>VOFK01000847.1_pt1 | contig 33315 bp, 76 predicted proteins | sample 5384121 | NCBI WGS metagenome assembly VOFK01 (sample SAMN12384730, study PRJNA508395) | human gut metagenome | isolation source: healthy gut J | host: Homo sapiens | reverse complement strand
CAAACCGCTAAGGCTAAGACATTGTCTGCGTCCTTTCTGGAAAAATGGATTTAAGAGTATTAAAATTTTGGAAAATGGGGAGGCAGGAAAAATGTCTGGATATATAGGCGGGATATTAATACTTTCAGGCTGTTTTATGTATGGTCTTTCATACAGCCAGAAGATTAAAGAACAGGATAATAATATTAAAAGACATGGTAAGAATGCTTTCCGTTATGAATAATCATATTGGATATTCACTTATAGATATGACGCAGATATTTGAACGCACGGAGATTTTGACATGTGTTCATATGTCAGAATTTCACCGGATACATATATGAAGCATTGAATAAATCGGACATTGACACATTTGCATTGATATGGAATGAGGCTGCTGATAAAGCATTTGCAGGAATACTTGGGAAAAAGACAGCTGGAGATTATAAAAAGAGGCAGGCTCTATAAGCACTATTTATTGACAAGGACAGTCAGTTAAAACACATACAGTCTGTTGTGTGTGAACTTAATGAGGAACTTGATGTGGTTAAGACTAATGCAGCAGGAAAGATGAAGGCTTATATCGTTACAGGAATATCAGCGGGACTTATACTTGTGATTGTACTTATATGAATCGGAGGTGAAGTATGGAGGTAAGCATAATATTCAAAATTGCAGCGGTAGGCATAGTTGTTTCAATACTTAACCAGATATTAAAGCATAATGGAAGAGATGACCAGGCAGCGCTTACTGCACTGGCAGGGCTTCTTATTGTCATATACTGGGTATTACCTTATATACTTGAATTGTTTACGCTACCATGAAAAAAAGCTTTTTGAATTGTGATAGGGGTGGTACATATTAATGTGTTGTCGCTTTCGGTGTGTGCAGTTACAGGTGTGATTCTTGCTCTGGTTTTGAAAAGTACAGGATCTTCAATGGGGACTTTTGTGTCAGTTGTTCTGTGTGTAGGAACAGCAATGCTTGTATTTAACGGGCTTATATCCGTGTACACAAGAATCAATATGTTTACTGCCGGTATTAATCAGGAATATATAAAAGCTGATAGTCAAAGTTATAGGTATATCGTATGTAACAGAAATATCATCAAATATATGTAAAGAAAATGGGTTTGCAGCACTTGCGTCAGCTATGGAAATATACGCCGGATTTCTGTTGCGGGCTTATGCATACCGGTTATAGTAACTCTTTTTGAAATGGTTTCAGAGGGGATTGTCTGACTAAGAAAAAATGATTGTCTTTATGATAGTGTTTCTGGCGGCGCCATCATACAGAAAACATATATATATGCACAGGGATGAGGATACAGTTAATTATGATTCACTGACAGATGAAGCTGATTATAGTGAAATAGACAGTACGCTTGATGATTATGGCTGGAAGGGGGCATCTTTTTAAAAGAACTTGTCAGGTCGGTTGCCAGTTCGGATACGGATATAGGCTTTAACTTTACCGGAATAGTTACCGAGGCAATTATTTCTAACAGAACAGTTCTGATACAGATATTACTTTTATCTATATGCGCAATGTTTCTTACTGTGCTTGATAAAAATGCATCTGATTCAGCGATGCTTTTTATATCATTCATTCTTATGACGCTGATAGTTGCGGTGTTTATTAATGCAGCAAGGACAGGCTATGAATGTGTTCAGATGTCGGTTGATATATACAAAGGCACTCTGCCCGGTGTTTTTCCGGCAGTTGCATATTCGTGTGGGGCATCAAGTGCTGCAGCATATTATGAGATAATTCTTTTTCTTATGTACATAGTTAATGTCCTTGTGAAAAAATGTTCTTTTTATGAGATGCAATTATGTATATATGATATTAGGCATGTTTGATACATTCAGTGAAAAAGATAAGTTCAACAAAATGTGCCAGCTTATAACAAAAGATTATAAAATTGTCAGTAAAAGGAATGCTTATGTTTTTCTGGGACTTAACGGAATAAAAAGTCTTATACTTCCATTAAGCGATTCACTTAAAATGTCCGTTTTATTCAAAGCTGTTTCTATGATTCCCTGGCATTGGAAACAGTGCACAGACTGTATCTAAGACAATTGCAGGGTCTGCTGTGCTTGTCAAGAATTCTATTGGTGTGGCTGCGGTTATTGTTATGGCTGTAATAATAGGAATTCCTCTTCTTAAGCTTGTTGTCATGGCATTGTTATATCAGATTCTTGGAGCAGTATTAGAACCTGTGGCAGACAGCCGTATAGTCAAAAGCTGTTCTTGTTCTGTCAGGAAGTCTTGAAAATATGATATATATGATTGCTGTCACAGTTGTTCTTATGTGCTAACAATGGCAATTATATGCTTTGCAACTAATATTAATCTATATGTTTAAATGTGGTAATGTGCAATGACAGGTCTTATTAACTGGTTTAAAAACAATATTTATTCTTGAAATTACAGGAGAGATTGCATTAAAGCTTGCCACCAAAGTATAAGGAATTCATAGCATTTGTAATGAAACTGATACTTGTAATGGCGATAATAATTCCGTTGCTTAATATTAAGAATGCAGATATAAGTGAGATTACGGATGGTATAAGTAATGGATTTAAAACATATTCTAAGGAGAACGATAATGTCTCACAGGCTTTATATAATACTTCAGACAAAGAAAATGGCTGAAAAAAATTATAAGTGAAGATATCAATAGCACTGCAGCTTCTTACGGTCTGGAAACTGTTTCTGTAAAATGCAGCTTCACATCAGACATGACGGCGGTCAGTATGATAAATGTATATGTTAAAGAAAAAAACAATATTGCAGGCAATGATAATATTGACAGATTAAGAACAGATATAGCTGGCAGGTATGAAATATCTGTAGAACAGATAGATATCAGGGAGGCAGGCGTAAGTGGATAATGGTGGTAAAAATGAAGCATTTTTTTTTTTTTACTGAATAAAACAAGGAAAAGACAAAATATTTATAGTAATACTGGCAGGGATACTTATGATGGTGATTGCAATGCCAACTAAAAGTTCATCTGCAAAAAGTTATACAACAGGTCCGGTTATATCCACAGGGGCAGAAGATTATGAGAAAAAATCTTGGCGAAGAACTACAGCAGATGCTTGAAAATACAGATGGAGTAGCTAAAGTAAAGACCTTGGTAAAAACAAATGATACAAAAGAGGTTACAGGTGTATTAGTAGTGTGTGAGGGAGGTGATGATAAAAAAATCTGGTTGCTTATATCACAGATGCGATAAATGGCCTTTTAGGTGTTCCTGTACATAAAATTAAAGTGATGAAAATGTCGGAATAATTTTTTGGAGGCAGTTTTGAAAAAAAGAAAAAAAAAGAATCATATTATAATTACGGCACTTGCTATAATGATAGCTGCTGCCGGGTATATTAATTATGCGGGTGACCTTGATAATATAATTAAAGTTAAAGATAAAGAAAAGGCAGCTGCGGTTGTAGCTGACAATGTGTCAACAGACAGTAATGAGGCTGAGGCTGCTGACACAGATTTTACAGATGAGCCAGGGAACTGTTATACCCATCAGCAGGAGTTAAGTCAGAGGCTGTTGCAGCTGCTAAGTTAAACAGGGAACAGGTCAGAGCTTCAAGTATAGAGAATCTGAAAAGCATAGCTGATGATGCAGGTATTGCAGAGGATGCTAAGAAAGCAGCAGTTGAACAGCTTGCAAAGCTTGAGAACAATGCTGATAAAGAAACGGCAATAGAACTTTTTTTATCAGCTAAAGGCTTTGATTCATCGGTAGTTACAGTATCTGATACCAATGTGGATGCTGTTATTAATGTATCAGAGCTTTCAGATACAGATAAAAGCACAGATTGAAGATATAATTAAAAAGAAAAACTGGCTTTGCTGCGGATAAGATAACAATAAATATTTGCAATAATTAGTGTTTATGTTATAATCTGTTTAACTTTGAGTTAAATATGAATATATGGAGGACGGTTATGACAAAAGAGTTTGAAGATAGAGGTACAACTTATTCTATACATGAGAATGTTAATATTGGCGAAGTTAAGGTGGCTGATGAAGTTGTAGCTATTATTGCTGGTCTTGCTGCTACAGAGGTTGAAGGTGTTGACAGCCTTGGCGGTAATATCACTAGTGAAATCGTAAGCAAGCTTGGAATGAAGAATTTATCTAAGGGTGTTAAGGTAACAGTTGAAGAGTCAAGTGTCCTTGTAGATATAACACTTAATCTTAAGTATGGAACACAGATACCAGCTGTTTCAGCTAAGGTTCAGGATAAGGTTAAGTCTGCAATAGAGACAATGACAGGACTTTCAGTTACAGAGGTCAACATTAAGGTTGCCAGTGTTAATGTAGAAAATTAAATTCAGGAGTTAAAAGATGACAAGATCTACAATGAGGGAGCATATTTTTTAAGTTATTATTCAGAGCTCCTTTATCGATAACAAAGATGAGTATGAAGAGCAGATTAATCTGTATTTTTGCAGATGCAGATATGGTAGATGCTTCACATCTTAAGGAAGAAGAATATAATTACATCAAGGATAAGACATTAGCAATAGCAGAGCTTATACCTGAGCTTGATGAGAAAATCGATTCTGTATCAGAGGGCTGGCCAACAAGCCGTCTTGGAAAAACAGAGCTTTCTATTATGAGACTTGCTGTGTATGAGATGCTTTATGATGAGGATATTCCTACTAATGTAGCACTCAATGAAGCTGTTGAGCTTGCCAAGAAGTATGGCTCGGCTGACAGCACAGCAGCTTTTGTTAATGGTGTATTAGGCAAGTTAATTAAAAGAGTAATGCAGGTTTTTTGCATATAAAGTGAGGATATATGGCTGGAGTATATACTGTAAAACAGGTGAATTCCTATATTAAGAATATGTTTAAGCAGGATTTTCTGCTTAACTCGGTTTTCTGTTAAGGGGGAGATATCTAATTGCAAAGTATCATACCTCCGGTCATATTTATTTTACTTTAAAGGATGCTGATGCGGCACTTTCTGTCATTATGTTTGCAAGTCAGGCAGCAAAGCTTGCATTTAAGTTAAAGGATGGAATGTCAGTTGTTGTATCAGGAAGAGTTGATGTGTTTGATGCAGCGGGTAAAATACCAGCTATATGCTAATACTGTGCAGCAGGAAGGTATTGGAGAACTGTACCAGAAGTTTGAACAGCTAAAACAATATTATGAGGATATGGGATATTTTTTGCTAAAAGAATATAAAAGACCACTTCCTGCATTTACGAAAAAATTAGGTGTTGTTACATCTAAGACAGGTGCAGCAGTTCAGGATATTATGAGCATTTCCAAAAGGCGTAACCCCTTATATCCAGATTGTACTTTATCCTGCATATGTTCAGGGAGAGCATGCAAAACAGTCAATTGTAAGAGGAATTACAAGACTTGATAAGATGGGGCTTGACTGTATTATAGTAGGACGAGGCGGCGGTTCAATAGAAGATTTATGGGCTTTTAATGAACCTGAGGTTGTAGAGGCTGTGTTTAACGCTTCAACACCGGTAATATCAGCAGTAGGACATGAGACAGATTTCACACTTACTGATTTTGTAGCTGATATGAGAGCACCACGCCTTCTGCTGCTGCAGAGCTTGCTGTTACAGAAGCAGTGGCTGTTGAGAACAGAATCTATGAATATGAAAGACGGTTAAAAGCAGCAGATGATGTATTCATTATCTGCAAAAAGAGACTGTCTGAAAGATTAAAGCTTAAGATAGAATATCTTAACCCTGTCAATCAGATATATGATAAAAAAGGCAGCGGCTTATGAATATAGAAGATAAGCTGAACATGTTAATAAAAAAGATGTGCGGCAGATAATAGAAACAGACTTCGTCTGTATGCTTCTAAACTTGATGGATTAAGTCCTTTAAGAAAGCTTGATATGGGCTATGGTTACTTTGAGAATTCTGAAGGTAATAGAATTGTATCAGCCAAGGCAGGTGTCGGAAGATGACGAGATTACAGTTTATCTTAAAGATGGAAGCATCAGATCTAAGGTTATTGAGGTAGGGGGAAGCATGGCAAAAAATTAGAACAGTCATTTGAAAGACTTGAAGAGATAATTGCACAGATGGAAAAAATCAGATACAACCCTTGATGCATCATTTAAAATGTATCAGGAGGGGGATGAAGCTTGTTGAAAGCTGTAATAACCAGCTTGACAAGGTTGAGAAAACAGATCATAGTTTTGAATGATGATGGAGAACAGGACGATGAGTGATTTTAAGAAGGAATTAGAACAGGAAGTAGTTTTTATTAATGATATAATATTAAGATATCTTCCTGAGGAAACAGGACTTTGGATAAGAAGATAAGAGAATCCATGAATTACAGTGTTAATGCAGGCGGCAAGAGAGTAAGGCCGATGCTTATGCTTGAAGTATATAAACTTTGTGGCGGCAATGACTGTCAGGTTGTCTATCCGTTTATGGCAGCACTGGAATGTATTCATTCATACCACTTGTGCATGATGATCTTCCTGCAATGGATAATGATGATTACAGAAGAGGAAGACTTACAACACATAAGGTATTCGGAGAAGATTTCGGAATACTTGCAGGGAGACGGACTTCTTAATCTTGCTTATGAGATTATGGCTGAAGCGCTTGTATCAGGTGAAGGTGATATAGAAACAAAAAGCCAAAAAGCAATGGAGGTTATTGCAAAGAAAAGCAGGAATAAAAGGCATGGTAGGCGGACAGGCTGTTGATGTAGAACTTACAGGCAGGACTTTATCAGAAGAACAGCTTGATTTTATATTCAGATTAAAAAACAGGTGCACTGATTGAAGCAGCATTTCTTGCCGGAGCATATCTTGCAGGTTGTGATGATGAGACTGCTGACAAGTTATGCAGGGCAGCATCACTTATAGGATTTGCATTCCAGATAAGAGACGATATCCTTGATGTCACAAGTTCTTTAGAAGAGCTTGGAAAGCCTGTATTTTCAGATGAAAAAGAACAATAAAACAACATATGTTACTTTATATGGAATGGAAAAAGCTGAGGCAGATGTAGAGTCTATGTCTGATGAGGCTTTAGATATAATTAAAAGTGTTGGAAAGAATGAATTTAGAGGAGCTTGTTCTTAACCTTATACACAGAAACAAATAAAGCAGGTGCATTATGATTCTTGAAAAGATAAATAAACCGAATGATATTAAACAATTATCTCCAATTGAATATAATCAGCTTGCGGATGAAATCCGGAGATTTCTTATAGAAAAGATTAGTAAGACAGGTGGACATCTGGCATCTAATCTTGGTGTGGTTGAGCTTACAATGGCACTTCATCTGGCATTTTTAATCTGCCGCAGGACAAGCTTATATATGGGATGTTGGACACCAGTCATATACGCATAAGATTCTTACAGGAAGAAAGAACCAGTTTGACCAGTTAAGAAAATTCGGCGGCAAGAGCGGTTTTCCTAAGCGCAATGAAAGTCATTTTTTTGATGCATTTGACACAGGACACAGTTCGACTTCAATATCGGCAGGACTTGGGCTTGTCAAGGCAAGAGATTTAAAAGAATGAACATTACAGTGTTGTATCTGTTATAGGTGATGGTGCATTAACAGGTGGAATGGCATATGAGGCACTTAATAATGCTTCTTCACTTAAGACTAATTTTATTATTGTGTTAAATGATAATACTATGTCAATAGCCAAGAATGTTGGCGGTGTACCACATATGCTTAGTAATATAAGGTCATCTGATTCGTATTATGACCTTAAGGAAAATGTTGCAAATACACTTTATAAGTTTCCGGTGGAGACCATATTGTAGAAAGAATCAAGAAAAAATCTAAGAGCAATCTTAAGCAGATGATACTTCCAGGGCAGATGTTTGAAAGCATGGGAATATCTTATCTTGGTCCGGTTAATGGACATGATATTGAAAAAAAACTGATTAAAAGTGTTCCATGTTGCCAAACGAATTAATGGAGCAGTTATCATTCATGTTGTAACACTATAAAGGCCATGGATATAAGCCAGCAGAACGTAATCCTGCCAAGTTTCATGGAATAGGACCTTTTTGATATTGCCACAGGAAAGGAACTTAAGGCTTCTGACAAACCAACATATTCTGATGTATTTTCAGAGAAAATATGCCAGCTTGCCAAGAAAGATAAGTCTATAGTAGCAGTTACAGCAGCTATGCCAGATGGAACAGGACTTAATAAGTTTTCAAAGTGGTTTCCTGACAGATTTTTTGATGTTGGAATTGCAGAAGAACATGCAGTCACATTCTCGGCAGGAATGGCAGCAGGCGGATTAAAACCTGTGTTTGCGGTATATTCTTCATTTTTTGCAGAGAGCCTATGACCAGATTCTTCACGATGTATGTATTCAGCATCTTCATGTAGTATTTGCAATAGACAGGGCAGGACTTGTAGGAAGTGACGGAGAGACACATCAGGGGCATATTTGACCTTTCATTTCTTACTTCCATACCGAATATGACGGTTATGGCACCTAAGAATGGCAGTGAACTTTCAGCAATGCTTGAATTCGCTCTGCTTTAACTTTTAATTCTCCGATTGCAATAAGATACCCAAGAGGTCAGGCGTATGATGGTCTTGAAGAGTATAATGCACCTATCCGGTACGGAAAAGCAGAATGATTATTGAAGAGTCTGACATTGCACTTGTTGCAGCGGGCAATATGCTTATTACGGCACAGGCAGTCAGAGAAAAAGCTTAAAGAAAAGGGTTATAATATAACAATTGTCAATGAACGTTTTATTAAGCCAGTTGATACTGATATGTTTGACAGATTATCAGAGTCTCACAGACTTATAGTTACAATGGAAGAGAATGTTTTTATCAGGCAGATTTGGTGAAGCGGTCTGTCAATATTATGATGATACATGCAATGACATAGATGTACTTAATATTGCACTGCCAGATGATTATGTTGAACATGGCAATGTTGATATTCTGCGAGCGGGAATCAGGTGTTGATAAAGACAGTGTTGTTGCGAAGATACTTAACAGATGGGCAAATGTATTGAATAAGGATAAGAGTAATGAGTAAAAAGAAAGATTAGATGTTTTATTAGTTAATAAAGGGCTTGCGACTTCAAGAGAGAAGGCAAAAAGCTATTATTATGTCTGGCAATGTATATGTTGACGGACAGAAGGAAGACAAGGCAGGTCAGTCATTTCCAGACACTGCAGTGATAGAAGTCCGCGGAACAACTCTTAAGTATGTTAGCCGTGGTGGTCTTAAGCTTGAGAAAGCTATGCAGGGCAATTTTGATGTAACACTTGAAGGTAAGGTATGTATGGATGTAGGTTCATCAACAGGTGGATTTACTGACTGCATGCTTCAGAATGGCGCAATTAAAGTGTATGCTGTTGATGTAGGACATGGACAGCTTGACTGGAAGTTACGCAATGATGAGAGAGTTGTATGCATGGAGAAAACTAATATCCGTTATGTAACCCCTGATGATGTTGCGGACAGAATACAGTTTTCAAGAAATATAGATGTATCATTTATCTCACTTACTAAGGTACTTACTCCAGTAAGAAATCTTCTTACAGATGATGGACAGATAGTGTGTCTTATCAAACCGCAGTTTGAGGCAGGACGTGAAGGTAGGAAAGCATGGCGTTGTAAGAGATAAAAGATGTTCATATAGAAGTAATCAATAAGGTAATTGATTATGCAATGTCAATAGGATTTGAAATCCTTAATCTTGAGTTCAGTCCTGTTAAGGGACCTGAGGGGAAATATTGAGTATCTGCTGCATTTGCAGAAAATTGCAGAACCACAGATAAAGGAAATTCCATTTATTGTAGAAAATGTAGTTGAAAAAAAAGCTCACGAAGTATTGTAATATATATTTAATTCTTTTCGTATACTAAATGAGGTTCAGCATGAAATATTTTTATATTGTTACTAACAGGTTTAAAAGATCCTGATGGTGTTAATACAAGAAAGATTGCACATTTTTTACGCTCAAAAGGAGCTGAATGTGTATGCCAGATAGAACAGTAACAGGCATTTAATAAAACAGGTTCATACAGTGATGTAAGACTGGTTCCTGATAATACTGAATGTGTTATTGTTCTTGGAGGTGATGGTACACTTATTCAGGCATCAAGGGAGTTGTCTGAGAAGGATATTCCTTTTATAGGCGTTAACATCGGAACTCTTGGTTATCTTACAGACACAGATATGTCAAGCTTTGAGGAGACATTAGAGAGTCTTCTTAGAGATGATTATGAGATTCACAGACGCATGATGCTTGATGGATGTATATATCGCGGTGAAGAACGCATTTTTTCTGATATGGCACTTCTAATGATGTTGTTATTAACAGAAATGGTGCCTTAAGAATTATTGATTTTGATATATATGTCAATGGCGAGTATCTTAATACATATTCGGCTGACGGGGTAATTGTTTCGACCGCAACAGGATCGACAGCGTACAGTCTGTCAGCAGGGGAGGACCTATAATACAGCCGACAGCAAGACTTATAATGGTGACACCTATATGTCCGCATTCACTTAATCAGAGAAGTATTATATTTGCTGCCGATGATGAGATTATGATTGAGATGAAGGATAATAAAAAAGTTCATCAGGAAGAATGACGGGTTCTCTTAAGAATGACAGCGCAAGAGTTGCCACATTTGATGGAGAAAGCTTCTGTGAAGTTGTAACGGGAGACAGAATTGTTATTACGCAGTCAAAACGTATATCAAGATTTGTCAAGACAAGCAGAATTTCATTCTTAGAGAGAATAAGGAACAAAATGTAGTTGGGGATAATTATGAAAACAGACAGACATAAAAAGATATTAGAATTAATTGACAGATATGAAATTGGTACACAGGAGGAACTGGCAAAGATTCTTAACGATGAAGGCTATAATGTTACACAGGCTACTGTTTCAAGAGATATAAGAGAACTTAATCTGTCAAAGGTTTCTGTGGATGGCAAGAGAACAAGGTATGCAACACTTACAAAGGACAAACCTGTTGCAAGTGATAAGTTTTTAACGGTTCTTAAAGAAGGCTTTGTATCAATGGATATGGCACAGAATATTCTTGTGATTAAGACAGCACCAGGTATGGCAATGGCTGTATGTGCTGCTATTGATGCGCTGGAATGGAATGAGATAGTTGGTTCTATTGCAGGTGATGACACTATTATGTGTGCTGTAAGGACAGTTAATGATACTTTGCTTGTTATGAACAAGATTAAAGAAACTTATTAAGAACAATTGATAGACAGAATTGAAAGGCAGGATATGTTAGTTAATTTTACATGTTAAGAATCTTGCACTTATAGAAAGAAGAAAATATTGATTTTGAAGAAGGACTTAATATACTTTCTGGTGAAACCGGTGCAGGTAAATCTATTATTCTCGGTTCTATTAATGCTGCATTAGGAAGCAAGACATCACCTGATTTTATAAGGTCAGGATGTGAATATGGACTTTCAGAGATAACATTTGCAATACCAGAAGATAAGATTGAACGAATCAAAGAACTGGGGATTATATCATGTGATGACGGTGAACTTGTTATTTCGAGGAAAATCATGTCGAATCGTTCACAGATTAAGGTTAACGGACAGTCTTTTACATCCGCCCAGACCAGAGTTCTTGCACATGAACTAATTGATATTCATGGACAACATGATAACCAGCTTCTTATGGATGAGAGTAATCATTTGTCTGTAATTGATGATTATGATAACAGTATTAATCCACTTCTTGATTCGTATAAAGAATGCTATAAGAATATACTATATGCAAAAAAGCATATGAAAGTCTTTCGGGTGATGATGAATCTAGAATTAAAGAGATGGCTTTTCTTCAATATGAAATCAATGAGCTTGAATCAGCAGCTTTAAAAACCTGGAGAAGATGAACAGATTGAAGGTGATTACCGGAGAATGAGTAACTTCCAGAAGATTGCAGGAAATCTTTCTGAGGTGTCGATGCTGCTTTCAGAAGGTGACAATAATCTTAGTGATATGGCAGGAGCTGCATTAAAGAATATGATAGCTGCAAGCGAATATGATGAATCTTTGAAAGATGACTGTGATATTCTAGCTGATATTGAGAATCTTATATCAGATGTGGCTCATAACCTTTCATCTTATATGGATGATTTTACATTTGACCAGTCTGAATTCAATACACTTGAAGAAAGACTTGATATGATTAATTCTCTTAAGATGAAATATGGCAAGTCGATTGAAGATATATTATCTGTTCTTGATGATAAGAAACAGAAGTTATCTGAATATGAGAATTATGATGAAGTTGTTGCTGCAAAAGAAAAGCTGAATATGATAGAGCTTATAAAAAACTTATGAATGCGGCTTCTCTTTTAAGCAGCCAGAGGAAGAAAAAACAGCACTAAATTTTTTCGCAGGATATAATAAATGCCTTAAAACAGCTTAATTTTCTTGATGTAAGATTTGAAGCTGAATTTGAAGAGAAAAAAAATCCTGATTCAACCGGAACTGACAATGTCAGGTTTATGATTTCAACTAATCCGGGTGAAGATATGAAAGCCTCTTGCGAAGATTGCATCAGGTGGAGAATTGTCAAGAATCATGCTTGCTATTAAAAGTGTAATGGCGGAGACAGATGTATCCAAAAACACTGATATTTGATGAGATTGATGCAGGAATCAGCGGAAAAACAGCACAACTTGTTGCAGAGAAGTTAAATACACTCTCAAAAACTCATCAGATAATATGCATTACTCATCTGCCTCAGATTGCGGCAATGGCTGATAATCACTATGTTATTGAGAAGTCTACTAAAGATAATCGGACAATAAGTAACATAACAAAGCTTTCATATGATGAAAGTATAGGTGAATTAGCAAGAATGCTTGGCGGTTCAAGTATTACAGATGCAGTTGTGTCTAATGCAAAAAGAACTTAAGAATATGGCACAGACAGAAAAAATAATTAAATACATTTTAACTAAATTTACAGTAATACCCTTTTTTAAAAAGTATTTCATTGGTCAATACTAATCTTAGAAGGATGGTGGATTGATATGAAGGATTTTAAAAAGGGTTAATTTATGCCGGGGTTCTGGCATTTTGCATAGGTTTTGGAGCTTATATATACTGTAATTCAATTAAGAAAAAGATTCCAGATAAGCTATATATATATAAGCAGGATAAGGCTGTTTTTTCTATGGACATACCTGTTGTTGGTACTGTATATGACAGTAGTAATAATATATGTGCCGATAATATTGATTTTGGAAAGCAGGTTACAATCCAGTCGGGAAATACCGGTCAGTATTATGTGGACTATAAGCTTTTTGGACTGCTTTCTGTCGCAAGGACACATATGGAGGTAGTCGATGAAAAAAATACATTTATTCTGGTGGTTTTCAGGTCGGTATATATCTTAAAATGTAATGGAGTATATGTTGTTAATACAGAAACAATATGCACATATGATGGGCAGAATGTTGTTCCTGCCAAAGGAAAGATTAATAAAGGTGATTATATAATTAAAGTTAATGGTTCTCAGACAGATACGAAAAAGAACAGCTTTTACAGGCGGTGTCAGAATCGGCGGGAAATAGTATGGACATAACTGTCAGGCGGGATGGTCAGGAAATTGAAGAGCAGATTATACCTGTGAAAAAATGTTGCAGGAGAATATAAAATTGGAATCTGGGTTAAAAGATGATACACAGGGTGTTGGAACTGTTACTTATGTGTGTGAAGATGGCACATTTGCCGCATTAGGACATGGAATATCAGATAACGAAACAGGGAAGGTACTTGATATAAAAGATGGCATGATATACAGAACAAGGATTCTGTCTATTGTAATGCCTGGGAAAAAATGGAGAGCCGGGAGAGCTTCTTGGTACTATTGATTATAGAGAGGACAACATAGGAAGTATAAGGCGTAATACTGATAAAGGCATATACGGTGAAAATGCGTACTCTTTATATAAGGAGTATTCGCCTGAATTGATGAAAGCAGCCGGGTCATATGAAGCTTCAAAAAGGAACAGCATATATAAGGTTTTATAACAATGGCAGTTTTCATGATTATGAAATTGATATAACAGATTTAAAGTATGGCGATTCTAAGAATATAACATTTAAGGTGACATCAGGAGAGCTTCTCAAGCTGACTAATGGAATTGTTCAGGGGATGAGTGGGAGTCCGATTATTCAGAATGGAAAGATAATTGGGGCTGTCACACATGTATTTGTTGATGATTCCACTTGCGGATATGGTATATTTATTGATAGAATGCTGGATAAAGACGAAAAAGAAACTAATTAAGAAAAAGGATTATGATACGATGGAAAGAGAGAAATTTGGCAGCAGACTTGGATTCATACTTATAAGTGCAGGCTGCGCAATCGGAATTGGAAATGTATGGCGTTTTCCATATGTTGCAGGCAATAATGGAGGTGGAATATTTGTTTTATTATATATGTTGTTTCTTCTTATGTTTGGAATTCCTGTACTATCAATGGAACTTGCAATGGGAAGAGCTTCTAAAAAGCAGTATAATAAGGGCATATCATGAACTGGAGCGACCTGGACAGAAGTGGCATATTCATGGATATCTTGGAATGATAGGTAATTATATACTTTTATTCTTCTATACAACTGTTTCAGGATGGATGTTAGGATATTTTATTAAGTATGTAACTGGTGATATCACTAAAAATACTGACAGTTCGCAGATGTTTGCAGATGTAACTGCTAATCCATGGATAATGTTTGTGTGGATGGCAGTAATAGTTCTTATTGCGGTTATTGTCTGCAGTATGGGACTCCAGAATGGTGTTGAGAAGATTACAAAATATATGATGCTTATTCTTCTTGGACTTATTGTTGTTCTTGCTATCCACAGTCTTACGCTTGATGGTGCCGCAAAGGGAATGCAATATTTTCTTATTCCTGATATGAATAAGATTGAAGAGGCTGGTCTTGGAAATATTATTATTGAGGCAATGAGGCAGGCATTCTTTACTTTAAGTGTTGGAATGGGCTCAATGATGATATTTGGAAGCTATATCGGAAAAGAACGCGCGCTTGTAGGAGAGGGAATACAGATTACATTACTTTGGACACATTTGTTGCAATTATGTCAGGAGTTATCATATTTCCAGCCTGTATGTCATATAATATACCAACAGACAGTGGTCCAAGCCTTATATTTGTAACACTTCCAAAGGTGTTCGAACATATGTCAGGTGGAAGATTCTGGGGCGCAATGTTTTTTCCTTTTTGATGACATTTGCGGCATTATCCACAAAGTTATTGCTGTTCTTGGAGAATATTATTGCATGCAATATGGAAGCTTTTGATGGAACCGTAAGAAAGCAGGTGTAATTAACCTGTTTATTATAATTATCATGAAAGTATCCCATGCATTCTTGGGTTCAATGTATTAAGCGGATTTACACCGCTTGGCGCTGGAACTAATGTGCTTGATCTGGAAGATTTTTTTGTAAGCAGTCTTATTCTTCCTATAGGAAGCCTTGTTATACTTCTATTCTGTACGACTAAGCTTTTGGCTGGGGATATGATAATTATATGAATGAAAGTTAATACAGGAAAGGGTATCGGCATGCCTAAGATTTTTAAGTTTTATCTTAAATATATCCTGCCTCTGATTATTTTATTCATTATTATTGATGGTTTGATTTAATAAACAAAAACTGTGTCGAATTTTGTCGAATGCTGCGATATCTTGCGATAAAAAGTGCTTGCAGACTGCTGCTGTAAAAACTATACTAACTATTGTGAAGTTGAAAATGTCGGATTATTTAATTTTCACATTATGAAAGGGCTTGAATGTATGGAGAGGACTAAAATAGCTATCGCAGATGATGAAATCAGAGTATTCCTGGAGGCATTAAGGAGTGTAATTGATGAGGAAGATGACATGAGAGAATTGTTGGAAACGGCTGATAATGGTGCAGATACCATGAAAATGATTCATGAGAGCCAGCCGGATGTTGTTTTACTTGATCTTATAATGCCTGATAGATGGAATTACTGTTATGGAAAAGTAAGGGCAGACAAAAACGTTAGATTCAAAGCCAGACTTTATTGTAATAAGCGCTATAGGCAGAGACAGTGTAACTGAGGATGCATTTAATATGGGAGCAGCATATTACATAATGAAACCATTTGACAATGAGGTGCTGGTTAACAGAATACGATACATAAGAAATCAGCATGACAAAGTAAGTGTAAAAACAGTGCCAAGAGAACCGGTTTCTATTACAGACAGAAATCTTGAGACAGATATAACAAATATAAATTCATGATATCGGGATTCCGGCACATATTAAAGGTTATCAGTATCTTAGGGATTCAATTACTTTATCAGTAAAGGATGCAGAAATTATAAACAGTGTTACAAAAGTACTTTATCCAACTATTGCAAGAAAATACGAAACTACACCCAGCAGGGTAGAGAGAGTATAAGACATGCAATTGAAGTTGCATGGAATCGTGAGTAATACAGATACACTGAATGATCTGTTTGGGTATACTATTAACTGTGGAAAAGGAAAGCCAACTAATTCAGAATTCATCGCATTGATTTCGGATAAAAATCCGTCTGCAGTACAATATTAGATAATATTTAATATAAAAAATGTTCACATATTTTTCATGTATATTTAATTGTAAAGCCTTGATAAATAGCAGCGTTTATATTATAATTACAAAATCGTAAACGATTTTTTAACAATTTTGTAATAATTATTTTAGTTGAGGTTATATATGCGTAAGAGAATATTTAAAGGTTTTGCAGCCCGTGTTATTATCATCTACATTAACTGTATCCACAGTATTTGCTGTATTTGCAGATGACGTTGATAAGTTAAAAGCAGCAGAAGCAGCAGACACAACAGGAATTGGATAATCTTCAGGATCAGTGGGCTTATCTGTTACAACAGATGGATGATCTGGAACTTAAGATGGCTAATAAATCTGACGAAATAGATGCAGCTAATGTAAAACTTGAAGAGGCAGAGAAGATTCAGTCAGCACAATATGAGGATATGAAGCTTCGTATCAAGTATATGTATGAAGATCAGTCTGTATCATTAGCTGAAGTTTTTCTTACTTCATCAGACATGAGTACAATGCTTAACAAAAGCAGTGTATATGCAGGAAGTTTATAATTATGACAGAAACAAGCTTGATGAAATGGCTCAGACTGCTAGTGAAATCAAGGAACTCAAGGAAAAAACTTGAAAGTGATAAGCAGGAACTTGATGAAGCACAGACACAGCTTACTGAGAAACAGGCAATTGCTTTTTATAGTACTATTCAGGAAACACAGGCTAGGGCTGATGATGTAAACAGCCAGCTTGAATCAGCTGTTAAGAAAGCGGCAGAAGTTGCGGCTAAGAAAGAACAGGAACGTCAGGCAGCAGCGGCAAAACAGAACCAGCAGATTAACACAACAGTTACACCGGCAAGGGTGATTCATCTGTAGCAAGTGGTGTTGTTTCACTTGCGTATTCACTTCTTGGAGTTCCATATGTAAGCGGTGGAAGTTCACCATCAGGTTTTGACTGCTCAGGATTTACTTCTTATCTGTTCAGACAGTATGGAATTAGTATTTCAAAGATCATCAAGTGCCCAAGGCATATGGTGGTACAGCGGTTAACGGACTTGCCAATGCACAGCCTTAAGGATGTTATATGTTATCCGGGACATGTTGGATTATATGTAGGTGGGGGACAGATGATTCATGCTAATGTTCCAGGCGGTTCAGTAAGGCTTGTTGGTGTTAATTCAATAGGTGGTATGAGTGTAATTGCTATAAGACGTTACTGGTAATATTATAATATATGTGATATAATGAGTGCAGTTTTACAAGGACTGCACTTATTTTTTTATAAATGCATGAAGAGTATGGGATTATAATTAAGAAGAAATGAGGACTAATGTATGAAAAATGTATTGTTGATTGCATCAGAAGCTGTACCATTTATTAAGACAGGCGGACTTGCTGACGTTGCAGGTTCACTTCCTAAGTATTTTGACAAGACTAAGTTTGATGTAAGGGTAATGATACCTAAATACATGTATACCTTGGGAGTATCGTGAAAAAGATGGTTTATAAGACACATTTTTACATAGATCTTGCATGGAGAACACAGTATGTAGGTGTTTTTTTTGAATTAGATGGAGTGGAATGGTGTAACATTTTACTTTATTGATAATGAATTCTATTTTGGTGGTAATAAGCCATACAGCTGGATTCATGAGGATATTGAGAAGTTTGCATTCTTTAGTAAGGCTGCACTTTCAGCTCTTCCTGTGCTTGGCTTCAGACCAGACATAATTCATTGTAATGACTGGCAGACAGGTCTTATTCCTGTATATCTTAAGGAAAGATTCTCTCAGGGAGAGTTTTATCAGGGTATCAAGTCTATTATGACTATACATAATCTTAAGTTCCAGGGTATATGGGATCTTAAGAAGGTTAAGGATATTACAGGATTTCAGATGACTATTTTACATCAGATAAGCTTGAAGCATATAATGATGCTAATTACTTTAAGGGTGGTATAGTGTATGCCGATAAGGTAACAACCGTTAGTGAGACATATGCAGAAGAAATTAAGACTCCTTTTTATGGTGAGAATCTTGATGGACTTATGAGAGCAAGATCTAATGTTTTATCTGGTATTGTTAATGGTATTGATTATGATGAATATAACCCAGAGACAGATAAGAGAATTTACAACAACTATAATCAGGTAACCTTTTTAGAAAAGAAAAAAGTGGAAGAACAAGGTTGGCACTTCAGAAGGAACTTGGACTCACAGAGGATAAGGGTCAAGTTTATGATTGGGCTTGTATCGAGACTTACAGACCAGAAGGGACTTGATCTTGTAGCATATGTTATAGATCAGCTTTATGCAGAAGATGTACAGTTTGTTGTTCTTGGTACTGGTGAAGAGAGATATGAGAATATGTTCAGACATTATGATTGGAAATATAATGACAGAGTATCAGCTAATATATACTACTCAGAGGAAATGTCACATAAGATATATGCGGCATGTGATGCATTTCTTATGCCGTCATTATTCGAACCTTGCGGTCTTTCACAGCTAATGAGCCTTAGATATGGTACAGTGCCTATAGTTAGAGAGACAGGTGGTCTTAAGGATACAGTTGAGCCATATAATGAATATGAAGGTAAGGGAACAGGATTTTCTTTTTTGCTAATTATAATGCACACGAGATGCTTGGTATTGTTAGTTATGCTAAGGATGTATATTACAATCATAAGAGAGAGTGGAATAAGATTGTTGACAGAGGCATGAATAAAGATTTCTCATGGAACAGTTCAGCTAGAAAGTATGAAGAACTTTATAATTCACTTTAATTAAGTGACAGTTTTGTATTTAACGGTGATTTTCTATAAAAGAAAAAAGGAAGCTGCGATAAAAAGCAACTTCCTTTTTTAATGCAGGTGGCGGGACTTGAACCGGCACGAGGTTGCCCCCGGCAGATTTTGAGTCTGATGCGTCTGCCATTCCGCCACACCTGCGCGACTTTGATAGTTTATCATAATAAATCTTAAAAATCAAGTAAAAAGAATACTTGCGTACATAATAAATTTCGAATATTATTTTTATTATTGTATTATAATCCTTTTTATGGAGGCGTTTATGGATAACTGTAAGGAAATCCAGAGCAGGATAGAAAAATGCTTTGAACATGGCAATCTGTCACTTAAAGATGAAGAAGCATTTACCAATCATATTCTTAACTGTGCAGACTGTCGTGAAAGAGATGGAGATATATTATATAATTTTATATGGATTAGAAGATGATAGTGAGAAAAGAACAGAGAACAGCAGATATAGTGCATATTTAGATGCATTTGATTTTACAGGGCTGGTTGAGCAGAAAGCTTAAGGACAGTGAGGCTAAATGTTTGTTTTTAAGACAATGGACTCATTTTACCAGGGTAAGATATATTTTTTGTTTCTACAGTTATGGTTCTTACAGCATTGCTTCTTATCATTATTAAATTCTTTTAAAGATGGGAGATTGTTATGGGTGAAAAACTTATATTAATAGATGGACACAGCATATTAAACAGGGCATTTTACGGAGTTCCTGACCTTACTAATGCAGAAGGCATACATACCAATGCCATGTATGGCTTTCTTAATATTTTATTTAAATTTCTTGATGAAGAAAAAAGCCTGACTATATTACGGTTGCATTTGATTTATCTGCACCGACATTCAGACATAAGGCATTTGATGGATATAAAGGAACAAGAAAGCCTATGCAGCCAGAACTAAAGCAGCAGGTTCCTCTTATGAAGGAGCTGCTTAAAGCAATGAATATTACAGTTGTCGAGCAGGAGGGATACGAAGCCGATGATATTCTAGGTACAATTGCGAAGGAAAGTGCTGCTAAAGGAATAGATGTATCAATTGTTTCAGGTGACAGAGATTTGCTTCAGCTGGCAGATGAGCATATTAAGATAAGAATACCAAAGACAAAAGAAAGGTGTAACAGAGGTTGAAGATTATTATCCATCAGATGTATTTAATCTGTATGGAGTTACTCCTCATGAATTTATAGATGTTAAAGCCCTTATGGGCGATACATCTGATAATATACCGGGAGCACCGGGGGTAGGACCTAAGACAGCGTCTGCCATTATTCAGAAATATCATAGTCTTGATAATGTTTTTGAACATCTTTGCGAGTTGAAGCCGCCTAAAAGCAAAAACATCAATAACTGAGAATATCGAGCAGATTAAGATGAGCAGATTCTTGTCAGAGATTAAAATCGATGTTCCGATTGATTATAAAGTTGAAGATTCTAAAGCAGGTGATTTCTTTAATGAGAATTCATATGAACTTTTTAAGAAGTATAATTTTAAAAATATGCTAAAGAAGTTTGAGAATACAGATATAATTGCTAAAGATCCTGAATGTTATGAATATTTCAAGAAGATATCTGATTTTGCTGAGGTTGAAAATGTATTTAACAAAGCGATGGATATAGCAGGTGGAATTGAAAAAAAATCGGACTTTCTATTGTAAGAGAGAGTGAACTGGCTGCAGTTGGAATAACACTATCAGATACAGAAATATATTATATTCCGGTATCGGGCTTTGTTACAGAGAGTTATCTTGCAGACCGTCTGTCAGATGTTGTAAGCGTGGCTTCTAACAGAAATATAGCATCTGCCAATATTAAAGATTATCTTGATATATTTGAAAAAGACAAGATAAATGGCTATCCGCTTGTTTCAGAAAAAGCATTTATTGATACTGCAATTGCAGCATATCTGCTTCATCCAAGTAACGAAAGTTATGATTATGAAAGTCTTGGAAGAGAGTTTTTATCATTAACATATCCTTCAAAAACAGAACTTCTGGGTAAATTGTCAATTAATAAGGCAGTAAATGAAGCGGAAGACAATCTTATTAAGTATGCATGCCTTTCATCATATGCTTATTACAAATGTGCTGATAAAATTACAGAACAGTTAAAGAGTGAGAATATGTATGAACTTTTTGAAACTATAGAAATGCCTCTTATATTTGTTCTTTTTTGAAATGCAGCAGCAAGGCATAAGTGTTGATAAACAGGCACTTGTTGATTATTCAAAAGGTACTTGGTACTAAGATTTTGGTTCTTGAGAAAGAGATATATGAAGCAGCAGGCGAAGAGTTCAATATCAATTCACCAAAAAGCAGCTTGGTGTAATACTTTTTTGAAAAGCTTGGAATGCCTAACGGAAAGAAGACAAAGAGTGGCCTATTCAACAGCCGCAGATGTACTTGGAAAAAGCTTGCACCTGATTATCCGGTTGTAAGTAAGATTCTTGAATACAGACAGTTATCAAAGCTTAAATCAACTTATGCTGACGGTCTTACACAGTATATATCAGAAGATGGAAGAATTCATGGTAAATTTAACCAAACAATAACTGCGACCGGAAGAATAAGCAGTACAGATCCTAATCTTCAGAATATTCCTATAAGAATGGAGATGGGTAAGGCTATAAGAAAGGTATTTGTTCCAAAGAATGGCTTTGTATTCTTGGATGCTGACTACTCTCAGATAGAGTTAAGAATTCTTGCTCATATGTCAGGGATGAGAAGCTCATTGAGGCGTATAATTCATCAGCAGATATCCACAGAGCAACGGCGGCACAGGGTCTTTGGCGTACCGCTCGATGAGGTTACTGATGAACAGAGAAGAAATGCCAAGGCAGTTAATTTCGGCATTATCTATGGAATGAGTTCATTTGGATTAAGTCAGGATCTTAGTATTTCAAGAAAAGAAGCTAAAGAATATATTGAAAGATATTTTTGCAAGCTATCCAACTATCAAGACATTTATTGACGGACTCGTAAGTGATGCCAAAGAAAAAGGATATTCACTTTACAATGTACAATAGAAGAAGAAATTCAGAGATTAAATCTTCTAATTTCATGCAGCGTTCTTTTTGGAGAGAGAGTTGCCATGAATGCACCGATTCAGGGAACTGCAGCTGATATTATAAAGCTGGCAATGATTAATGTATATAATGCACTTAAGGAGCATAATCTCAGGTCAAGACTTATATTGCAGGTTCATGATGAGCTTCTTGTTGAGACGGCAGAGGATGAGGTTGAAACTGTAAAGCAGATTATGCTTGATGGAATGAAGAATGCAGTAAGACTTAAAGTTCCTCTTGAGGTAGATTTAAAGGAAGGAAAAAAGACTGGCTGGAGGCACACTAATGAAAGTTATTGGAATCACAGGTGGTGTAGGGAGCAGGGAAAATCTTCTGTTCTTGCACTCCTTAAAGAAATGTGTTCCTGCGACATTATACAGGCAGACCTTGTTGCAAGAAATATATACCACTCAGGTAATATTGGATTTAAAAAAGGTCGTTGATATATTCGGGGAGCAGATTGTAGGAGAAGATGGAGAGATAAACAGACCTCTTCTCGCAGATATTATATTTAAGAACCCTAATAAGAGAATCGTTCTTAACAGCATAATTCATCCTCTTGTAAAAACAAGAGATTATTAATCAGATTAATAATCATAAGATAGCAGGTGATGTTGATTACTGTTTTGTTGAGGCAGCACTGCTTATTGAAGATCACTATGATATATTCATGGATGAGATATGGTATATATATGTTTCGGAAGATGAGAGAAGAAAAAAGACTTGCTGCTTCAAGAGGCTATTCTGATGAAAAAGATATCAGACATATTTAAAAAGTCAGCTATCTGATGCTGAGTTCAGAAAGCATGCAGATAAAGTGATTAATAATGGCGCAGATATTGAAAAACACGCGCCCAGCTTGAGATTATACTTGGAATATGATACATTATACATAATTTGTTTATTCTAGAGGTAGGTTATGGATAATACACAGTCAAGAAATGAGACCCTTGTTTTTGGTCTTGATATAGGAACAAGAAGTATTGTCGGTGTTGTGGGATACATGGAAAGGAACCGTTTTAAGGTTATTGCAATGGCTGAGCAGAAGCATGAAACCAGAGCAATGCTTGATGGTCAGATTCATGATATCTATAAAGTTGGCGATACAATCAGAAAAGTTAAGAATTCTCTTGAGAATCAGCTAGAAAGGAACTTTCAGATGTATGCATTGCTGCTGCCGGACGAGTTCTTAAAACTGTTAATTCGTCTGCTGAGTATGAATTTGAAGAAGAAACACGGGTTACACAGGAACATATCTATTCACTTAATCTTCTGGCAGTTGAGAATGCACATAATAAGATTAACGAAAAAAGAAGATAAAAAGCAAGATTTTTATTGTGTCGGAAACACCCCTATAAGATATCAGCTTAACGGCTATGATATTAATAATCTTGAGGGACATAAGGCTTCTAAGATTTCAGTTGAACTTATTGCTACATTTTTGCCGGAAGAGGTAGTTGATGGACTTTATGAAGCTGTTGAATATGCCGGACTTAATGTTGCAAGTCTTACATTAGAGCCTATAGCAGCCATGAATATAGCAATTCCTGAGCAGTACAGGCTTCTTAACATAGGGCTTGTTGATGTAGGTGCAGGAACATCAGATATCTGTCTTACAAAGGATGGCTGTATAATTGCTTATGGCATGATACCGTGCGCAGGTGATGAGATAACAGAGTGTATCGCAAAAAACTTACCTTGTTGATTTTAATACTGCTGAAAAAGATTAAAATGTCTGCAAGTACTAAGAAAAAAGGACTTGTAACATTTAAAGATATCATGGGTATTACGCAGAAGGTAGATGCACTTGAAATAAAATGCAGCAGCTGATGTTGTGAATGCGATGGCAAAGGATGTTGCGGAAAAGATTATTGAGCTTAATGGCGGTAAGCCTGTAAATGCTGTGTTTGTTGTTGGCGGTGGTGGCAAGATACCAGGTTATACAGAAAGAGTTGCCGATTGTCTTGGAATACCGCACCAGAGAGTTGCGGTAAGAGGTGAAGAGGTTCTAACTGCAGTTGATTTTCAGGTTGACAATTTCAAGAAGGATTCATTATATGTAACGCCTGTCGGTATATGCACTACTATTATACGCAAAAAGAACAATTTTGTATTTGTTACTGTTAATAAAGAACGAATAAAAGCTCTATGATACAAGATAATCTTACAGTTGTAGATGCTGTCATGCAGATTGGCTTCCCTAATGAAAAGCTTTTCCCAAGAAGAGGGGCAGAGATTAACTTTACTGTTAATGGAAAGTCAAGACTTGTAAGGGGAAGTGCCGGGAAGGCGCGAAGTTGTTACGCTTAATGGAAGACCACCGGCTAATCTTCATACTCCGATTGAACAGAATGATATAATAGTTGTAACGGAATCTACAGTGGGAGAACCGGCAAGCATAACAATAGGACAGCTTGAAGAGTTTAATTCCCAGATAACATTTATAGTAAATGATAAAACTATAGTCTGCCCAAGATTTTGCATATGTTAATGGAGAATTAAAGTCAGAGTTCTATGATATTAATGACGGCGACAAAATCCGTATGGAGAACTTCTATACAGTTGCACAGCTTTTTGAATTTCTTGACTTGGATTATAAGACACTCAATGTAACTGTTAATAATGAACCAGCAGATAAGAATACTAAAGTATATGAGAACTTTACGGTAAGAACTTCTTCATTAGAGGAATATAATGAGAATATTATGGCATCAGAAAAGCTGCAGGAATCAGAAGAAACTGATGATAAGGTAGCAGAAGAACCAGTTATACAACCGCTGGATATAACTATTACGGTTAATGGTCAGAGCGTTGTTTTATCAGGCAAGCCTGATTATATAGTTGTAGACCTGTTCCAGTTCTATCCGTTTGATCTTACAATGGTAAGGGGGGAAATCTTGTATTCTTACATAACGGAAATGATGCTGATTATTCATCGCCACTTAATGATGGTGATGTTATAGAGCTTCGCTGGGAGGATAAATAATTATGAGAATGATGCCGATTGCCAGCGGAAGCAGTGGAAACTGCATCTACCTTGGTACGGAGGACACACATGTTCTTTTTGATGCCGGAATAAGCAGGAAAAGAATTGAAGAAGGGCTTAATACGGCGGGTTTAAGTCTTAAAGATATTGATGCAATATTTGTAACACATGAACATATTGACCATACAAAAGGGCTTGGTGTTATATCGAGAAAAGATGGGATTCCAATCTATTCAACGTCTGGTACAATAGATGGGATAGAACAGATTTCATCACTTGGGAATATTCCGGATGGCATATTTAATAAGATAAATGCGGATGAAGATATTTCAAATTGGAGATGTAACAGTCCACCCATTTCGTATATCACATGATGCTAACGAACCGGTTGCGTATACATTTACTCAAAAATGTGCAGATGGCATAAAAAAAGCATCGGTTGAAACTGATTTAGGGTATTTTGATGATTATGTGGTTGATAATCTGACAGAATCTGATATTATGCTTGTTGAGGCTAATCATGATATCAATATGTTACAGGTTGGTCCTTATCCTTTTTATCTTAAGAAAAGAATATTAGGTAATAAAGGACATCTCTCTAATGAGACATCTGGACAGCTTGTCAATTCCCTGCTTCATGATAAGCTTAAGAAAATATATCTTGGTCATTTAAGCAAAGAGAATAACTATGATAAACTTGCTTATGAGACAGTGAAATTAGAAATTGATATGTCAGATAACTCATTCAAATCTTCGGATTTTGATATAGAGGTTGCAAAGCGTGATGTTTTATCAGGTATTTGCGAAATATAACAGGCGCTTACAAGGTGCAGAAAAGAGGAAAGCTATGAAAAAAAATGTGTAATTACTGTTGTAGGAAAAGATACTGTTGGTATTATTGCCAGAGTATGTACTTATCTTGCTGATACAAAGGTTAATATCCTTGATATCTCACAGACTATTGTTTCAGGATATTTTAATATGATGATGATTGTTGATATGTCTGGTTCTACAAAGAATTTTGACAATGTTAATGAAGATCTTAATAAAGCTTGGCGAAAGATATTGGTGTTGTAATTAAATGCCAGCGTGAAGAAATATTTTGACATGATGCACCGTATCTAAGAAAGTGAGGAGACTTAAATACTATGATTAATATTATGGAAGTTACAGAGACTAACAAAATGGTCGAGAAAGAGAATCTTGATGTAAGAACTATTACTATGGGTATTAATCTTCTTGACTGTGCTGGTCCTGATTTAGCTGAGGTTAATGAGAAAATATATAACAAAATCACAACTCTTGCTAAGGATTTAGTTTCAACCGGAGAAGAGATTGCAAAGGAATTCGGTGTTCCTATTGTTAATAAGAGAATATCAATTACACCTATTTCTCTTGTTGGTTCCTTCTTTTTCTGCATGTAAGACACCTGAGGATTATGTTACTATTGCGAAAACTCTTGATAAAGCGGCTCATACTGTTGGTGTTAATTTCATTGGTGGTTATTCAGCAGTTGTATCAAAAAAGGTATGACTAAGAGTGATGAACTTTTGATAAGATCAATTCCACAGGCACTTTTGCACAGACAGAGCTTATATGCAGTTCTGTTAATGTCGGTTCAACAAAGACTGGTATTAACATGGATGCAGTAAGACTTATGGGCGAGATAGTTAAAGAGACAGCAAAACTTACTAAGGATAAAGATTCTTTAGGATGTGCCAAGAAAAAACTTGTTGTTTTATGTAATGCACCTGATGATAATCCTTTTATGGCGGGAGCATTCCATGGCGTTTCAGAAGATGATGCGATTATCAATGTTGGTGTCAGTGGTCCTGGTGTTGTTAAATACGCACTTGAGAGTGTAAGAGGAAAAGAGCTTTGAGGTTCTTTGCGAAACTATCAAGAAGACAGCATTTAAGATTACAAGAGTTGGACAGCTCGTTGCACAGGAGGCTTCTAAGAGACTCGGTGTACCTTTTGGCATTATCGACCTGTCGCTTGCACCAACTCCTGCTGTTGGAGATTCAGTAGCAGAGGTTCTTGAAGAAATCGGACTAGAGAGAGCAGGGAGCACCTGGTATACTACAGCTGCACTTGCAATGCTTAATGATCAGGTTAAGAAGGGCGGCGTTATGGCATCTTCTTATGTAGGCGGACTTAGTGGAGCATTCATCCCTGTATCAGAGGATCAGGGAATGATTGATGCAGTTAATGCGGGTTCACTTACTATTGAAAAGCTTGAGGCTATGACATGTGTTTGCTCCGTTGGTCTGGATATGATTGCTATTCCAGGATGACACACCTGCAACAACAATTTCAGGAATTATTGCAGATGAAGCGGCTATCGGTATGGTAAATCAGAAGACAACAGCAGTAAGAGTAATACCTGTTGTTGGAAAAGGGTGTTGGCGAAACTGTAGAATTCGGCGGACTTTTAGGCTATGCTCCTATTATGCCTGTTAATAAATTTGACTGTTCTGCATTCGTGAACAGAGTGGGAAGAATTCCGGCACCAATCCACAGCTTTAAGAACTAATTAAGAATTAATATAAAAAATGCACCGGTTGAATCAGATTAATGGTTCAGCCGGTGTATTTTTATATACGTATTATATTCTGTTGCAGTTCATTCTTCATTACATACCCATACTTTTCATATACAGCCTGTGCATATATGTCAGAACATGCAAGGTCAAATATAAGTTCTTTTGTATAATCAGCAGCTTTGGTAATGAAAGGTACATCAAGTTCTTTCTTGATGCTTCCAAGATACTGCTGTCCGGTTTTATTAAAACCTAATAATCTTATATATGGTATATTATTGTATGAATCGGACATGGATTTTCTTATTTCAAGAATTATATGCATAATGCAGCGGCATATTCTTGAATATACTATATTCTTTGATTTGACTTTCATTGCAAATTCTGTGATAGTGTCACTTCCTGTAAATGTACCTGCAAATCTGTTTGCGATGTCCGGACTGATATCTTCATATTCAGCAAGTCTGTCAGCAAAGTCAGTATTATTAATGTTACATATCTGCTTAATAAATAACATTTTATGATTAAATATATTACTGAAATCATCAAGAAATAAAGGACAGCTCTTAGAATTGCTTATTTCTTCATACATACCGGCAGTAAGGTATGTTTTTAATCTGTCATGTTCATCTGACATAAGCATTTTTCTTATTCCAAATGCACTTGCATACTCAGCGGTATCTGTGTCGTCATTGTAGCCAGCACCTTCACGAAGCACCGGATAATATGTCATGTTAAGGTTGTTGTAAAGAATTGCTTTTATATATTCAATTGCAAGAATGTTATTAGAACCTCCTGTAATTATGTCTTTGCATTCAGGCAGATATTCCAGAAGAGCAGTCTGTCTTGCCGCAGGGTATGAGAGCCCCTCTGCAAGAGTTTTGTTAAGAATTGCCTTATATTCAGGCGATTCTGATATTATAGTACGGCTTATCTTTGCCAGACAATCTGCATTATCAGTTTCAGCACCAAAACAGATTGAAGCGGCTTTCATTGTATTAAGTGTAAGAACTGCACCTTTTTAAGCAAAATTCTCTGCACTTGATAATGCGTAGTATACAGGTAGTTCAACAACAATATCAGCACCAGCTTTTAATGCAGCACTTGTTCTTGCATACTTATCAATTACTGCCGGTTCACCACGCTGCACAAAATTGCCGCTCATAACAACGATAATACAGTCACCCTGCGAAATCTGTCTTGCTTTATTCATCTGATATACATGTCCTGTGTGTAATGGGTTATATTCTGCAACAATTCCGCATGCTTTCATGTAGTGTCTCCTTTATGTTTTTATTATATTTTACTGAAATCGTACATTTATGTCAAAAATTATTGCTGAATTTAGTCAATGTATCGTTTTTAAAACATTTTTAAGTGCCAGACGACCTTGTTTTCGACTAAAAATTGGTATATAATTTTTGTCAGAGTTCAGTATGTTTACTGAAAATTTACTTTTTATAAGGAGGAGTCATTAATCATGGCATTTATTGACACAATTAAAGAAAGAGCAAAGGCAGACAAGAAGACTATCGTATTACCAGAGTCTATGGATAAGAGAACTTATGAAGCTGCTGAGAAGATTTTAAAGGAAGGCATTGCTAATTTAGTTATCATTGGTACTCCTGAAGAGATCGAGAAGTATGGTAAGGGCTATGACATTTCTGGCGCCACAATCGTAGATCCATTTAACGATCCTAATAAGCAGAAGTATATTGATAAATTCGTTGAGTTAAGAAGCAAGAAGGGTGTTACACCTGAGATGGCTAAGGAACAGATGGAGAAGGGATTATATGTACTATGCATGCCTTATGTGTAAATGTGGAGATGCTGATGGTGCAGTATCAGGTGCCTGCCATTCAACAGGTAACACAATCCGTCCAGCTCTTCAGTTATTAAAGACTAAGCCAGGTATCAGCTCAGTTTCAGGTTTCTTCCTTATGGAAGTTCCAGACTGCGAATTCGGTGAGAACGGTCTTTTTCGTATTCGCTGACTGTGCTGTAAGCCCAGATTATGATTCAGAGAAGCTTGCTGAGGTTGCTAAGCTTTCTTCAGATTCATTCAAGAGCTTTGTAGGAAAGGACGCTAAGGTTGCTATGCTTAGCTTCTCTTCATACGGAAGTGCTAAGCATGACAGAGTAACTATGGTTGCTGATGCTGTTAAGATTGCAAAAAGAGAAGTACCCAGATATCACTGTTGATGGTGAGCTTCAGTTAGATGCTGCTTTAGTTCCAGAAGTTGCTGCACTTAAGGCACCTGAGAGCCCGGTAGCTGGTAAGGCTAATACACATTGTATTCCCCTAACCTTGAAGCTGGTAACATCGGTTATAAGCTTGTTCAGAGACTTGCTAAGGCTGGAGCTTATGGTCCTGTTCTTCAGGGACTTTCTATGCCAGTTAACGATCTTTCAAGAGGATGCTTCGCTGACGATATCGTTGGTGTAGTAGCTATGACAGCAGTTCAGGCTCAGAATGCATAATTAACATTTTTAAGGAGAATTTTTGTAATGAATATTTTAGTATTAAACTGCGGAAGCTCATCACTTAAGTATCAGTTAATCAATATGGAAGATGAAAGCGTTATCGCAAAAGGTCTTGTAGAGAGAATCGGTATTGAAGGTTCTGTTCTTACACACAAGCCAACAGGAAAGGATAAGTATGTTGTTGAAAAACACCTATGAAGGATCACAACATCGCAGTTAAGCTTGTACTTGATGCTCTTTCAGGATGCTGAGCATGGCGTAATCAAGTCTACAGATGAGATTGCAGCAGTAGGTACACAGAGTACTTCATGCAGGTGAGAAGTATATCGAGTCTTGTCTTGTAACAGAAGATGTTAAGAAGGTTGTAAGAGAGTGCTTCTGACCTTGGTCCTTTACATAACCCAGCTAACCTTATCGGTATTGAAGCCGTTGAGGCAGCTATGCCAGGCAAGTCAAATGTAGCTGTATGGGATACAGCATTTGGTGGAACAATGGAGCCAAAGGCTTATCTCTATGCTATTCCTCGTGAATATTATGAGAAGTACGGCGTAAGAAGATATGGCTTCCACGGAACAAGCCACAGCTTCGTATCTAAAGAGACAATCAAGTTTGCTAACCTTGATCCTAAGACAGCTAAGGTTATCGTATGCCACCTTGGTAACGGTGCTTCAATCTCAGCTTCTGTTGGTGGTAAGTGTGTAGATACTTCTATGGGTCTTACTCCACTTGAAGGACTTATCATGGGAACACGTTCGGGTGACCTTGATCCGGCTATCTTAGAGTTCTTATGCAACCATGAGAACCTTACAATAAGCGAGATGCTCAATATCCTTAACAAGAAGTCTGGTGTTCTTGGTATGTCAGGCGGAATCTCAAGTGATTTCAGAGATCTTAATGCTGCAGCTAACGACGGTAACGAAATTGCTAAGGTTACACTTGAAGCTTATGCTTACAGAGTAGCTAAGTATATTGGTGCTTACACAGCAGCTATGAACGGTGTTGATGCTATCACATTTACAGCAGGTGTTGGTGAGAATGCTGCATGGCTACGTCCAATGGTATGTAAATATCTTGGATTCCTTGGTGTTGAACTTGATGAAGCTGCAAGCGAGAAGGCTTGCGGTAGTTGAAGGCATCATCTCTACACCAGAATCAAAGGTTAAGCTTTGCGTAATTCCTACTAATGAAGAGCTTGCAATCGCAAGAGAAACATTAGCATTAGTAAAATATGTTAATTGACATATTCGCGTGAAAAAATATTGAATTTAAGTGAATTTGTTGTTGACAAAGACAGGGAGCATGCGTATAATTGACAAGGTTGTGGATTAGCGCATGCTTTTCCTGTGCATAATAGTATGAATTGGAGACAATTATGCTAATTGATTTAAGAGAGCTTTTATCCGGTTCACAGGATGAAAGAATAGAAAAGGTTTCGATTGAATCAGAAAGCTTTGACACTGGAATCGCTAAGTATAGTATACTTGAGAAGCCAGAGTTTGAATTAAGCATTACCAGAATTGGTAAGAATAAGCTTGAGATTAAAGCTGAGAGCTTTGTTGTTCTTGATATTCCATGTGACAGATGTTTAGAGTCTGTTCCTACGAAAGTAGAGTACAGTGTTGATGAAATCGTTGATTTCTCAGACAATGCTGCCGGGGAAGAAGCAAAAGGAAGAAAAAGACTATATTGATGGATACAACCTCGACGTGGACAAGTTAGTTTTCGGCGAAATACTGATATCCATGCCGGGTAAGACATTATGTACCCCTGATTGCAAGGGCTATGTTCTATATGCGACACAACCTGAATGTCTCAGAGTGTGGATGTGACCGAGAGTCCCTGGATCCAAGAATGTCTGTTTTCAAAGATATTTTAAAGAATTTTAAGGAGGTGTAACATATGTCAATTTGTCCTAAGAATAAATCTTCAAAGGCTAGAAGAGATAAGAGAAGAGCTAATTGGAAGATGAGCGCTCCAAATCTTGTAAAGTGCTCAAAGTGTGGCGCTTTAATGATGCCTCATAGAGTATGCAAGTCTTGTGGTTCTTATAACAAGAAAGAAATCATCTCTGTTGACTAATTACTAACATGAATTTTTGATAGGCTGTCCCGTCTGGGGCAGCTTGTTTTGTTTTATAAAGAAATGTGTTATACTATGTGGTATTTTGATAAAGGGAAGGCTTTTAATTATGAAAGTGAATAAAAAAATACTTGCATTTATGTTTATATTAAATTATGTATTATCCCATTACAGGGATGCGGTGCAAAAAGATATTACTGCAGATTCAAACGAAACTCAGGAGACTCAGGCACAGATAGATGATGCTGCTTATGGCAAAGGTCTTAGTTTTACATACAATGATTATGCTGATAATGTGTTATCTTTTAAGTTATAATCTTAAGCAGAATGCGGATGGAAGCTGGCAGCTGTCTGTCAGCGGACAGAATGCCCATGTAAATGGAACAAAAGTGATATCTGATAATAATGCCAATGGATTTTTTTCTATTATCTTTTTGCATGAAACTAATATAGCCACTTATAAAGATTATAATAAAACAGATGATTCAATAACTTCTGATGTTGCGTGGTGGTTTAATCTTAATATATATTACGACAAGGATTCTATCGTTGCATATGGTTATATGATGCATCCGTCTGATTATGATGATATCAGAGTTCAGATTACTGAATATCTTAATGATTTATTTAAAAATGCTTAAGGTTGCGTTAATTTGATATTCGTAGTATATTTTACAATAGTCTTTTAATGATTAATATGAAATGGAGTTTAATTTATAGTAAAAAAATCGCACTTGACGCTATG
>VOFK01002964.1_pt1 | contig 33376 bp, 54 predicted proteins | sample 5384121 | NCBI WGS metagenome assembly VOFK01 (sample SAMN12384730, study PRJNA508395) | human gut metagenome | isolation source: healthy gut J | host: Homo sapiens | reverse complement strand
CAAAAAAGTCGTTACAGGCCATGGCTGTATATTTTGATTTAGTATAAATGATTTTATCACGGTTCGGAGAGTGTGTCAACCTTTTCCGGCCAAAAGGGAAGGGTGTCTGCAGGTTTGTCAAGCGTATTGCATATGGAACAGGGGCGCTGCGGGCGACAGCCGGGCATGCATACCATGCGGTCAAGCTGCGATGAAAATCTCGGGGAATAGGCGGATTACTCGGGCCTTCAGCGGGGAATAGGGCGATGTAGCCTTACCTTATGAGACCATAATCTGCAAATCTCTTTTACCCGATCCAATAGTACTGTTCGTCTATGCCAATGGCATTTTTTTCGCAAAGCTATTGACAAGTTGAAGGACATGTTGTATCCTTTCCTCAGATGTTCGAACATTATTACATTATTGGAGGCTATGATGAAAGGTAAAAACATATGCTGAGATCAAACACCAGTATGAAGCGCTTAAAGCCACATCTGCCCTCATCGCTGAGCGCAGAGAGCGCTGTGCGACTTTTTGGAAAGCGGCTGCACCGGCACACATTGTGGTGCTCGGGTGCGGGTCGAGCTTTCAACTGAGCACAGCGCTGGCCAGCAGCTTAAATCTCTCCCAGGATATTCCTGCAGTAAGCATCCCCGCAGGTGATCTTTTTGGTTCATCCACAGTGGTACACCCACGTGATGACCGGGGCCCTTGTCATCACCCTTTCCCGCTCCGGTGAAACCAGCGAGCTTATTTATTCGCTCCAAAAAATCCGGAAGGATTTCCCGGCCAACAAGGTCCTGTCCGTCACCTGTGTGTGCGATTCCCAGGTGAAGAATTACACGGATATGCTCCTGGAGCTCCCCTGGGCCTTTGATGCCAGTGTTTGCCAAACCAGCTCCGTTGTAAACCTGTATGCCGCGCTGGAGCTTATCATTGGATATGTCACCGGGGACGAGCAAAAGGTGGCCGATATTCATTGGCTTGCCGAAAACGGAGACGCATATCTGTCCGGTGTAGAGCCTGCCGTGAAGGAGCTGGCGGCAAAGCCTTGGAATAATGTCACTGTGCTTTGTGACGGTGAGGCAAACGGTCTGGCTGAGGAAGGCGCCCTTGCCTTCAACGAGATCGCATACAGACCCTCCATGTGCAAGCATATACTGGACCTACGGCACGGCCCTATCGTGCTGATAGATTCTGAAACCCTTGTCCTGGCCTGCCTGAATAATGACAATTTTGAGTATCAGCGTGGGCTTATTGCCGATGTTGCCAAAAAAGGCGCTCTCATCGTTGCCTTCAGTGCAGAAACGCTGCCTGCGCTGGATGGCGTATCTGCCCAATTCAGTGTGAAGCAAGAGCTGCACCCTCGTGGCTGCCGCCCTTGCCATGATGCCCATTGCGCAGCTCCTTTCCGTCTACAAGGCCGCCGAGATAGGCGTCGACCCGGACAATCCGGATGGTCTCGACGCCTGGATAAAGCTCAACTGACACATAGTAAGGCGCGTCCCGCGTCTGCGCAGGAGGATTTCCAGCGCATGAAATCTCCCTCCCCATGCCGCTCCTCCTGCAAAAAAAAAATCGAGGCAGAATCTCTGCCTCGATTTTTATTCACAAATCGCCTGCAACCCATGCTTCCTATCTATATCGGCCGGGAAAGCCCGCTCATTTACCAATCCGATTTTTTTCCGGGCAAAGGCCGCAATGACGCTCTCTATGCCGAAAAGTACCAGATATACCGCTACCAGATAGCTGATGGCACGGATGGTCAAGAACGAGAGCATGGGGCTAAAGAGCATCATAAAGCCCAAAATCAGGCCCAGAATGTTGAGAAGCAGGGAGAAATAATAGTAAAATGAGTTGCCGATCAGCCGGACCAGATTCACCCGGGTTAGGCCGGAAATGCAGTGGGCAATGAACCAGATAGGCATCAGGATGGTCAGCGCCCACTTGCCCACGTTGGGATTAGCCAGCAGCATAATGCCGCACATAACGCTCAGAATCCCCGCAATCAGCGACAGCATGGGCCCAAACCCGGTGAACCGGGACAGACGCACATACACCACAATGTCCTCGATGCCCAGGGCAATGGCGATGATGCCATAGACTACCACCAAGCCTGAGAGCATGCTCTCGGGCCTTGCAAAGGTGAACACGCCCAACAGGATCAGCAGAATGCCCGCAATCAGCTCACTCCAGCCGAAGCCGCCTTCCCCTTTTCATTTCGCAGCCCCCTCCTTATCCTGCAGGATCTTCATGAATTCACTTCCGGTGATGGTTTTCCTTTTCATACAGGTATTTGGCCAGCTCATCCAGCTTTCGCGGTTGTCGGTCGCGATCTGATGGCTTTCTGGTGCTGGGCCTTGACGAGGCGACGACCTTCTGGTCGATCTCGCGCTGGGGTCTGGGCCGAGCAGGCAAGGGAGGTGTCTCCGCCGAGGTACTGGTTCGTCACGGTCTCAAGGGCCACCATGTCGAACTCGTCGCTCATACCGTAGCGGGTCACCATAGCGCGGGCAAGCTTTGTGGCCTGCTCGATATCGTTGACGCGCCGGTGGTGATGGGCCGAAGACGACTTCCTCCGCCGCACGGCCGCCGGTCAGGGTAGCGATCTTATTTTTCCAGCTCGGTCTTATCCATCAGGTAGTGGTTGCCCTCTTCCACCTGCATGGTGTAGCCGAGCGCGCCCGAGGTGCGGGGATGATGGTCGATCTTCTGCACCGGGGCGGAGTGGGTCTGGCGTGCCGCCACAAGGGCGTGGCCGATCTCGTGGTAGGACACGATCCACTTCTCCCGGTCGGTGAGATGGAGTTCTTCTTCTGGTAGCCCGCGATGACCACCTCGATGCTCTCCCTCAAGGTCGGCTTGAGTCACGCCTTGCGGCCTGCGCGGACGGCCGCAGAGCCGCTTCATTGACGATGTTGGCGAGTTCAGCGCCGGAGGCACCGGAGGCCATCCGCCACGACGCTGAAATCGATGCCGGGGGCCAGCGCGACCTTCTTGGCGTGGACCTTCAGGATCTCCTCGCGGCCCTTCAGGTCGGCAGCAGCTCCACGGGCACCCGGCGGTCGAAGCGGCCGGGGCGGGTAAGGGCCGGGTCAAGGGATTCCGGGCGGTTGGTGGCCGCCAGAATGATGACGCCGTTGTTCCCCTCAAAGCCGTCCATCTCCGTGAGCAGCTGGTTCAGGGTCTGCTCCCGCTCATCGTTGCCGCCGATCTGGCCGCCGCTGCGCTTCTTGCCGATGGCGTCGATCTCGTCAATGAACACGATGCAGGGGGCCTTGTCATTGGCCTGGCTGAACAGGTCCCGGACCCAGCCCATGCCCACGAACATCTCGACGAATTCCGAACCGGACATGGAGAAGAAGGGCACGTTGGATTCTCCGGCCACAGCCTTGGCCAGCAGCGTCTGCCGGTGCCCGGAGGGCCGACAAGCAGAACGCCCTTGGGCATCTGGGCGCCGATGTCCTTGTACTTGCTGGGCTCGTGCAGGTAGTCAACGATCTCTCCTGCAGGTTCTCCTTGGCCTCATCCTCGCCGGCCACATCCGAGAAGTGGATGCCCTCGGTGGACTGGACGTAGACCTTGGCGTTGGATCGCCCATGCCGCCAAACATCATGGAGCTTGGGGCCGCCCATCTTTTTCCATGAGCTTTTTGTTCATCTGGTTGCCCATGCGCGGTGAACAGGATGATGGGCAGCACGAACCAAATCAGAAAGCTGAGGACCGGAGACCCCTGTTCCACGATCTCGCTGGAGAAACTGGCCCCGGCGGTGTAAAGCCGCTCGGGTCAGGCCGGAGTCATCCATCAGGCCGGTCTTGTAGACTTGGGTGTTGTCCTTTATCGGTGAAGATGATCTGGTTGGACTCGATGTCCCACTTTGCCGATGTTCTTCTCCTCGGTCATGCTCATAAAGGTGCCGTAGTCCACCTCTTTGATCTGCCGTTCGTTCATCCACGGCACAAGCACGACATTGAGGGAGCAGAAGCAGTAAAAGCACGATGGTATAATAGATCGCCAGCGGCTTTTTGGGCGTTTTTGACTTCTTTCATGAAAATCCTCCTTTTAGGCCGTATAAAGCCTCTCTGAAAAGAGAGTAGCACATTCAAATTTAATATGCCAGTTTTGCCAGCACCATTTTGCAAAAACTTCGCAGTTCGTTCATAAAACAAAAACCAAAAGAACCTCCGCCCAGCCGAAGGGCAGAAGTTCTTCTGGTTTTACACACACAGGAAGGAGAGATGTTTTGTCAGAGCATGGGGGACGGCGCCTGGCACCATCACTGCCGCGGACGGCTGCGAAACCGGCTTCGAGGTCGGCAATGATATCGTCGATGTGCCGGTGACGATGGACAGGCGGATGGTGTTCTGATAGATCTGCTGCTCGGCCAGCTCCTCGTCGTTCAACTGGCTGTGGGTGGTGGAAGCCGGTGGATGACAAGGCTCTTTACGTCGGCGACATTGGCCAGAAGGGAGAAGACCTTCAGGTTGTCGATGAACTTGAAGGCTTCCTCACGGCCGCCCTTGATATTAAAGGTAAAGATGGAAGCACCGCCGTTGGGGAAATACTTTTCGTACAGCGCGTGATCGGGGTGGTCGGGCAGGGACGGATGGTTGACCTTTTCGACCTGCGGATGGTTTGGCGAGGAACTCGACGACCTTTTGGTGTTCTCCACATGGCGCTCGATGCGGAGGCTCAGGGTTTCGGTGCCCTGCAGCAGCAGGAAGGCGTTGAACGGGGGAAATGGTCGCACCGGTATCACGCAGGAGGATGGCCCGGATGTAGGTGACAAAGGCGGCAGCCGGGGCCGGCGGCTCGGCGAAGGACACGCCGTGGTAGCTGGGGTTTCGGGGCGGCAATGGGGATAACGGCCGCTGGCCTTCCAGTCGAAGTTGCCGCTGTCCACGATCACGCCGCCCAGGGTGGTGCTGTGGCCGCCGAATGAACTTGGTGGCAGAGTGGACCACGATGTCTGCGCGCCGTGCTCGATGGGCCGGATCAGGTAGGGGGTGCCGAAGGTGTTATCAATGACCAGCGGCAGACCGTGCTTATGGGCGAGGGCTGCAATGGCGTCGATGTCGGGAATGTCGCTGTTGGGGTTGCCCAGCGTCTCCAGATACACAGCCTTGGTGTTGGGCTGGATAGCGGCCTCCACCTGTGCAAGGTCGTGTGCATCCACGAAGGTGGTGTTGACGCCGAACTGGGTCAGGGGTGTGCGCCAGCAGATTGTAGCTGCCGCCGTAGATGGTCTTCTGGGCAACGATGTGGTCACCAGCCTGTGCCAGCGCCTGATGGTGTAGGTGATGGCTGCGGCACCGGAAGCGGTTGCCAGGAAGCGGCCACGCCGCCTTCAAGCGCGGCAATGCGTTTTTCAAAGACGTCCTGCGTGGAGTTGGTGAGTCTGCCGTAGATGCTGCCTCGCGTCAGCCAGACCGGAAGCGGTCTGCGGCGTGCTGGCTGTTGCGGAAGACGTAGGAAGTGGTCTGATAAATGGGCACTGCGCGGGAATCGGTGGCGGTCCGCCTGCTCCCCTGACCGACGTGAAGCTGAAGGGTCTCGAATTTATAGTTGTTAGACATGTTATTTACCTCTCTTTTGTACGAATAGTATTATTTTTTTGCTTATAAAAAATCCCGGTCGCTGCGGTCTCAAGACAGCGTACCGGGCAAGAAGTTCGACATTGCGCTTGCAGCATTACACTTCGGATACATTTCGTCCATCGGAGGGCAAAGCACAGCAGCTCGTCAGATTTTCTGCCCGGCCTGAGTACATTCGCCCACAACGGAAGTTCGCGTGCAGCAGATTTTTCCAGATCAAAGCGTCATTGTAGTGCCCCTCCTTTCTCTGAAATCCACCCTCAGTTGGTGGATTGATGGCTGCATTATACCCCCATTTACCTAGATTGTCAATAGGTTGATGAAAAATTGTTTGGAAAAATTTTGGAGAGGGAAGGACGCTGGCGGCGAAGCAGGGCCTTTTGTTTGGCACTGCGTAAGGTGGGGCCGGTAAGCCCGGCATCGTGAAAATGCGGAGGGCACTTTTCGTTGACGGAACTCTTTCCCTGTTGTATACTGATGCTATTATCGAAAAAGAGGGGGAGCGGCGATGTCCATCGGCCAAAGCTGCTGGCGCTGGAAAAGCCGGAGACCATTGATCTGAAACAGGCTGCGCGGTATTTCGGCCAGCGGGGCGAACCGGATGCGGCAACGGCCTCTTTATTAGAGAGGTGTGCCGTGCCCATCTTGGCGGCGGCAGCGCCCCACGCCGTCTGGCTGGAAAGCGATGTGGACAGCCTTGCGGAAGCGGGCCTTTTTGCAGGGGGAAGATGTGTACCGCCACCTGACCGGCTGTGACCGGGCCATCCTGCTGGCTGGACCCTTGGCCCCGGCGTGGATGCACGCATCCGCCGGGCCGGGGTGGGGGACATCGCGGCGGGCGTGGCGTCGGATGCGCTGGGTTCCGCGCTGGCAGAGCAGATGGCCGATGCCGCCGAAGCCGAACTGCGCAATGGGGCAGCAGGGCAGGGCCGCTATCTGACCGGCCGCTACTGCCGGGCTACGGCGATTGGCCCATCACGGTACAGCCGCTGGTGGCGGCGGCGCTGGATACTGCCGGCGGGCCGGTTGTGCGTGACGGACACCAACCTCATGACCCCCCCGCAAGAGCGTCACCGCGCTGCTGGGCGTCAGCGAACACCCGGTCAAGGGCCATCTCGCAGGGTGCGGCCACCAGCTGCGCACCCGCTGCGAATATCGAAAGAGGGGGGATCACCTGTGCAAGCGAATGAAACTGTTTACCCAACCGAATACCATCCTGCTGGACGGCGGCATGGGCACCATGCTGCAGGCGGCGGCCTGAAGCTGGGGGGCCAAGCCGGAGGAGCTGAACATCACCGACCCGGCGCTCATCGAGGGCATCCACGCAAAATATGCCGCAGCGGGCAGCCGCATCATCAATGCCAACACCTTTGGCGCTTCCGCACAAGCTGGCAGGCAGCGAGTACACGCTGGAGGAGATCATTGCGGCGGGCATTGCCAACTGCAAGCGGGCGTGCCCCTCTTACGGCGCACTGGCGGCGCGCTGGACGTCGGCCCGTTGGGGAGCTGTTGGAGCCCAACGGCAATGCTGGCCTTTGAGGACGCCAGACCGAGTATGGCCGCATCGTCCGCCGGTGTGGCAGCGGGGGCTGACCTCATTTTTTTGAAACGTTTACCGACCTGTACGAGCTGAAAAAGCGGCTCTGTTGGCGGCCAAGCGAGAACAGCACCCTGCCCATTCTGGCCAGCATGAGCTTTGAGGCGGGGGGCCGCACCTTCACCGGCTGTACGGTCGAGAGCTTCGCCGCCACCGCGCGGGGTTCTGCGGGATGCCATCGGCATCAACTGCTCGCTGGGCCCCCAAGGCGATCTTCCCGATGGCGAAGCGGCTGGCTGAGGCCGTGCCCGGCAGCTTCCCCGGTTCGTCAAGCCCAACGCGGGTCTGCCCGCGCCGACGGCCTGGCTACGACATCACCCCGCAGCCTCCATGGGATGCAGATGAAGCCTTACCGGGAGCTGAACCTTTCCGCGGCGGGCGGCTGCTGCGGCACCACGCCGGAGTTCATCCAACTGCTGAACGGTGTCTTTGCCGGCTGCAAAGCCCGGCCGCCCCGACCACCCCATGAAGTCGGTCATCTGTTCGCCGGTGAGCTGCGTCAATGTGGACGGCATCACGGTGGTGGGCGAGCGCATCAATCCCACCGGCAAAAAGCGGTTCCAACAGGCCCCCTGCGGAAATGACATGAACTACGTCCTCGAACAGGCCGTCGGTCAGGTGGAAGCCGGGGACGCATCCTCGACGCCGTCAACGTGGGTGCCCCCGGCGTGGGACGACGAGCCCGCGCTGATGGAACAGGGTGGTCAAAGCGCTGCAGAGCGTGGTCAGTCTGCCCTTGCAGCTGGATTCTTCCCACGCCGAGGCACTGGAACGGGGTCTGCGGGTCTATAACGGCAAGCCCATCGTCAACTCGGTGAACGGCGAGCCGGAGGTGCTGGAAAAGATCCTGCCCCTGTGCAAAAAGTACGGCGCGGCGGTGGTCGGCCTTGCCATTGACGAGCGGGGCATCCTGCCCAAAGCCGAGGATCGCGTGGCCATTGCCCGCCGCATCAAAAGAAGCTGCGCTGGCCCATTACATCCCTGCAGGAGGACATCTATATCGACTGCCTGACCCTCACGGCCAGTGCCCAGCAGCAGGACGTTCTGGCCACCGTGGAAGCCCTCCACACCTGCAAAACAGAACTGGGCGTCCGGACCATTCTGGGCGTGTCGAACATCAGCTTCGGCTTGCCCTGCCGCACCTACCTGAACACCACCTTCCCTCACCATGGCCATGTACGCGGGCCTCGACCTCGCCATCATGAATCCTTCCAGCGAAGAGATGATGGCGGCGGTCTACGCCTTGCCAATGTACCTATCAACCGCGACCCCCAGAGCATGAAGTACATCGAGCGGTACGCGAACCGGTGCCCGCCTGCCGCGCTGGCCAAGGCTGCCGGCCACGGTGGCCCAGTCCGGCGGCGAAGCGGAGCTGTCCGGCCCCCGCCCCCCCTGATGAAAGCCGTGGAAAAGGGTCTGAAGGGCGAAGCTGCGGCCCAGACCCGCGCCCTGCTGGAAACGAAGGAGCCGCTGGAACTGGTGGATGAAGCCCCTCATCCCGGCGCTGAACATCGTGGGCAGCAAGTACGAAAAAGGGCACCCTTTTTCCTGCCCCAGCTGCTCAAAACGGCCAGCGCCGCCCAGAGCGCCTTTGAGGGAGATCCAGACGCCATCAAAGAAGGGCGCGGCCAACGAGAGCAAAAGGGCCGCATCGTCATCGCGACGGTGAAGGGCGATGTCCACGACATCGGCAAGAACATCGTGAAGGTCATCCTCGAAAACTACGGCTTTGAGGTCATCGACCTGGGCCGTGACGTGCCGGTGGAAACGGTCGTGAACACGGGCGGGAAAGGATGATGCATCTGGTGGGCCTCTCCCGCCCCCTGATGACCACCACCCTCAAGAGCATGGAGGAGACCATCCGGGCCCTGCACGATGCCAAACTGGACTGTAAGATCATGGTGGGCGGCGCTGTGCTGACCCCCCCGAATATGCAAAAAAGATCGGCGCGGACTGGTATGCGAAGGATGCCAAGCGCAGCGCAGATATCGCAAAAGAATTTTTTGGGGTATAAAGAAAAAATGCCGGAGTTGCTCCCCCAGTCGCCTGACGGTGCCAGCCCCTCGGGAGGGAGGCGGCGCTGATCGCCATATTCCGCTCTTGCGTTATACGCGCTTATAAAGAATGGGTTTTTAACCCACGTTCCGATTTGTTGAACTAATCGCCATGAGCATACCCTACTGCGTGTTCTGTTATTCTGCATTCAACGAATAGCAAAAGGCAGGATACCATCGCCATGATGATACCTGCCTTTGCTTGTTGCTGTTCGGGGTCAGCGTTCGGACATTTGTTGGACTTCGATAGTGCTCTTTGTTGGAGAGCGTCTGCCCCAAACCCCTGCTGGGAACGAGTACGGCAAACTGGAATTTTCAAATTAGTCTTTGCAAATAACCTTTGAACCTTCACCATCAATTACAATTCCCCTGACGGTTGTTAATTGGGCATAGATTCAAATCCGAAAACTCAGTCATTATTTTCTCGGTAACTTTCTTAAATGGTGCTGTAAGATAATGCGGAAGAACATAGAAATCAATCAAATCAAGCCCTGCATCATCTTCTTGTGAGTAGTCCTCCGGCTTTTCATCCATTTGCTCGATATATTGATGCTTGAGCGCATATAATCGCACCTGCCGATTCACCAATCATCAGTTTTCCCTTTGCCAATTCCTTTTTTCAACAGCTCATCCGTTCCCTGGTTTTACGGAGCTGGTCCATAAGGAAAAAAAGAATTTCCGCCGGTAAAATATATCACATCCGCATCTTCAAAAACAGACTGTATCGTTGAATAAGCCTCCGTTGAAATATCAATTTCAGTTACGATTGCTGCCAACTTTTTGAATATTTTTCGAGCCGAGCCGACATAACCGGTGTAGCCTTCACGCAGCGAAGCTGTTGGAATAAATGCGACTTTTTTTATTTTCAATTTTTTCCTTTTTATCAGACTTCCTACACTTGAAAAGTGCGAACATAAAAACAGTTTCATCAATATTCTCCCTTTATATATAAATTCGCGTTTGTGGAGCGGGCGGGAATTAATGAAAGCCCCCAGTGGGGCTTTTTAAGTGACAGAACGGTCTTGCGGCAGCAAGATGGAGGGGCCTTGCCCCGACAAGTTCCGATTTGTTGAACTAAGCCGAGTATACCATACTCTCCCGTGAAAGAACAGGCTGATATAGCACAAAAGGCAGGACACCATCGGCCATGATGATACCCTGCCTTTGGTCGATTATTGTTCGGATTCGACGCCTGACTGGTGTCGGTTGGAAAGGTGCCCGGCAGCGGCATCTTTCTTGGTAGACATTCCTAGGGGTCTGCTGCGAATCGAGGCACGAATCAAAGCCCCACTGGGGAACTTTGATTGCTCGCTGCGCGCCGCAAACGCGAAGTTAGCGATTTCTTTTTTCCGGTATTCTCTGTCCCACGGATTTCCTGATAGAAATAATCTACGATCACCGGATGCCCCTGCGGGACTCTGCCATAAGGCATTTCATTATCCACAAAGGCACAATCATACTTCTTAGCCATTTCCGCAGCTTTTACTTCAAGTGCTTCAAAGTAGCTGCGGTTATGCTTGTTATAGATCTCGTCGTAAAGTGGTACAAGATCGCGCATTCCTCCGGCAATATAATCCATAATTGTCTTTGAAACCGCCTCCGGAAGATTGAGATTTTCGAGCCAGAACAGATCGCACTGATCCTTTACCCGCTCAAAGATTGCTTCAAAAACTGTGATACCGGGGAATACCGGGGATACGAAACAGACTGTACGGGATACCTGCTTCATATACCTGTCTTCATAGCAGAGATACGGCGCTCAATGCCGAAGCAGAGTCCATACCGTTCTTGAAATTTTCATCCAGTGTGTTGATCGACCATGAAACGGTTACACGTCCAAGTTCTTCAGCAGATCAATATCCCGTACCACAAGATCCGACTTTGTGCAGATCAGAATATCTGCGTCACTGCCGATCAGCTGCTCCAGAAGTTTTCTGGTATTCCCGAATTGCTCCTCCTGTGGATTGTAGCCATCTGTCACAAGAACCGATGACCGCCGAAAGTCCGACAGATCGAGAACTTCGGATTTTTACCCCGATGTGGATCCATCAAGGAAAGTGCCCCATTCCTCCTTGCGCCCGGAAAGGCGGCGGCCGACCAAAATGCAGGCGACGGGTCTCCGACGAGACGGGAATCGAGTGCAAAAACGGCGGTCATTGGGCTTTCGACCGGCGGCGACGCCACGTTGGCGTTGCTTTGTGACGGCGAACGCGTTTGATATGCTCGGCCTGCCGCGCACGGGCATCCGCACGGTATCGATGCCATGCTTTCGGCACGACGGCGCGCACGAAGAGCAACGCGCAGTGCCTTGCGGAAGAGCTCAAGGTGCATTTTTGATGAAATTCCGATTGCGAAGGCGGTGGAGCAGCACTTTAAGGACATTCAGCATGATCCCGAGGTGCTGGACGTGACGTATGAAAATTCGCAGGCGCGCGAGCGCACACAGCTTTTGATGGACATTGCGAATCAGCACGGCGGCATTGTCATCGGCACGGGCGACCTTTCCGAGCTGGCCCTCGGCTGGCGACGTACAACGGCGACCACATGTCGATGTATGCGGTGAACGCGTCTATCCCGAAGACACTGGTGCGCCACCTCGTGCGTTATGAGGCGATGCACGGCAACGACGAGCTGCGCCGTGTTTTACTTGATATTTTGGACACGCCGGTCAGCCCGGAATTATTGCCGCCGAAGGACGGCGAAATTTCACAGAGGACGGAAGACCTTTGGGGCCTTATGAACTGCATGATTACTATTTGTATTATATGCTGCGCTTTGGGTTTACTTCCACGTAAAATTTATGCGATGGCGCTGCGCTCATTTGCGGGGCAGTATGACGCCGAGACCATTAAAAGTGGCTGAAAACGTTCTACCGCCGCTTCTTCCAGCAGCAGTTTAAGCGCTCCTGCCTCGCCGGACGGCCCGAAGGTGGGCTCTGGACGCTTTCGCCGCGGCGATTTCCGCATGCCGAGCGATGATGCGTGCAATACGGTGTGGAGAGAGGAGATCGAAACACTGTGAACATTTTAGTTGCGATGGAGACGAAGCCCTATCAGCGCTTGTGGCTCGAAGAAGCCGCGCCGGGGAGACGTTTATTTATAAAGAGGGCAAGGCGGAGCGCGAGACGCAGAACGCGGAATTATAACCTCGGCAACGTGAGCCCGAAGCTCATCTCGACCGGCGATAAGCTTAAATGGTTACAGACGAACAGTGCGGGCGTGGACGGGTATATCCACGGCTGTCTGCCGAAGGAGACCGTTTTGACGAATGCAACGGGCGCGTATGGCCTTGCGATTTCGGAATACATGGTCGCGGTGTGGCTTGAACTTTTAAAAAGCTGCATTTGTACCGCGATGTGCAGCGCACGGGCAAGTGGTGCGACCTCGGGCAGGTGCGCTCGGCGTGGAACTCGACGGTGCTGGTGCTCGGCCTCGGCGACATCGGTGGGGAATTTGCGAAGCGTGCGAAAGCGCTGGGCGCAAGGGTGATCGGCGTGCGCCGCACGGGCACGGATAAGCCCGATTTTGTGGACGAGCTCATCCACACCGATAAGCTTGACGAATATTTGCCACAGGCGGACTGCGTGGCCATCACGCTGCCGGGCACGACGGCGACAAAGGGCATGTTTGACGCAGAGCGCATGGCGAAGATGAAGGACGGCGCGATTTTATTAAACGTCGGCCGCGGGATGATCGTCGACACAGATGTGCTGTGCGCGGCGCTGGAAAACGGAAAGCTTGCGGGCGCGGGCGTGGACGTGACCGACCCGGAGCCGCTGCCCGCAGATCACCCGCTGTGGAAGATGGAAAATGCGGTCATCACACCGCATATCTCCGGCGGATACCATTTGCAGGAGACGCACGACCGCATTGTGCGTATTATGGCGGAGAATTTAAAGCGTTTTCTGGCGGGTGAGTCGCTTAGAAATGTGGTCGATTTTTCGACCGGCTACCGAAAACTGTAAGGGATAATGATGGATACGACACAGGAAATTTATTTGACAACAGCGCGACGACTCGCGTTTCAAAAGAGGCGGCGGAAAAGGCGCTTTACATGATGACGGAATGCTACGGCAACCCCTCTTCGCTGCACAGCAAGGGCTTTGCGGCGGAAAAGGAAATGACTGCGGCGCGGGAGATTATTGCCGAGAGACTTTCGGCAACAGCCGGGGAGATTTATTTCACGTCCGGCGGCACAGAGAGCGACAACATTGCGATTTTGGGTGCGGCGCACGCGAAAAAGCGCGCGGGCAACAAGATTGTGACGACGGCGATCGAGCATCCGGCGGTGCTCAATACGATGGCACAGCTTGAAAAAGAGGGCTTTGAGGTCGTGTATGTGCAGCCGGAGGCGGACGGGAATATTCCGAAAGAGAAATTTGATGCGGCCGTTGATGCGAAGACGATTTTGGTCAGCGTGATGGCGGTGAATAACGAAACAGGGTGTTTTGCTGCCGCTGAAAGACATTGCGGGCATGATCAAGAGAAAAAGGCCCCGGCGCTGTTTCACACGGACGCGGTGCAGGGCTTTTGCAAAATTCCGCTCCAGCCGAAAAAGCTCGGTGTTGACCTCATCAGTGTTTCGGGCCACAAAGGTGCATGCGCCCGAAGGGTCGTGGGTGCGCTGTACGTGAAAAGCGGCGTACGCATTTTGCCGCACAGCTTTCGGCGGCGGGCAAGAAAAATCTGCGCCCGGCACCGAGGGCGTGCCGCAAATTTGTGCGTTCGGCGAAGCGGTGAAGCACATGATGACGGAAAAAGAGGCGCTCACACACGTAAAAGCGGTGCAGGCGCATTTGATTGAACGGCTGAAAGCGATGCCGGAGGTCGTTTTGAACTCGCCCGGAAAAACGCGCTGCCGTATATTGTGAATCTTTCGGCAGGGCGCGTGCGTGCGGAGACGATGCTGCACTTTTGGCGGAGCGAAACATTTTTTGTTTCAAGCGGTTCCGCGTGCGGCAAGGCAAACCGAGCCACTGTTCTGAAGCGCGACCGAAGGAGCGCGTTGAAACATCGCTGCGCATAAGCCTTCGACGAAAAACACAGCAGAAAAAATGGACGCGTTTGCGGACGCCTTGAAAGAGGGCCTCAAACGCTTGCACGCGTGAGCGTGAGTTTATAGATGGAAAGGAATTTTTTGTCATGCAGGAAGTGATTCTGGTCAAGCTCGGCGAGATCGTTTAAAGGGATTTGAATCGCCGCACGTTTGAAGACCGGCTGTTAAAGAACATTCGCCGCCGCATTGCGCGCGGGCAACTTTGAGGTGTACTCATGCAGTCCACCACTTTACATTGAACCGAAGGACGAGGACGCGGATATTGACGAAGCCGAGGCGCATTCGAAGATTTCGGCGTCATGGCTATGCGCGCGCTTGCGTGTGTGAAAAGGACATGGATGCCATTACCAAAATGGCGCCGGAATACCTCAATGACACACTCGCGGGCTTTAAGACGTTCAAGGTGGAATCGAAGCGTGCGGACAAGAAGTTCCCGCTCGGCTCCATGGAAATCTCCCGCGGTGGGGCGCGGCGCTGCTGCGCGCGAACCCGCACATTTCCGTAGACGTGCATAACCCGGAGATCACGGTGCGCGTGGAAATCCGCGAGAAAGCGGCGTATATCCACGGCGAGACGAAGCCCGGCGCGGGCGGCATTCCGGTGGGCACGGGCGGCAAGGCGGCTATTCTCATCAGCGGCGGCCTCGACAGCCCGGTGGCGGCGTGGATGATGGCAAAGCGCGGCGTGGAGCTGACGGCCATTCACTTTGCGAGCCCGCCGTACACGAGCGAGCGCGCACATGAAAAGTGGTAGCGCTGCTGAAGAAGGTCGGCGAATACGCGGGCAGAATGGACATGATTACCGTGCCGTTCACCGAAATTCAGGAGCAAATTCGAGACAACTGCCCGGAGGAGCTTGCGACCGTGATTATGCGCCGCTTTATGATGCGTGCCGCCGAGCGCATTGCACGCGAGCGCGAATGCAGCGCACTTGTCACGGGTGAGAGCCTTTGGGCAGGTGGCAAGCCAGACGATACAGGCCATCGCCTGCACGGACGCCGCGGCGAATATGCCGGTTTTCCGTCCGCTTATCGGCAGCGACAAGTCGGAAATCGTGACGCTTGCGCACCGCATTGATACGTATGATATTTCCATTGAGCCGTATGAGGACTGCTGTACGGTGTTTACGCCGAAGCACCCGCGCACCCGCCCCACGTTGAACGTGGTGGAGGCTGCGGAACAGAAGCTTGATGTGGAACAGCTTTTGAAAAATTGCCTTGAAAAGACGGAGATCCGTCATCTGTAAGAAAGGGGAATTTTACCATGCAGGCAGAAGTATTATCGGTAGGTACAGAGCTTTTGCTCGGCCAGACCGTGAACACGGACACAACAATCGTTGCAAAGGCGCTTTCGGCGCTCGGCATTGATCTGCTCTACGCCGCCGTAGTTGGCGACAACGTGGGCAGACTGGAAAAGGCCGTTTACGACGCGCTCGACAGAAGCGATATTCTCATCACAACGGGCGGCCTTGGGCCGACGGGCGACGACCTGACGAAAGAGACCGTGGCGGCGGCTGCGGGCAAGAAGCTCGTTTTGCACGAGCAGAGCTACCAGCATTTGCTCGATTACTTTGCAAACGGCGGCATGACCGAAAACCAGATGAAGCAGGCGATGCTGCCGGAGGGCTGCACCGCGCTGAAAAACGACAACGGCACTGCGCCCGGCTGCGCGTTCCGGACGGACAAGGGCAAGATCGTCATCATGCTGCCCGGCCCGCCTTCGGAACTGACCCCGATGCTGCACAACTATGCCGTGCCGTACCTTGAGGAATTCCAGAGCGCGGTCATCGCTTCGCACAGCGTGCATGTGTACGGCAGAGGCGGCGCCGGTGGCACAGATGATCGAAGACCTGATGGAGCAGAGCAACCCGACCGTGGCACCGTATGCCAAGGAAGGCGAGATGTTCGTGCGCGTGACGGCGAAGGCCGCAACGAAAGAAGAAGCGGACGCGATGTGCGTGCCGGTGGTGGAAGAATTGAAGAAGCGCATCGGCAACTTCGTGTACGGTGTGGACGTGGAGACGCTGGAGGAGCTTGTGGTCAGTGAGCTTAAAAAGGCGGGCAAGAAGCTTGCGACGGCGGAATCCTGCACGGGCGGTATGCTTGCAAAGCGCATTACGGATATTCCGGGTTCCTCCGCCGTGTTTGAGACGGGCTGTGTGACGTATGCAAACTGCGTGAAGGAGCGTTTGCTCGGCGTACCGCACGAGACGCTTGTGACATACGGCGCAGTGAGCGAACAGACGGCGCGCGCGATGGCGGAAGGCATTGTGCGTGAGCGGTGCAGAACATCGGCGTGGGTATCACGGGCATTGCGGGCCCGGACGGCGGCACAGAAGAAAAGCCGGTGGGCCTTGTGTACATTGCGTTGAGTGACGGCAAGAACACGTGGGTGGCAAAGCGTCAGCCGATGGGCAGACTGAAATCCCGCGAATGGCACCGCCACTGCGCGGCCTCCAAAGCACTCGATATGGTGCGCCGCTACCTTGCCGGTTTGCCGGTGGACGAGGCGTAACGCGTGCGGCGCAAATACCGCGAGCCGGAGCCTATGCGGCGCGTGGCGGTCTATGAAGACGAAGAAAGTATGCAACCGAGAAAGCGGAGAATTCTGTTCCCGGTGCTTATCACGCTGTTTTCGGTGATTTTTGTCGTTTCGGCGGCGGTGCTTGTAATTGAGCTCATTGTGAACCCGTATGTGACGGATAAAAACGTAGGTGAGATTCAGAAAATCTACTCCGAAGCGGGCGACACGGAAAGCGTGGCCCCGGTTTCTTCCGAAGACGACACGGCGGACAGCGAACGCATGGCAGAGCTGGAGCGCCGTCGCGAGGCTGTTTTGAAGCTGCAAAGTGTGAACAGCGACATTACGGGCTGGGTGCAGCTGGACGGCACGGACATCAATTTTCCGGTGTTGACGCCGCCTGCAGACGATCCGCAGTATTACCTTTACCGCAACTACAACAAAAGGAAAGCACGAAGTACGGCAGCATCTTTTTGGACGGTATGTGTACTGGTGGACTCCGATAATCAGGTCTTGCACGGGCACAGCATGCAGGACGGCAGAATGTTCTGGCAGGTGATCGGTTTTGGCAGTGCCAAGACCGTGAAAGGCTGTCCGGTATTCCGCGACACCGAAAAGGAAGCGGCGGAATGGAAGATTGTTTCGGTATTCAAGACGAATACATACGATAACCAAGGGGAGCTGTTCAACTATCTGCGCGGTGATTTTGACTCTGCGGAAGACAAGATGCAGTTTTACTACGACGTGATGAAACGCAGCATGGTGAACACCGGCGTTGACCTGAACGAAAACGACAAAACGGTGATGCTTTCAACATGCTCGTATGAATATGAGGGCTTCCGCACGGTGATCGTGGCGCGCAAGGTGCGTGACGGCGAAGATGTGACCGTGGACACCTCAAAAATCACGGAGAACGAAAACGCGTTGTACCCGGACATTTGGTATCCCTCCGCAAAAAGCGCCGGACTACTGGCCCGACTACTTTGAGGACGCTGTGCAAAACGGCATGGTGGATTGGTACACGGGCAATCTGTACAAAGATTAAAAGCTGAAACAGAAAACGAAAAACGCCCTTCCCCCACTTACGGAAAAACCGCAGCGGGAGGGCGTTTTGGTATGTTATTTTTATTTTTGTACTTCAAAGCGCGGATGGCGTTGAGAACCGCGATAATCATAACACCGACATCCCCGCAAAGATGGCTGCCCACATGTTCGCAAGACCGAACGCGGTGAGCGCAAGACAGCCGAATCTTGATGATGAGCGAGAACACGATGTTCTGCCGACGATGCCGATGCACTTGCGGGAAATTTTGATGGCCTTTGCGATCTGCAGCGGATCGTCGTCCATGAGGACGATGTCGGCGGCCTCGATGGCTGCATCGGAACCCATGGCGCCCATGGCGATGCCGATATCGGCACGGGTGAGCACCGGCGCATCGTTGATGCCGTCGCCGACGAACGCGAGGTTTGCTTTCTTGCGGCTTATTCTGACCATGAGCTTTTCGACTTCCGTTGACCTTATCGCCCGGGAGCAGCTCGCTGCGAACTTCGTCGATACCAAGCTCTTTGGCGACCTGATCAGCCACGCGCTTTTGGCATCGCCTGTGAGCATGATGGTTTTTTTTCAACACCGGCGTGCTTCAGCTTCTGAATGGCTTCCTTGGAATGGGGCTTGATGACATCGGAGATAACGATGTGACCGGCATATTCGCCGTCGATTGACATGTGAATGATGGTGCCGACGCTGTGGCAGTCGTTATATGGAATATTGTGCAGCGCCATGAGCTTTGCATTGCCGGCGAGGACCTCGTGCCCGTCGACCTTGGCGGTGATGCCCCTTACCGCTGACTTCTTCAATGTCCGTTACGCGGCTGCGGTCGATCTCTTTGCCGTAGGCTTTCTGCAAACTTTGCTGATGGGGTGGGAGGAGGCGCACTCGGCGAGCGCGGCGTACTCGAGCAGCTTTGTTTCGTCCATCGTGTTGTGGTGGACGGCAGTGACCTCAAACACGCCCTGCGTGAGCGTGCCGGTTTTATCGAACACGACGATTTTTGCATCGGAGAGGGCTTCAAGATAGTTGGAGCCCTTGATGAGCACGCCCTCATGGCTTGCGCCGCCGATGCCCGCAAAGAAGCTGAGCGGGATGGAAATGACAAGTGCGCACGGGCAGCTGACGACAAGGAAGGTCAGCGCGCGGTAGATCCAATCGACCCAAGCGGCATCCATGCCGAACGCCATGCGCAGGAGCGGCACGGCGATGCCGAGCAGTACAGCGGAAATGCAGACCGCCGGGGTGTAAATTTTAGCGAAGCGGGAGATGAACGCCTCGGAACGGGACTTGCGCGGAGCTGGCGTTCTCCACAAGATCGAGGATCTTGGAAACGGTGGACTCGCCGAATTCCTTTGTGGTGCGGATTTTCAGAACACCGTTTAAATTGATGCAGCCGCTGATGATCTCGTCGCCCTCTTTGACATCGCGCGGCAGGCTTTCGCCGGTCAGCGCGCTGGTATTAAGGCTTGCGTTGCCGCTTTCGACCACGCCGTCGAGCGGGACTTTTTCGCCCGGCTGCACGACGATGATGCTGCCGACCGCGACTTCGTCGGGATCAACCTGTTCTAACTTGCCGTCTTTTTCAATGTTGGCGTAGTCCGGGCGGATATCCATCAGCGCGGAGATATTCTTGCGGCTCTTGCCGACGGCGTAACTCTGGAAGAGTTCGCCGATCTGATAGAACAGCATAACGGCGATGCCCTCAAGATAGTCGCCGCTCTTTGTCCAGATGGCGAGGAAAAACGCGCCGAGCGTGGCCAGCGCCATCAAAAAGTTTTCGTCGAACGCGCGGCCGTTTAGGATGCCCTTGCCGGCTTTTCTCAAAATATCGTAGCCGATGACGAGATAGGCGGCGAGGTACGCGATAAGGCGCGGAATGCCCGTGATAGGTAAGAACTGTAACAACGACCAGCATCACGGCGGTGATGATGATGCGGTACAGCGTAATCTTTTGTTTCTTTTTCATGAGGATACCTCTTGCAATTTTATATAGCAGTTAGATGACACATTATCGTGTAAAAAAGACCGACTGTTACCGAAAAGCGGAGCCGGTCATTTTTTCTGACTATACGGGTAGACCGAAGTAGATTAAAGACTCGATTTCGCAGTCCGGCTCAACCTTCTTGCAGGCCTTGAGGACATTCTTCATGACAGCTTTAGCGTCCTGACCGTCTTCAAACTCAACGATCATCTTCTGGGTCATGAAGTTTACGGTCGCATTTGCAACGCCTGCGGTTTTCTTAGGTTGCCTCTTCCATCAGGGTTGGCACAATTTGCGCAGTCAACTTCGATGCTGTACGTTTTTTTCATGGGGAAAACCTCCGTAAAAAATCATTTTGTTTTGAAATGTGGTGCTAACGATTAAATACTTGCTTAATCGTTACAGTTGTAGTATACTGGGGCGAATAAAAAATCAAGGGGTTTTCGGGTGCTGCTTCCAAACGGGCGAACGGGATTTCCGAAACGGATAAACGGAGGGCTTTTTATGGCGGATTTTGCATTGCCGCACGACCACGGCAGGCACAAGCACGACGAAGCGCTGCACAGAGAATTGATGAATACGGAGCGTTTTTCGGCTGTGGCGGATGTGTTTAAGCAGCTGAGCGACCCGGTGCGCGTGCGCATTTTTCTGGCTTTGAGTCACGGGAAGAATGTTTATCAACATTGCGGCGATGATGGATATGTCGAGTCCGGCAGTTTCGCACCATTTGAAGTCGCTTTTAGACAGTGGGCTTATCATGAGCCGCCGCGATGGCAAGGAAGTCTACTATAAGGCGTCGGATACCGAGCAGATCGGGCTTTTGCACGAGATTGTGGAGCAGGTGATGGAGATCACGTGCCCGGAAAAGGAAGTGGACTTTCAGGCTTCGCAGGAGGAGGAGATCATTCGGAATGTGCACAATTACCTGATTGAACACATCAGCGAGCGCATCACGATAGAAACGCTGTCAAGGAAGAGTTCCTATGAACACCACGACGCTGAAAACGGTGTTCAAAAAGTGTACGGCACGACGATTGCGGCGCACATGAAGCAGCACCGCATGGAGCTTGCGGCGGCAGGGGCTGCTGCTGAAAACGCAGAACGACATTGCGTCCGTGGCGCAGGCCGTGGGGTATGAGAGCCAGAGCCGATTTACGGCGGCGTTTAAGGGGCTCACTACGGCGAGCTGCCAACGGAATACAGACGGCGGCACGTGTGGGGCGAAGAAGCAGACGATGTGACGCTTGTGCAAAGTGTCAATCTGCGAGCCGGAAAAATTTTGCGAAAAGCAACTGCCTTTGAAAAAGTATTTTTAAAAAGAGTAAAATAATAGAAAAACGTGTGGCGTATGTGCGTAAATCCGGTTTGCGTATATGCGCTGCATTTATTTTGATAAGGAATGGTGAAATTATGAAACGAATTCAGTCTGCGTGTATCTGTCAAACGTTGCATTTCCAGCTTAAAGAGGGTGTGGTAAAGCGATTACGCCATGCGCGCAGTACAGGAGGAAGTTGCGAAATACAAGAGCGGTCTGAACGCAGCCACAAAGTATAAAATCGTAGAGGAGCATAAGGAAACGGACGGCTCAATTGTAATCAAATTATTAAGCAGTACAATTCCGCTCCGGTGGGCGACTATTTGAACTGACGGCATACAAGTTTATAGGTTTCAAAATCGAGCAGCGAGATGCGTAAGTCCGGATTTTCGGGCGGCGTATTTCGCTGCTTTTATGATTTAGATTTATATCAGGGAGTAAAAGTATGGAAGAAAACACTAACGTATTTTTGGGCACGGAGCATGTGGGCAAGCTGATGCGCGGTTATGCAGTGCCGTGTATCATTTCGCTTTTGGTCGGCGCGCTGTATAACATTGTTGACCAGATTTTTATTGCAAACGCCAGCTACCTCGGCTCCTACGGCAATGCGGCAAACACCGTCGTGTTTCCGCTGACCGTGGCGGCGCTCGCAATCGCGGTAATGGTCGGCGACGGCTGCTGCGCGTATGTGAGTATCAACCTCGGTAAAAAGGACGTGAAACGGCGAAGAAGAGCGCGTAGGCAACGCCGTGGTGCTGGTTTTGCTTGCAAGCGCGGCTTTGACGGCTGTGTATTTGCTTGGCGGAACCGATTTTTAACGATGTTTGGCGGGCGTGTGAATGTGGAGACGTTTCGTTATGCGAAGGAGTACTTCTTCTATATTGCGCTCGGCGTGCCGTTTTATATGTTCGGACAGGCGCTGAACCCATTATCCGCGCGGACGGCAGCCCGAATTTGCGATCGCACGCTGGCGGCGCGATGTTTGAACACGATCTTAGACCCGGTGTTCATTTTCGTGTGCCGCTGGGGTATGATGGGCGCGGCGGTTTGCGACGGTGCTGGGGCAGATTGTGACGGCGGTGCTGCAATCTGGTATTTTGTGCAATATGCGTGTGATTCGCCCGGGAAAGGGAGATTTTAAGCTGAGCGGCGGGCTTTGCAGGCGCATTTTTGTCGCTTGGTATGACAAGCTTCCTCTCACAGATCAGCCTTGTGGCGGCAATGGCGGCATCAACGCAACATGCTGCGCAATACGGCGCACTGGACCCGATTTTCGGGCAGGCGCAGTACGCACAGATCCCGATGGCAGTGGTCGGCATTGTGATGAAAGTTCTTTCAGATTGTGATCTCGATCGTTGTCGGTATGGCGGCGGGGTGCATACCGATTGTGGCTTCAACATGGGTGCGGAGATTTAGGCGCGTAAATAAGCTGTTTACGATGCTGCTGATCTCGGAAGCAGCGGTGGGCGCCGTGGCGCTGATTTTTGGTGGAGTTTTTCCCGCAACAGCTCATTTCGCTGTTTGGCGCGGCAAATGAAAGCGCATTTTTACACGGAGTTTGCGGTGAAAGGCGTTCCGGTATTTACCTATGATGATTCGCGTGCGTGAACAAGGCGTGCTTTATTTTCTTGCAGGCACTTGGCAAGGCGCTGAGCTCGACGGTGCTTTCCATGTTGCGCGAGGTGGTGTTCGGCGTGGGCTTTGCCATCCTGCTGCCGATTTGGTTCGGCTTGGACGGCGTTTTATACTCGATGCCGGTTTCAGACATTTTGACGTTTGTGGTTTCGGTGGTGCTAATTCTTGGGACATATCGGGAGCTAAACAGCAAAGCGCAATAAAAGAAATCCTCCAGACGCAGCCTGGAGAGGATAAATTATATTTAGGCAAAAAGTTTTCCGAAGAAAACTTGACGAAAGACTTTTTAATCGCCATTGCCGTTAGCTTAGAGGATAAGGTTTTCCAGCTCCTCTGCGTTATGGACGAGGGTATCGGCGCCGTTTTTCTTCGAGCTCTTTTTCGTCCCTGAAGCCCCAGGTGACGCCGGCGGTAAGAGACCGGCGTTCTGCCCGGTCTGCATATCAACGCCGCTGTCGCCGACGTACAGGCATTCGGCAGGGGGTGACGCCCTAATTCTTCGCACAATAAAAAGTGCGGCGCTGGGATCCGGTTTTTTCGGTACGCCTTCCCGCTTTGTCCGTGGACGACATCAAAAGCCCGGTGAACAGCTTTTCGGCGATATATAGCACGTCATGTTATCGGGTTTGTTGGAGAGCACGGCGGCTTTGACGTTGTTTTCACGCATTTTTTGGAGCAGCTCTACGATGCCGGGGTAGGGTTTTACGTCTTTTGTGGGATCACTTTCATATAAAGCGTCATACGTTTTGCGCAGGGCTTTGACGTCTTCTTCGGTATAATCGCCTTTTGCGGCGGTGAGCATGCGGCGCATGAGAATATCTGCGCCGTTGCCGACGAATGTGCGGTAGCGGTCTACGGGGGGAACGTTTTTAAGCGGTGTGCTTCAAGCGCGGCGTTGCCGAATCCGGCGATGGAAGTGAGCGTATTGGCCACGGTTCCGTCCATATCAAAAATAACGGCTTTTACTTTTGCCATGAATATCCCTTCTTCATATTATAGATAATCGAAAAGCGAACGACACTTTTCGCACCGTCAGTATACCGCTTTTTTGACGAAAATGCAACCGGGACGGGCTTTTGGGGTGTGAAAAAACCATCTGACCTTTTAAAAATTATATTAAATCTGGCCATTGCGATAATACCAGCGTGGTGCTATACTGGGTGCAATCTTCAAGGCACGGCGCACGAACGGTGCAGTCGCGCCCCAAAGCAAAGGGGTAATCAAAATGAAAAGTAAGAATTCCATCTACAAGATTGTCACCGTGGGCCTTTTGGGCGCGCTGGTGTTCGTTTCCAACTACCTGAGCTTCCCGATTCCGGTGCCGGTGGGCGATATTTCCCGTATCCACCTCGGCAACGCGTTTTGCCTGCTTGCGGGCTTTGTGATGGGCCCGATCGGAGGCGGTCTGGCTTCCGGCATCGGCGCGATGCTCTACGACCTGACGAACCCGGCGTACATCGCTTCGGCTCCGTTTACATTTGTATTTAAGTTCCTGCTGGCTGCGGTTTGCGGCCTCATCGCGCACAAGGGTAAAATCACCGGCAACATGCTGGAGGAAGACTTTACCATTACCGTACCGCGCAGCATTGTGGCGGGCATCTGCGGCAGCCTGACATACATTGTGCTGTATCTCGCAAAGTCCTACATTACGACGGTGCTTGCGGGCAGTGCGCGGAGGCTGCGGCGATTGCGCTTGCGACGAAAGCGGCTTCGAGCACGGTGAACGCGATTCTCGCCATCATCATTTCCGTGCCGCTCTCCGCTTTGATTCGCAAGGCGCTGAAAAGTGCGCATCTGACGACAAAATAAAATCAGCGTATAAGGAAAGCCGCCGGAACACGCACCGGTGGCTTTCGTTGTTTTGTGTGACAGAGATTTCTTGCTTTTTTTCATGAAACTGTTCACTGCACTTCACATGAACTTCACAGAACTCCGAAATAATATAGATAATCCGAACGGAAAGAAAAAAGGTTGAAAAACCGTTTGGAATATGGTATTATGTGAAAGGAGTAAGGAACCATGAGTGACAATCATGAGAAATTCAAAATGGTTTTGACCCGAACAATGGGTCTGAACCGGTGAACACCAATACTTCCGCTAATAACGCTGTAAACAGCACAAACGCCTACGGCACCTATCATAACGCACAGTATCCGACGAACAACACCCCCGCATATAGCGTGGAACGCACAGAGCGCTCCGCAGCAGAACGCGCCGGTGCAGCCAAACGGACAGCCTGTGTATTACGGCGTGCCGGTGCATCAGCCGCAAAACAGCCGAAGCCCAAAAAGCACGGCTCGAAATTCGGCTTGAAGCTTTTAGCCGTTGTGCTTTGCTGTGCGATCACCTCGGCGGCGTCGCTTGGCGCATTCGTCGTGATGATTCAAAACGGCGTCATCAATGTGCAGTCTTCCGAAGCGAGCAGCAATGCTGCGTTCACAATCTCGCGCGTGGTGAACGGCGACACGAACTCGGATACGAGCGCGAGCAGCGACGGCACGGTTTCCGCGATGAGCGACCAGGACATTGCTGCAAAGCTTACACCGTCTGTCGTGTGCATCCAGAATTATCAGGTGACACAGAATTACGGCTTTTATGCAGACCGACACGTCGGACAGCAGCGTTTCCCCGCGAGCGAAGGCTCCGGCATCATCATGAGTGAAGATGGCTATATCATCACGAATGCGCATGTTGTGGAGGGTGCGACTTCCCTGAAGGTTATGACCTCCGACGGTGAGACGTATGAAGCGCAGCTGGTCGGCAGCGATACCGTGACGGACCTTGCGGTCGTAAAGATCGATGCGACGGGCTTGACGGCTGCGGAATTTGGTTCTTCCGAAGATTTGCGCGTTGCAGATAAGGTCATGGCCATCGGTAACCCGGGCGGCCACGAACTGAGCGTAACGATCGGTTACGTTTCCGCTTTGAACCGCGCGATTGCCAATAACACGACCGGCTACACGATGGAATACATCCAGACCGATGCGGCGATTAACCCCGGTAACTCCGGCGGCGCACTCATCAACGAGTATGGTCAGGTCGTTGGCATCAACTCCGCGAAAATTTCCGCTACGGGCTATGAGGGCCTTGGATTTGCGATTCCGATCGATACGGCACAGCCGATTATCTCCGACCTTATCCAGTACGGTTATGTGAAGGACAGAGCTGTTCTCGGTATTTCGGTCAGTTCATCGACAGCATGACGGGCCGCTTCTACGGCTTGCCGCAGGGCGGTATGGGCACAGCAATTCACCCGAGCGAGGCACAGGCTTCCGGCTTGCAGGTGGGCGATGTGATTACCGCTATTGACGGCCAGCAGCTGGACAGTGAATCCACATTGCGTTCCGCAATCCTCAGCAAGAAGCCGGGCGATACGGTAACACTTCAGGTGTACCGCTCTTCGACGCAGCAGTCCGCAACCGTGGAACTGAAGCTTTCCGAATACAGCGCGGGTTGATTTAATTTAGAGTACGAGTCTTTTTTCATAAATCTCCTTTTTCAAGCAACGAACCCCGAGGTAACCCCTCGGGGTTCGTTGCATTTTGTCGGCTTTTGATTTTGCTGCCGTGGGTGTTTCCGGCTGTGATTGAGGGTGCGCAGTATCCTCGCTCTTTTCTCGGTCAGAGGGAGCTTGAATTTTATACGAAGGCATAAAGCAACGCCGCACTCTCAATGAAAAATCGAGGGTGCGGCGTTGCTTTATTTCTAAGAATTCGCTGTGGCGAGTTCTTCAAGGAACCCCTTAATAGGGTTCCTTTGCGGCAGAACAGTCCACTCGGACCATTCTGCCTATCTTCCTGATTTTTTGGTAGGTAAAGGTCTCGCCGTTTGCGAACGACGACCAAAGGCTTTGCCTTTGAAACCACCACCTTTTTCAAAGGCGGACGAAACTTTATTCGTCGCTTCGCTGTGGTTTACGGAAGATCAATTCCCTGTAATGGCGTTGAGTGCGGCGGAGACGACTTCACCGGGCGGTATAGAGTCCGGAGGTGCCCCTCCTGCACGCACACGGCGAACGCATACGGGGGGTGCTTTCGTCCTCCGAGAAACCGACGATCCAGCAGTTCGGGTTTTTATCGTCGAGCTCGGCGGTGCCGGTTTTTGGCACACAGCGAATAACCGTCGAAAAGATACTGCCGTAGTAATTGACGACGTTGTTGCGCATCATGCTGTGGAGTGAAGCGGCAGTGGAGCTATCCGTTAAGGTTGTAGCTCGTGCGGCTTTTGCCGCCCGTGAGGTATGGCTCGTGTGGAGCCGCCGTTTGCGATGGCGCCCATCAAAAGTGCCATGTGGTATGGGTTTGCCATGACATCCGCCTGATCCGACGGAGCCCACGCGAGGTCTATGGCGCTGGTGGAGCTGCTTAAATTGGTACTGCTTTTGTCGGTGGTGACGGAATCAAACGAGAAGTTTTTACCGAAGCCCATTTCTTTCGGCTTTTTGAGGTTTTCCCGCGCCGATGTCCTCCGCAAGCTGCGCAAAGTAGAGGTTGCAGGAATAGCCGAGCGCCTGCTCGAGGTTCAGCTCGCCGTGGTAATTGAGACACGTCACCTTGCCGGAGCCGATGTCCATTTCTTCTTCGCAGGTATAGGTGCGGGTGTCCCAATCGGGCAGGTACTCCATGGCGGCAGCCGCTGTGACGAGCTTAAAGATGGAGCCCGGTGTGTAGGTGGAGGAAAGCGTGTGGTCGAGGAAAACGCCGTTGTATTCTTCGTTGTCGTTGAGGTCCTCCGGGGACGTTCATGGGGTCGTATGTGGGAGCGCTGACCTTGACAAGTACCTCGCCGGTCTTATAGTTATAGACAAACGCGGAGCCGTTGCGGCCGTTGAAGGCGTTGTACGCGGCGGCGCTGGCGTTGGCATCTACCGTTAAAACCGGAGGTTGTTGCCGAGGTCCGAAAGCACGGTGCGCGCAAAGGCCCGTGATGGGGTTATAGCCCACGAGCTGCGAGCGGTGCGGCCTGCACGGCGGTGCCGATGTAGCCGCTGGAATCGCCCACAGTGTGGAGCAGTGCGCGGCGAATGTCTTCACTTTCGGCGTAAACGCGGGAGCCGTCCTCCGTTTTGGCGAGCACCATGCCGCTGCGGTCTGTGATGGTACCGGCGGAAACGGCGGTATCATCGCCGTAAATGTGACCGTTATACGGCTGCGTGGCCCATGTGGGAGCCGTTTAACGCGAGGTTGATGAGGAACCAGACGAAGCCGCCGCAGAAGGCGAACAGCAAAATGTAAAGGACAAAAAGAGCGAAAGCCGGTCGTTTTCAATCGGCGGTCACCATCCTTTTCTGCGTGCGGGCTGACCCGCGAGAGGTTTTCTTCGGAAATATGGACGCGGTATGTGCCGCGGAACGCGGGTCCGTGTTTTCGGCGCGGGTATTCACGCGGGGACGCGGCGTGGGGCGGGTCATTCGGGGAGTAGCGGAGGGGTGAAGGAAATTTGCCTCGTCGGCGCTCGGGTGTCTCGCACGGCGGGCAGCGTAGGTGCGTTCATCTGGACGCTTGAGGAATGTCAGAAGCCCCCAGTGACAGAGACATCATACTGAGCCGCCTGCGCGATGAACGGCAGCGTGACGCCGCCGGTGAGCGGCAGAACATCCGTGGGGCCGAAGACATCGAGCGCGGCCTGAAAAGAGCAGCATGCTCGAGACGGCGCATCGCCGCGATGGCGTAGAACGGAGCGACTGGTGTGTGACATCGCTGCGGGCGTAGAGGATAAAAGAGGACGAGCGCGAACAGCACTGCCATGCCCATTAAAAGGGCCCCTGCTCCTCGCACAGCATACCGAACACGAGATCGCTGTCGCCGGCGACATATTTTTAAGATGCCGTTGCCGAGGCCGAGACCGAAGAGGCCGCCGCTTGCGATATACGTCATGGTACGCACCTGCTGGTAGCCGAGGCTGTCCTGTGTTCCCACACGCATCCAGCCCGAGAAGCGCTGGGCAACGTAGGGTTTAAACTGCAAAATGAGGAACACGCCGAAGCACGCTGCCGCGAGGATGAGGAAAATATGGGTGCGAAGCGCCGAGCGCATGAACGCGATGATGAGGAAGCAGGCGAAGAAGATAAGCGCCGTGCCGAAATCGCGCATGAGGAACAGGAATGCGAGGCAAATGGCGGCGAACACGATGAACCCGTGATGTTCTTTTTCGTTGCAAATGGTCGAGCGTAGACGCGCCGACGAACACGAATGCGATTTTTGATGAACTCCCGAGGGGCTGGAAGCTGAACGGCCCGATGAAGATCCAGTTGCGGGAGCCGTTGACGTCTTTGCCGAGCACAAGGTTTGCAACAAACAGCAAAATGGCGCCGATGGCGATGTGAGCCGCAGCTTCATGACGCGCTCGGAGGTCGCTCATGAACCAAACAAGGAAGCAGAAAAGCACAATGCCGATGCCGAACGCGGCAATCTGCATTTTAACGGTGTCGAGCCCTCACCGCTGAGGAGCAGGATGCCGATGCTGCTGAGGAGCAGTCCAACGGTTTCAATCCCTCAAAGCTGACGCGCTTTAAGATGCGGCGGGAGAAAAAGTACAGCACCCAGCTTGCCGTGAACAGAATCACGAACGGTGCGGCGGGTAGAGGCGGAATTCGCCTGTGCCGATCATCAGCTGCAAGGTGAGCGACATCTGAATGAGCGTGACGACGAGCATCAGCTTAAAGGGGGACGCCGCCTCTTTGAAAATCCGGTGAACATGCTGCGCTTTTTCTGCGGCACGTCGGACGCGTTACGCAGCGTGAGCGTGGTGGAGCCCATGCGGATTTTGTCGCCGATCTGCACGAGCGTGGGCTCTGTAATCTGTTTATTGCGCACGCGTGTGGCGTGGGAGCCGGTATCGCACACGAACGCCCCTTCGCGGCGCATTAAAAACGGCATGGTCGCGCGAAACGGAATTATCGGGTATTTGAATATCGCAGCTGCGGCTGCGCCCAATGGAATTCCTCCCAGTACAAAACGGGGAAATGCAGCGCGGCATCCTCCAGCATGACGACCGGTCTTTGCGGCGCTGTCCCTTTAAACGAGGTATAGCAGCGCCAGATAACGTACAAAACCCATCAGGACGGTGACGGCACGCACGAGCACAAGGGCGGTGGAAAGCAGCCCGGAGCCGAGTATGCGCGTGATGAGTTGCTTTAAAAGCTCCATAAAGACCTCTTTTCTTTACGGCGAAGATCGTCGTGGATTTCGGCGACCTCACCGCCTTTTTATAGATGTGGTTCGGTTCGGGCACGAAGCCGCGCACCATGGAAAGCGGATAGACGCGTGCGCTTGCCGACGACCGTGCCGGATTCAAAACGCTGCCGCAGCCGATTTCGGCGTGGTCGCCCAGCATGGCGCCGAATTTGCGCATGCCGGTTCTACGCGTTCGCCGTCCTTAAGACGGTGACGTTCGAGTGATCCTGCTTTAAGTTCGACGTGACGGCACCCGCGCCGGGTGGGCCCTTTATCACCCATGACGGAATCGCCGATGTAGTTATAGTGCGGGGCCTGCGCGCCGTCGAACAGGATGGCGTTTTTCACCTCGGTGGAATTGCCGACGACGCAGCCTGCCCGATGAGCGCGTTGCCGCGGATAAATGCGCCGGGCGCACCTCGGTCTCCGGCCCGATGATAGTGGGGCCTGCAATGTAGACGTTTGGGTAAAGCTTGGCGCTTTTCGCGACCCACACGTCTTCACCGCGCTGCTCGTATTCTTCGGGCGGAAGTGTTTTGCCGAGCGCTTTAATGAACTCGCCGATCTTCGGCAGCGCCTCCCATGGGTAGGTGCAGGCTTCAAGCAGCGGGCGCGCCGCGGTGTAGCTGAGATCATATAAGGCGTGGACGGTCAATTCTTCATGTTTTACGTTCATATTCATGTTCCTTTCTTGACTCAATCGTACTGAAATTCCGACTCTGCGGAACGGACTTGCGACTTTCCCATAAAACCCATTTTATATATATAATACAACTCCCCGCACATTTCCAGTCTGTGCGGGGAGAATTCAGGTTTTCTTTAACTTTTTTTTGTATGTTTACAGGTGCTCTAAGGTGCGGATGGCGGCTTCCATGTAGATCTCGCCGGCATCCGTGCCGAGCTTATTAAGTTGCGGGCGTCCCATTTTTCGCCGGAGAAGGGAACTGCCGCCCATGAACTGGGCGAATTTGACGTTTCGGAACGCCGCGACGGTCGCCATGGCGGCGCACTCCATCTCGACGACGGAGCAGCCTTGCTTTAAACGCTTTTTCAACCTTGCCGCGCGTCTCACGAAAGAATGCGTCGGTCGTCCACGTTTTCACGCGGGCATAGGGGCGTCCATGTCTTCGGAGCGCTTGGCAGACGGCATCTACACAGGCAGGCTCGAGTACGGCTTCCTCGGCGGGCGGGGGCGTAGTGGTAGCTTGTGCCCTCATCACACGGCGGCGTAGGTACCAGAATGTGCCCGGCGGTGATGGCGTGATCGAGTGCACCGAGCCGAGCATCAAAAACTTTTTCACGCCGTGAGGGATCATCTCTTCCATGATGCCGCAGGCGAGACGGCGCGCCGACGCGCATGCACATCAGCGCAAACGCGGTGCCGTTCGGCGCAGTGCAGCGATAGACCGGTTCTCCACCGTTGCAGTCCTGATATTGTATGATGACTTCACCGTGAAATTCCGCCGCGTATTTCTCCGTAAGCGGGCGGGAGAACACGCCGATGAGTGCCTCCGGCATATTTTCCATCGGGTGATAGAATTCGCTCGGCTCAATGACGGCTGTTTTCTCCGGTCAAAATCTGTGTGTGGATCATGGAATTCCCTCCTTCGTTTTCGCAAACGACAAATTTTATCTATTATACCACGGGGGCTTTTTTGTCAAGCAAAGGCTTAAATTTACCAAAATATTTTTATGATTATATAGAAAAAGTTGTGCGGATACGCCATAATAGTTGCAAATACAACTATTATAAGAAATGGATTTTAAAGAAACTGCCCGGTTTAACATCAAAAGTTTTCACCATGCAGCATTAATGATCGCAGCCTGAGCTCCCGATGCGAAGTTCTCATAAGTGACACTTCAAAACTAAACGATACGCGAAATATCCGCTTTAGGCGAAACCTGACGGACGAGCAGCTTTTTGGAAGCGGCACGCCGTGCACAGGCGCTGGAATTTATGGAAGAACAGGGCGGCCTGACGCGCCGGTCGCCATTAAGGGCGCGAACCTTTCGGGTGGGCAGAAACACAGACTGTTGCTTGCGCGCGCGTTGGCGGGCGACCCGACATTTTGCTGTTGGACGACTCCTCGAGCGCGCTCGATTACAAGACGGACTCGAAGCTGCGTGAAGAAATTCGCCTGCATTGTGCGGACGCGACAAAGATCATCATTGCGCAGCGCATCAGCTCCATCATGCATGCGGAAAAAAATCATGGTGCTCGAAAACGGCAATGTCATCGGCATGGGTACACACGAAGAATTGATGGAGACCTGCCCGCTTTTACCGCGAGATCGGGGAGTCGCAGATCGGCGAGGGACTCGCAAAGGAGGTGCACGCATGAAAGGCCGGAAACCGTGCAAACGGAAAAACACGAAAAGCCCAAAATGAAAAAACGGCGGTGCTGTCGCGCCTTTTGCCGTATTTGATGCGCTACAAATTTTTGATGCTCGGGGCGATTTTACTGACGGTCGGCGGCAATTTGCTGTCACTGGCGGGACCGTACATTTCGGGTCTTGCGGTGGATGCGATGGAACTCGGCCGCGGCAAAGTCAATTTTGAAAAGGTGGGCCGCTACGGCGTTCTGATGGTTGTGATGTACGCGATATCCGCAGCACTTTCATGCGCGACGCGCCTTATGATTGTCATCAGCCGCCGCGTAGTGAACACGATGCGGCACGATGTGTTCAAAAGCTGAGCGAACTGCCGGTCGGATACTTCGATACACACCAGACGGGCGACATTTTGAGCCGTATTTCGTATGACATCGACACCATCAACACCTCGCTTACGAATGATATGGTGCAGGTGTTCGCGAGCGCCGTCACAGTCATCGGCGCGCTCATCATGATGCTTTCCATTTCGCCGACGCTTGTGCTGGTGTTTGTTTTCACTGTGCCGCTTTCGATGTTCATGACGAAGAAAGATCACGGGCTTTACGCGGCCGCTGTTCCGCAAGCGCTCTGCAAAAGCTGGGCGAGCTGAACGGCTTTGTGGAGGAAATGATCAGCGGGCGAAGACGCTGCGCGCGTATAGCCAAAGAAGAAAACACCATTAAGAAGCTCGATAAACAGAACGACGAGACCGTGGACGCGTACTACCGCGCCGATTATTACGGCAGCATGGTGGGACCGTCCGTCAACTTCGTCAATAACCTTTTCGCTTTCACTCGTCCCAGCTTTTTCGGCGCACTGCTGTTTTGGGCGGGTCAATCTCTATCGGCAACATTTCGAGCTTTGTACTGGACTCCCGCAAGTTCCGCGGGCCGATCAAGAAATCGCGAACATCATCGGCGAATTGCAGTCGGCGTTGGCGGCGGAGCGCGTGTTCCGCTTACTGATGAAGAGCCCGAGGTTGCGGACAGTCCGAAGCCGAAGACCTCACCGAAGCCAGCAATACGTATCCGAACGCGAAGTACACGGA
>VOFK01004206.1_pt1 | contig 33415 bp, 49 predicted proteins | sample 5384121 | NCBI WGS metagenome assembly VOFK01 (sample SAMN12384730, study PRJNA508395) | human gut metagenome | isolation source: healthy gut J | host: Homo sapiens | reverse complement strand
ATCGCTCGGGCAAGGGCGGCGAACCAGGCGCCGGGCGCCGCATTCTATTTCTCCGCGGGAGCGCCGCTCGTCGGCAAATGCGATTACTGCAGCAGCCTCTTCAACCTCGGCATTCTGCGCGGGATGAAAGCGGCCTTTGCTGAAAAGGGCGTCGATCTTGCGTGCCTGAGCACATTGAGGCACGCGCCTCGGCAACGGCGGACTTGGCCGTCTCGCCGCCTGCTTCCTTGACAGCGCCGCGACGCTCGATCTGCCGCTGACCGGGCTATGGCCTGCGCTATCGCTTCGGCTTGTTCAAGCAGTCGTTTGTAAACGGCTGCCAGCGTGAAAACGCGGACGACTGGACCAAATACGGCGACCCGTGTGGAGCCACCGTGACAAGCTGGCCGTCAGGTCAAATTTGCCGACCAGTCAACTGCGTCCCGTATGATATGCCCGTGATCGGCTATGAAACAACGACGGTCGGTACGCCTCCGCCTCTGGCAGTGCGAGGCCGAGGAGGAACTGAACTTCGATGCCTTCAACGCGCAGGACTACGTTAAGGCGCTTGAAAAGAAGAACAAGGCCGAGGATATCACCCGCGTTCTGTATCCGAACGACTCCACATGGGAGGGCAAGCGCCTGCGCGTCAGAAGCAGCAGTCGTCCTTTCCAGCGCGTCTTTGCAGGATATCCTGCGCGACTACCGCCAGCAGCACGGCACGGATTATTACCGTCTGCCGGAGTTCATCGCTGTTCAGCTGAACGATACGCATCCAGCTATGTCCATTCCGGAACTGATCCGTCTGCTGATGGCCGGGGACTGGATTTTGACGCCGCGTTTGCAAGCGACCCGCCGCGTGTTCGCCCTATACGAACCACACCGTCATGACGAGCGCTCGTAGGACTGGAGAACACGCTCCACCCGCATCCGGGAGGCGGTGGACGCCAACCGGGACATCAGCAATCTGGGGACCCGGCGGTGCAGGAGTTCATCTATCGGAGGGGACTGTATCTGCGGAGCCGCAGGACAAGCCCCTGCTGCGGACGGAGGATCTGGATTTTACCGACTATCCCCGGCCGGATGCGTCCATGGAGGCCATGCTGGAGGATCTGCCCCGCTCCATGGTGGAGAAGCTGTGGCAGTGCGGCGACAGTCTCCTCTGCTGCGCCACGGGATGCAGGGGCAGGTGCTGGGAGCCGTCAGCTACCGGCAGCTGGAGTCCCGTGAGCTGTATGACCGGCTGGGGGGAGTCTGGAGCTCTCCGGCTATGTGCGGCAGAAGGCCGGGGTCGGGCGCTGCTCATCAGTGGACTGTGGGTGCCGGACGGCAACCAGCAGCGGGAGCTGGGGCAGGCTGCTGCTGACGGAGGTGTTTACCATGGCACTGGGGCGGGAGTATCCCTGCGCCCTGTACGATCCGCTGCCGGTGCAGAACACAGCTATGTGCTGAATTTGCTGCGGCGGCAGGGCTTTGTCCCGGCTCCGGTGCCGGGGCGGCCGGTGCTGGAGGTGGATATGCAGCTGCCCCATCGTGCTGAGCCACAACGTGGACACCTTCCATCAAGGCTCCGCTGGCCTCTATGCCCCGTGTGACGGCGGCGGTGGCCGTCGCCCATCGGCGTTTGCAGGAGGCGCTGACGGAGCTGCAGCCGGGGTCGCTGGTGCTGAGCCTGTCGGCGGGGGATCATCTATCACCGGCTGCTCCAGCGCATCACCGCCCGCAACGGCGTACCCGCCGAACCGGTGACGCCCCGGCGGCAGGGACCGGATATCTGCGTCCCCCCTATGAAAGCTGCGGGGCGTGGCGGTGCCCCTAACACCGTCACTAAGACCCTGCGTACCGACAAGGTATACGAGGCGGATCTGTCGGACTATGCCATCGAGGCGCTACCCCGGAGTACTTCGCCGCTGCCGGATCAGGTGCGCACCATCCGGGCCTTTGACCGGCCGGTGATCCTGGTGGACGATATGCTCCACGACGGCAAGCGGCTCCGGAGCCTGTCACCGCCGCTGAAGGAGACGGGGGACGCAGGTGGATCTGGTGCTGGTGGGCTATCTCACCGGCATGGGCCGGGACCTGATGGACCAGCTGGGCTATCCCGTGGACAGCATCTACTATCTGCCCAATCTGCGGCGGTGGTTCGTGGAGTCCACCCTGTACCCCTTCATCGGCGGCGACACCGTGCGGCGGCGAAGCGGCCCACGGAGGCTTCAGCCCTCCGTTAACCGCATTTTGCCCTACGCCTCCCCCGGAATTTGCCCCCCATTGCCCCGGATGTGGCGTGGCGGCTGAGCCTGTGCTGTCTGGAAAACGCAAGGGACATCCTGCTGGCGCTGGAGGCGGAGTATCGCTTCCTCTATGCCCGGAACCTGACGCTGAACCGCCTCAGCGAGGCAGTGATCCTGCCCCTGTATCCGGATAAGGGCGGGTGCATGACCTATGATTTGAGCCGTACCGCCTCCACCTATCTGGACGGAGACATCGAGCTGCTGAAGCGGGTGCGTCCCGCAGAATAAGGAGGCTAACGTGCGATACTATGACTGCGGCGGCTATCCCCTGTGCAGCGGGAGGTGCTGGCGCTTCCGGCGCTGCACGCTCTGCCGGAGGCGGGGGAGGTGCTGTTCGGCTTTCACCGCACTCCCGGCGCCGGGCGGGATACCTTCCCGGTGACGGCGCCGTCCCTGCTGACCGCGGAGGAGGGGGTATCGACCCTTGTGACGGCGGAGGAGCCGGGAGACAGATCCGGCGCTGGCGGCGGTCATAGCCGCCGGGCGTATGCGGGCGGTAAATCTGGCCCACCCCCAGGAGGAGCTGCTGCCGCCCCTTCGGCGGAGGGAGCGTGTGCGGGTGAACCTGCTGGCCCTGGGGGACGTGGGCAGTACCCTTCTCATGGGCCTGCGGCTGCTGGGAGGCGACGTCATCGACTCCGTCGGCATCTGCGACGTGAGGGAGAACGTTCCCCAGCGGTGGGAGATGGAGCTGAACCAGATCGTCTCACCGGAGGGGGAGAGATCGCCGCCGGTGGAGATCGTCTCACCGGAGGAGGTGTTTGACGGGGATGTGTTCCTGTTCTGCGCCTCCCGGTTCGTGCCGGATACCTCCGTTACCTCGGGATGTCCGCATGGCCCAGTATCAGGTGAACCGGGAGCTGGCGGTCCGCTATGCCCGCATGGCCCGCAGCGGCGTATGGAGGAATGTTCTGCGTGGTCAGCGATCCGGTGGATCCCCTGTGCCGGGCGGTGCTGGAGGAGAGCAACCGGGACGAGACGGGCCGGTGGGACGGCGGAGGGCTGTTTTCCCATCAGGTGCGGGGCTTCGGACTGGGGGTCATGCAGGCCAGAGCCATGTACTATGCCCGGAAGGAGCCTCGGTTTGCCGCCTTTCTGACGGAGGGGCGTACCTACGGCCCCCACGGAGCCGATCTGGTGGCGGCCAACTCCATAGACACTACGATGACGCACTGTCCGTGAACTGACGGCGGGTGGTCCAGGCCAATCTGGAGATGCGGCGGCTGGGGTTCAAGCCCTATGTGGCCCCGGCCCTCAGCTCCGGGGCGCTGAGCCTGCAGCCTGTCTGCGGGGCGCAGTGGCACTGCGCCTCCACCTATCTGGACGGGGTATTCATGGGGGCCCGGAACCGGGTGCTCCCCACCGGGGACGGAGCTGGGCAGCGCCTGCCGGAGGCCTTGCAGGAGCGTTTGAGAGATACCATGGAGCGCCTGCGGGCGATCCGATGACGAGGAGGGAGCGTGGATGGCATGACGGTCTTTGCTGCCGGAGAATCCCAGCCGGGAGCTGCTGGCGCTGCTGGGGCCGCTGCTGCCGCCGGACAGCCGGATCCGTGACCCGGATGCGGGGCTGGAGGGGCTGGCCGGACAGCGGCTGCTGTTTGCCTTAGCACTGGACGAGAGCGGATGCAGCGAGAGCGGATATCGGATGCTGATGACCCTGCGGAGGAGCCGGACGCTGCTGGAGGGCTGCGTAGCGGGGCTGGTGGTGACGGGGCGGGGAGAGCTATAACCACCAGGACGCCGCCCGTGATCTGGTGTTCGCCGCAAATCAGGCGGGCTGCGCCTTCTGGGACGCCCGCTGGTGGAGGCCACCGGTTCCCTGCGGAACTTCCGGGTGCAGGCCCAGATCGGCGGCACCGATGAGGAGACGGCCTTCCGGGCCGCCGTATCGGAGGCTGCTGGAGCGGCTGACGGCGTGGGAGGGGCCTGCCCCCGTGGGCGGGTGCTGGCCCGCTGCACGCCTCCCAGCGCAGCGCCTCCAACACGCTGGCGCTGTGGGAGATGGTGCGCCGATCCCTGCCGCCGGAGGTGCAGGTGCAGGAGATCTGCCTGCGGAACGGGACCATGGCCGACTGCAACGGATGCAGCTACACCGCCTGTATGCACTTCGGGGAGCAGGGCAGCTGCTTTTACGGCGGCCCCATGGTGGAGGAGGTGTATCCGGCGGTGCGCTCCGTGCGACACGCTGGTGATGCTGTGCGCCAACTACAACGACGCCCTGTCCGCCAATCTCACCGCCTGCGTCAACCGGCTGACGGCCCTGTTCCGCCAGACCCGGTTTTATGACAAGCGCCTGTTCGGCCTGGTGGTGTCCGGCTATTCCGGCGGCGACCTGCTGGCCCGGCAGTTGATCTCCGCCCTGAACATGAACAAGGCCTTCTATCTGCCGCCACGGTTCTGCCTGCTGGAGACGGCCAATGAGCGGGGAAGTCTGGTGCGCCTGCCGGGGATCCGGGAGAAGGCACAGCGCTTTGCCCGGCAGATGATGGAATAAGGGCCGTCTGCGGATGACGGATGGGAAAAGCTGCCCCGCCCTGCGATGCAGGCGGGCAGCTTGCGTGGGATCGCAGTCCGGCGGGGCAGGCGGCGCATATCCTCCGGCAGCGGGGCGGTGACATCCAGCCAGCGGCGGGTCACGGGGTGCAGGAGGCGGAGACGGTAGGAGTGCAGCGCCGGACGGGGGATGAGGCGGGGTCCTCGGTGCCGTAGAGACCAATCCCCGGCCAGCGGGTGGCCCACGGCGGAAGGTGGAGCCGCAGCTGGTGGGTGCGGCCGTCTGAGGCAGCGCCGCAGCAGGGGACAGCTCCCCCGGCAGAAGGGTCTCGTAGAGCGTTCGGGCGGGAAGGCCCATAGGGTCCACGGTGCGGCGGAGCAGAGCCGGGGTCCCGGCTGATGGGCAGATCGATGCTGCCGGAGGAGGGCTGGGGCGTACCAGACAGACAGATGCCCCCGGTACTCCCGGAGGAAGGAATCGGTGTGAAGCGACTCCATGCACAGGCGGTGGATATAGCCGGTTTTGGCCACGGCCATGACGCCGGTGGTGCCGCGGTCCAGACGGTTGACGCAGTGGAAGCTGCCGGTGCGGGAGGTAGTGGCACGGCCCCGGCCACGGTGACGGTCTCCCTCCGTCAGGGCGGAGGATGGATGGCGATGCCGGCGGGCTTATTCAGCAGGAGAAGATCCTCGTCCTCCCACAGAATATCCAGCGGATAGGCCACGGGGCGGATGTGGGGATTCTCACCCGGCAGGTCGGAGACGTCCGCCGCCAGCACGTCGCCGGCCTCTGTGCGGGTGGAGACGATGACGGGGGATACCGTTCAGAGTGATGGCGCCGGGCCGCCATTTCAGCTTGGCCAGAAAGCTGCCGGAGATACGGAGCTGCCGGCGCAGCAGTTCGTACCGGCAGGCCGGCCTCCTGCGGGGTAACGGTGTGGGTCAAGAGCCGCATGAAAAAACACCTCCTTGGGGATATTTTCAGTCTACCACATTTTCGGGAAATGTGGTAGACTGAACGTATCAATTTACAGAAAACGGGGGATCCCTATGGCATCAAAAGTTTATTGGGCGGATCTGCGGGTGGATTTCCACGAGAATCTCCAGCAGAAGCTGACCCGCCTCATGAAAACCGCCGGGATGGGCGAGATCGATTTCGACCGGAAGTTCGTGGCCATCAAAATGCACTTTGGTGAACCGGGCAATCTGGCCTTCCTGCGGCCCAACTGGGCCAAGACGGTGGCAGATTTCGTGAAGGAGCGGGGCGGCAAGCCCTTCCTCACCGACTGCAACACCCTGTATGTAGGGGGACGGAAGAATGGGCTGGATCATCTGGATACGGCGTGTCTCAACGGCTTCAACCCCATGACCACGGGATGTCAGGTCATCATCGCAGACGGCATCAAGGGCAGCGACGAGGTGGCTGTGCCGGTGGCGGGCGGTGAGCTGGTGAAGGAGGCCAAGATCGGCCGGGCCGTCATGGATGCCGACGTGTTCATCTCCCTGACCCACTTCAAGGGGCCATGAGGAGGCGGGCTTCGGCGGGGCGCTTGAAGAACACGGCATGGCTGCGGCAGCCGGGCCGGGAAGATGGAGCAGCACAACGCCGGAAAGCCCATGTGGACCATGAACACTGCGTGGCCGCGGGATGTGTACCAGGATCTGCGCCCACAGCGCCCTGTCCGTTGCGGAGCGGGAAGGCCAACCACAGCCGCCGCACGTGGCGCCGAGCCGTCCCCGGAACGCCATCCAGATCGACTGGGACGAGACGGTGACGAATCTCGGAACCGGAAGATCGCAGAATACTCCAAGGCGGTGGTGGACGGGCGGCCCTGCTTCCATATCTCACTGGTCATCGACGTGTCGCCCAACTGACTGTCGCGCCGAGAACTGACGCCGCCATTGTTCCCAATGTGGGAATGTTTGCCTCCTTCGACCCGGTGGCACTGGATATGGCCTGTGTGGATGCCGTCAATGCTCAGCCGGTGATACGGGGTTCTGCCGCCGACGGCGGTGACGCCCATGACCACGACCACTTCCATCGCATCCATCCGGAGACGGATTGGATGAGCTGTCTGGAGCACGCCGAGAAGATCGGCATCGGTACCAGAGCGTATGAGCTTATCAAGATCTGAAGAAATTGAGGGGCGGCGGGGCCCTTTCCGGAGGGTAGACGCTACGGGCGGCGCACGCTATGGGGGTCAGTCCCTCATGGGGCTTCGTGCTCCTGATAGAGCATATTCCACACCACCTGATAGGCGTGGAGGGCTTGGGAAGAGTGGCAGACCATGGTGACGGACAGCTGCGGATGAAGGCGCAGAAAGTCCGTGATGGCCTTCAGGGCTACATGAGCCGCCTGCATCAGCGGATAGTGGTAGACACCGGTGCTGATGGAAGGGAAGGCCACCGTGCGGCAGCCGTTCTCCAGCGCCAGCGTCGAGGCAGACTGCGGTAGCAGGAGGCCAGTTGGGCGGCCTCGCCGTGGCCGCCGCCACGCCAGATGGGGCCGGGGTGTGGATCACGTACCGGCAGGGTAGGTCATAGCCACCGGTGATGCGGGCCTCGCCGGTGGGGCAACGCCGTTCAGCGTTTTGCACTCGGCCATGAGGCCCGGCCCGGCGACCCGGTGGATGGCGCCGTCTACCCCGGCACCGCCCAGCAGGGGAGGTGTTGGCGGCATTGACGATGGCATCAGCGTGGAATTGGGTGATGTCACCCTGTACGATGGAGAGATTCATGACGGCCTCCTGAGATGATGTTTGAGGTTTTCCGGGAGCAAAGAGAAATTGCGGCCAAGGAGAAAACAATGGACAAAAGGGAGCAGGTCAAACCGATGGACGGGGGATTTATCTTCCGGCCAGGGGAATCCCACCCATGCACGATGGTAGGACATGGTATCTTCATCAGCCAGCATCATTTGCCGAAACCACAAGTCCTCATATTTTGGCTCATATAAAGCAAGCATAATTACTTCCACAAACGCCGATTTGCCGAATGGATATTCAGTATAGCACACACGAACTTCGATCGCAAGTGATCGGCAGGGGGACGTATCCCTTATAAAGCTGCATCCTGTTAAGGGACTTTACAAAAATGAACAAAACGTAAAAAATCTGACGAATAACTTGGGGAAATGTTTACAGAGACAGGGAGATATGCTACAATGTGTCTAATAATATAAGACATGGAGGGATGACGGTGAAGAAGTTTGTACCGGTTTATGAGGGGGAGCTGCGCAAGCACAGCATTCAGGTTCCCCGCTGCATCAGCGAGTGCAGCGGCATTCGCATTTTCGGGCGGCGCATCAAGTCGCTGGTGTTTTCCACGGATGTGGCCATTATCAAGAACATCAACGCCGACGCCGTCATCGCCGTGTATCCCTTTACGCCCCAGCCGGCTATCACCCAGGCCATTCTGTCGGTGTCGGAGGTGCCGGTGTTTGCCGGGGTGGGGGGTGGCCTCACCAATGGGCAGAGGTCGGCCAGCATCGCCGCCTATGCCGAGCATCAGGGGCCTTTGGGCTGGTGTGCAACGCCTTCATCACCGAGGAGGCCATTCGGGCCATCAAGGAGACGGTGGAGATCCCGCTGGTGTACACGGTGGTGTCGGAGCAGGCGGACGTGGCCGGGAAGCTGGCGGCGGGGGTGGATTTCCTCAATGTGTCCGGGGCGGCCCCGGACGCCGGAGATCGTGGCCCATATCCGGGAGATATTCCCGGAGGAGGTGCCTATCATTGCCACCGGCGGGCCGACGGATGACACCATCCGGGCCACCATCGAGGCCGGGGCCAATGCCATCACCTACACGCCGCCCACCAGCGCTGAGCTGTTTGCCGAGAGTATGCGGAAATACCGGGGCAAGTTTGCGTAAGGGACTGCGGAGGAGCAGAAAAATGAAAGGATCAGGCACCCACCCGCCAAGCGGGTGGGTGCTGATCTTGTTTCAGCGGGCCAGATATTGGCGGCAGCAGGTCTCGGCATCCTGTGCCAGGCGCTCCTCGTCCACCGTCATGAGATGGCCCTGGGCCACGGTGACACGGCCATGAACCACGGTGTAGTCCACCGGGCCCCGGACGCCTACGGTACCCAGCACAGACTTGGGGTCGAAGCAGGAACCCACCAGCTCCAGACGGCGGCTGTCGATCATAAAGAGGTCGGCGCACTTGCCCACCGCCAGCTGGCCGATATCGTCCCGGCCCAGCAGCCGGGCGCTGCCACGGGTGGCCATTTTCAGCACGTCGTAGCCGGTGGGGCCCGGCGGCTGGCGTTCAGGCGGTGGAGCAGGAAGGCCACCCGCAGCCCTCCATAAGGCTGGAGCCGTCGTTGGAGGCGCGCCGTCCACGGCCAGTCCACGGGAACGCCCAGCTCCAGCATCTCCGGGATCCGGGCGATGCCGGAGGAGAGCTTCATGTTGCTGATGGGGCAGTGAGCCACGCCGGTGCCGGTTTTTGGCCAGCACCCGCAGCTCTCGTCGTTGAAGTGGATGCCGTGGGCGAACCACACGTCGCTGCCCGTCCAGCCCAAACGCTCCATGTACTCCAGAGGGCGGATGCCCTCCCTCTGGAGCATGAAGTTCTCCTCGTCCTTGGTCTCACACAGGTGGGTGTGAAGCCGCACGCCGTGGGCTGGCCGGGCCAGAATGGCGCTCTGGCGCAGCAGCTCCGCCGACACGGAGAAGGGGAGAGCAGGGAGCCAGAGCGATGCGGTGCATGGCTCCGCAGGAGGTGTCGTGGTACTTCTCGATGAGCCGGGCGGAGTCCGTCATGATCTCGTCCACCGTCTGCACCACGCTGTCCGGCGGAAGGCCGCCGTCCTTGACGCTGAGATCCATGCTGCCACGGGAGGCATACATCCGGATGCCCAGCGTGTCGGCGGCGGCAAACTGGGCGCCGATCAGGTCTCCGGCGTGGGTGGGGAACACATAGTGGTGGTCGAAGCAGGTGGTGCAGCCGTGCTTCATCAGCTCGCCCATGCCGGTGAGGGAGGAGAGACGGATGACGTCCTCGTCCAGATTTTTCCAGATCTCGTAGAGGGTTTTGAGCCAGTCGAACAGCTCCATATTCTGCACCTGCGGGAGGTTGCGGGAGAACACCTGATACAGGTGGTGGTGGGTGTTCACCAGACCGGGGTAGCACAGCATATGGTTGGCGTCGATGGTTCGGTCGGCGGCAACGTCCAGATGGGGGCCGATCTGACGGATGAAGCCGTCCTCGCAGTAGAGGTCCACGTCCTCCAGCAGTTGGTCCTTATCGTCGCAGGTCACCAGATAGCGGATGCTGCGGATCAGCAGGCTTGCCATAGATCATTACTCCTTTCAGAAGAATATCCCCCGAAGGATCGGGGGATATTCGGTCGGTTTACCGGTCTTCCCGGAAGTAGTTCAGGCCCAGAGAGGTGGGGGGCTGATCCTCCCGCTTTTTCCGCAGGGACACGATAATCAGCACCACCAGCGTCACCATAGGGCAGGGATCTTATACAGCTGCGTGGGGATGAAGGGAATCGTCAGACGCAGGTACAGGATCATCAGAGCGCCGAACAGCACGGAGCCCCAAATGGCGGACAGAGGACGCCACAGGCAGAAAGATGACCAGCGCCACGGCCAGCCAGCCCACGCCGGACAGACCCTCGTGGTTCCCATACGCAGCCGGCGATGGTGGTGATGGCCGCCCACAGCAGAGATGCCGCCGCCGATGATGGCACCCAGATAGCGATAGCGGCTGACGTTGATGCCGGCGGCATCGGCAGTAGCCGGGGACTCACCCACAGAGCGCAGCTGCAGGCCGGTGCGGCTCTTGTTGAGGAACAGGTGCATGACGATGGCCAGCACCACCCCCAAATAGAAGAAGATGCTGTTGCCGAAGAGGATCTTGCCCACGTAGGGGATATCCTGCATGGCCTGAGGGAAAGGGGGGAGCTGATGAATACGGCCTTCAGGTCGTTGCCCACGGCCACGAAGCCGCCCTCACGGATCCGCATGATCTCGCCAATATACTGGCCTACGCCGGTGCCGAAGATGGTCAGCGCCAGACCGGTGACGTTCTGGTTGGCCCGGAGGGTGATGGTCAGGAAGCTGAAGATCAGAGAGGCGATGCCGCCGGCGATGAAGGCGCACAGCAGACCGATGAGCACCGCCAGAAAAGCGCTGGGAGATTCCACGGCCTTCTCATAGTAGAACACGCCGCCCAGGCCGATGGCGCCGCCCATGAACATGATGCCCTCCACGCCCAGGTTCAAGTTGCCGGACTTCTCCGTCAGCACTTCGCCCAGCGTACCGAACAGCAGAGGCGTGCCGTAGGTGATGGCGGCCACCACCAATGCAATGAACAGATTCACGGTATTCAGCATGACGCATCCTCCTTACTTACTCGGTCTGATCGGACTCCGCGCGGCGGGGGGGCGGCGGGGCCTCCGCCTGCTTGCGGCGGAAGATCATGCGGTAGTTGATGAAGAACTCGCAGCCCAGCATACAGAACAGTAGGATGCCGGTGACGATGTCGCTGATGGAGGTAGGCACCTGCATGGCGGTCTGGAGGGTCTCAGCGCCCTTTTCCAGAATGGCCAGCAGGGCGGGAGATGACGATCATGGCGAAGGCGTTCAGCTGGCTCAGCCATGCCACCGTGATGGAGGTGAAGCCCACGCCGTTGGCCACGCCGTCATACAGGGTGTTGTTGGCACCGGAGGCCACGATGAAGCCCACCAGACCGCTGATGCAGGCACCGGAGAGGAACATGGTACGCATCATGACGTGGCCCACGTTCATACCGGCGTAGCGGGCGGTGTTCAGGAGTCACCGATGACGGCGATCTCGTAGCCGTGCTTGGTGTAGTTCATGTAGAGGTGCATTACCACCACCAGCACCAGCACAATGATCCAGCCGCAGTGGACGCCAAAAACCTCCGGCAGCCAAGCGGACTGATCGAACATGGGGATGATCTGAGAGCCGGGACGACCCTCCCACGGGCCGCCCTGCAGCCAGCGGACCACACCGATGATGATGTAGTTCATCATCAGGGTGAACAGAGTCTCGTTGGTGTTCCAGCGGGCCTTGAAGAAGGCGGGGATCAGCGCCCAAATGCCGCCGGCCACGGCGCCCGCAGCGCCCATGATGAGCAGCAGCACGGCGCTGGGGACCTTACTCGACCCAGTAGAGGGCGAAGTAGGAGGCGGCGATGGCGCCGGCCGTGATCTGGCCCTCGGCGCCGATGTTCCAGAAGCGCATCTTGAAGCATGGAGCGATGGCCAGGGCGCAGCCCAACAGGGGGACGGCGATCTTCACCGTCTGGCGGATGGCGGTCTTTTTGCCCAAAGCGCCGGTGATGATGGTGCCGTAGGCTTTGAAGGGGTTCACACCGGAGATGGCGATGACCAGTGCGCCCAGCAGCAGCGCCAGCAGGATGGAGCCCACACGGATGGCCCACACCGTCCGCTTGTCCATGCCCTCTCGCTTGGCCAGACGGATCAGGGGCGTTTTCATCGAGTTATTCATGAGCGGCTTTCTCCTTTCCGCCGACACGGGTCATCAGCAGGCCTACCTCTTCCTTGGTGGTGGTGCGACCGTCTACGATGCCGCTGACTTTGCCGCCGCACAGCACCAGAATGCGGTCGCACAGCTCCACCAGCACGTCCAAATCCTCACCGACGTAAATGACGGCGGAGCCCCCTTCATCTTCTCCTGGTGAGGAGGTCATAGATCGTGTAGGATGCGTTGATGTCCAGGCCGCGCACCGCATAAGCCGTGAGCAGCAGCTTGGGGTTGGAGGCGATCTCGCGGCCGACGAGAACCTTCTGGACGTTGCCGCCAGACATCCGGCGAACGGGGAACTCGGTGCTGGGGGTGACGACCTCCAGCTCCTTCCAGATGTTCATGGCAAGCTCGTTCGGATCCTTGCGGTTGACGAAGATGCCCTCTGCCCTTTCGCCAGGAGCGGAGCATCATGTTGTCCGTCATGCCCATGGAGCCAACCAGACCCATGCCCAAACGGTCCTCCGGCACGAAGGCCATGGCCACGCCGGCCTTTTTGATCTGCATGGGGGTCTTGCCCACCAGCTCGGAGGCGGGTTTGCCCCTCCGGGGTGAACCGGATGGAGCCCTCGGCCACGGGGTGCAGGCCCGCAATGGCCTCCAGCAGCTCCCGTCTGGCCCGAGCCGGCGATGCCGGCGATGCCCAGAATCTCACCGCCCAAAGCGGTGAAGGAGACGTTGTCCAACCGCTTTACGCCCCTCGCCGTCGTAGCAGGTGATGCCCTTCAGGGTCAGGCGGGGACGGGAGCGTCGTACTTGGGGCGGTCGATGTTCAGGGTCACACTGTGGCCCACCATCATATCCGTCAGGGCCTGCGGATCAGTCTCGGAGGTCTTGACGGTGCCGATGTACTTGCCCTTGCGGAGGACGGCCACCTTGTCGGAGATGGCCATGACCTCGTGCATCTTGTGCGTGATGATGACGATCGCCTTGCCGTCGTCGCGGCGCATGCTGCGCAGGATGGCGAAGAGCTTGTCGGTCTCCTGCGGGGTGAGCACGGCGGTCGGCTCATCCAGAATCAGGATATCAGCGCCGCGATAGAGCACCTTGACGATTTCAACCGTCTGCTTCTGGGAAACGGACATATCGTAAATCTTCTGGGTCGGGTCGATGTCAAAGCCGTAGCGGTCGCAGATCTCCCTTTGACCTTGGCGTTGGCGGCCTTGATGTCCAGGCGGCCGCCCTCGTCCAGACCCAACACGATGTTCTCGGCGGCGGTGAACACATCCACCAGCTTAAAGTGCTGATGAATCATGCCGATGCCGTACTGGAAGGAATCGCTTGGGGGAGCGGATGGATACGGGCTTCCCTCTACCAAGATCTCGCCCTCGTCAGGGAAATAGATGCCGGCCAGCATATTCATCAGGGTGGTCTTACCGCTGCCGTTCTCCCCCCAGCAGGGAGAGGATCTCACCACGGTTCAGGGCCAGATTGATGCCATCGTTGGCGACGACGCTGCCGAAACGTTTGGTGATGTTTCTCAGCTCAATGGCGCAAACAGTTTCCAAGGCTGTCATCCTTTCGTTGTGAATTGGGGCGATGCCGCCCCGGTACGGTTTCCGGACAATATATAATATAAATATGTTATCATAAGCAGCCGAAAAAGTAAATAAAAACTGGGCGTCTGCTATGCAGAAAGTGCCGCTGATTTTTTGGAGAAATCAACAAATCGTCAGGAAAACTAAAAAATTTTTTTAGATACCACCACGAAAAAGGGTACGGCTGCCTGTGTGCCCGTACCCTTTTTTCAGTTTACAGCTTGTTGTCCGCTTGGCTGGGGAGGGAGAGGCTTAGTTGCCGTAGGCGGAGTTCAGCCACTCGATCCCGTCGATCTGCAGGGGTGAAGTAGGGGGCGGACTGGAAGTAGGACTCGTGGAAAGCGCCGTCGAACACGGCCTCCTCGGCGTCGGGGGTGAAGTCGCCGTCGGTATCCAGAGCGAAGGCGTGGGTGACGGTCTCACCCTTGACGGTGAACTTGCTGGTATCAAAGACCTGCAGAGGTGCCGTCCTTCAGAGCCTTCTCCACCTCGGCCACCTTCTCGGCAGTACCCTTGGCGCAGATCTTCTCGTTCAGGGTGGTCATGACCACGGAGCCGTCGGCAATGCCCTTGCACCAGTCCTGATCGATGGTGCCGCCGTTGAAGACGGTCTCGATGGCGTACTCAAAGTAGGGGAGCCCAGTCGATACGGGTGCCGATGAGGGAAGCCTCAGGAGCAATCTCCGTCATGTCGTTGTTGTAGCCGGTGTGGAACGCACCCTTGGTCTGAGCCATGGTGGCGGGGGTGGTGTTGTCGGAATGCTGGGAGATCATCACGCAGCCGGCATCGCACAGAGCGGAAGCGGCGTTGGCCTCCTCAGTGGCGTCGGACCAGGAGCCCACGAACTGGACCTTCATGGTGACGGAGGGGCAGACGCTCTTGGCGCCCAGATAGTAAGCGGTAAAGCCGGAGACGACCTCGGCGAAGGAGAAGGCGCCCACGTAGCCGATGACAGCCTGCTCGGCGGTGATGTCACCGTTGTCGATCATCTCCTGCAGCTTCATGCCAGCCACCACGCCGGCCACATAGCGGCCCTCGTAGATGTTGGCGAAGGCGTTGTGGGTGTTCTCCAGATCGTCGCTACGGGAGGCACAGTTGGTGCAGCCGATGAACTGGATGTCCTTGTACTCGCTCTTGCCGGCCACCTTGAGCATGAAGGGCTCGTGGCCGTAGGAGTTGTTGATGATGAGCTGGCGCCCCTTCCTCGGCGCACTCGATGTTGGCGTTGGTGCAGTCGTCGTTCTCGCCCTTGTTGTACTTGATGACCCACTCCACGTTGATGCCCTTGGCAGCCAGCGCCTCGGTGGCGGCTTCCTTACCGCGGATGAAGTTGTAGGTGTAGCCCTGGTCGTTCTCGTCGCCGATGCAGATCAGACCCGACCTTGATGGTGTTGGTCTTTTCGCCGTCATCGGGTGTGTCGTTGTCGTCCTTGGAGCCGCAGGCCACCAGGCTCAGAGCCATGACCAGCGCAAGGATCAGCGCAAGGATCTTTTTTTTCATTCAATTTTCCTCCTTTAATTGTTGGCAGACGCACATTTGAACCGAAGCTGTACGAATCTTTGCGGACAGGGGAGGATACCCCTGTCAACTATGCGTTATTATACAGGATTTGCACCGGGATTTCAACGGGGAATGAGGAAAATCACAAATTTACGGCCACCAGCACAAAAGAAAGAGGAGAATTTTTGTGAGAATTTATAATGGGCGGAGAAAAACCCGGAGCGGTGATATGGATCTGCACTGTCAGGAATTGGGTAAGCTAATAAGGCGGGACACATAAGGTGTCCCGCCCTATCAGGGAGGCGATGTGTGTTATAGGTGGACTCTTGTACCGGTCTTACCCTCGATGCCGTGGGCACGCCCACAGGCGCCGGCTGCCGCCGGGGAACCGTGGATCAGACTGTCAGGACGGCCATCGAGGGAGAGAAGCCTGCGGTGCAAGGGAGCGGAGAGGGAGAAGGTCACAGGTGGACTCTTGTACCGGTTTTGCCCTCGATGCCGTGGGCACGCCCACAGGCTGCCGGCTGCGCCGGGAGCCGTGGATCAGAACTTGACAGGACGGCCATCGAGGGGCGGGAGGTCATTGCGGTGCAAGGGAGAGGGAAGGGGGAAAATCACAGGTGGACTCTCGTACCCGTTTTGCCTTCGATGCCGTCCTTGGCCTTCTCCAGCAGGGTGATCAGGGCGGTGCGGCCGGCCTTGGACTCGGCGAACTTCACCGCAGCCTGAACCTTGGGCAGCATGGAGCCCCTGGCGAACTGGTTCTCGTCCATATAGACCTTGGCCTGGGCCGGGGTCAGGTCGTCCAGACCCTTCTGGTCGGGCTTGTTGAAGTTGATGGCCACCTGCTCCACGGCAGTGAGGATCACCAGCACGTCGGCGTCCAGCAGCTCGGCCAGCAGCTCGCTGCCGAAGTCCTTGTCGATGACGGCGGGGGTGCCGCAGAGCCTGCCGTCCTTGCGCACCACGGGGATGCCGCCGCCGCCCACGGCGATGACCACATGACCGGCGTTGAACAGGGCCTTGATGGACTCGGCCTCCACGATGTCAAAGGGCTTGGGGGAGGGGACCACCTGGCGATAGCCCCGGCCGGCGTCCTCCACCATGGTATAGCCCTTTTCGGCGGCGATGCGGTCGGCGGTCTCCTTGTCATAGAAGGCCCCCACGGGCTTGGTGGGATTCTGGAAGGCGGGGTCGTCCTGGGACACCACGGTCTGGGTGACGATGGTGGCCACGGGCTTCCGGATGCCCCGGGCGGTCAGCTCGTTGCCGATGGCCTGTTGCAGGTGATAGCCGATATAGCCCTCGGACATGGCGCCGCACTCGGGGAAGGGCATGTCAGCCTTGATGGCGCCGGCCTCGGCGGCGGTGGACAGGCCCAGGTTGATCATACCCACCTGGGGGCCGTTGCCGTGGGCGATGACCACCTCGTTGCCCTCGGCGATCAGGTCCACAATGGCCTTGGCGGTTTTGCTGACCAGGGCCAGCTGCTCGGCGGCGGTGCTGCCCAGGGCGTTGCCGCCCAGGGCGATGACGATGCGTTTGGACATAGTGCTTTTACCTCTCAATAATCAGAATGAGCGGGGATAGCGGGGGCAAAAACGCCCCCGCTATGTAGTTTTACCGGATTCAGAAGGATTTACGCTGCTCCTTGCCCTCGTCCATGGCCATCAGGGCGCGGACGGGATCCTTCACCTGGGCCAGGAAGATCATGGCGGCGATGATATAGGGCTTGTAGGAGGCCTGCTTGTACAGAGGCACGATGTAGCGGTCGAACACGGAGTTGTCCACTTCGCCCTCGGCGCAGCTCAGGCCGGTGATGTCGGCGGGCAGGCAGTGCAGGTACAGAGCCTTGCCGTCCTTGGTGAGCTTCATCATCTCCTCGGTGCAGGCCCAATCCTTGTGCTGGGCGTTCTGGGCCAGCAGCTTCTTCTCCAGAGCGTCGATGCCGTCCTTGTCGCCCTGGGCGTACAGGCGGGTGCGCTCCTCCATGGCGGCGAAGGGAGCCCAGCTCTTGGGATACACGATATCGGCGTCGGTAAAGGCCTCGGCCATGGAGTTGGTCTTGTGGAACTTGGAGCCGTACTTCTCGCAGTTCTTGCGGGCGACCTCCTCCACCTCGGGCATGACGTCATAGCCCTCGGGGTGAGCCAGCGTCACGTCCATGCCGAAGCGGGTGAACAGGCCGATAACGCCCTGGGGAACGGACAGGGGCTTGCCGTAGGAGGGAGAATAGGCCCAGGTCATGGCGACCTTCTTGCCCTTCAGGTTCTCCACGCCGCCGAAGTAGTGGATGATGTGCAGCATATCGGCCATGCACTGGGTGGGGTGGTCCACGTCGCACTGGAGGTTCACCAGCGTGGGCTGCTGCTCCAGAATGCCGTCGCGATAGCCTTCCTTCACGGCGTCCATGAAGGTCTGATACTTGTGGCCCTCACCGATGAACATATCGTCCCGGATGCCGATGACGTCGGCCATGAAGGACACCATGTTGGCCGTCTCGCGGACGGTCTCGCCGTGGGCGATCTGGGACTTCTTCTCGTCCAGGTCCTGCACCTCCAGGCCCAGCAGGTTGCAGGCGGAGGCGAAGGAGAAGCGGGTGCGGGTGGAGTTGTCGCGGAAGATGGAGATGCCCAGGCCGGAATCGAAGATCCGGGTGCTCTTGTTGCGCTCGCGCAGGTCACGCAGGGCGTCGGCCACGGTGAAGATGGCGTCGATCTCGTCGTCGGTCTTGTCCCAGGTCCAGTAGAAGTCGGTTTTGTACATATCGTTGATGTGCAGCGTCTCCAGATGACGTGCCAGCTCGATGGTCTTGCTCATAGTGTTTTTTCTCCTTTATTTTATGTGTGTGAGTATTCTGATATATACAGCCTGCTGTTTTCAATCAGACTTACTTGATGTCGTTGCCGGTGAGCTCCTGACGGAAGCTGGTGGCGGAGCCGTCCTTGTTCTCGGGCTTGTACAGGCCGGGAACGGCGGCGTACAGAGCGGCGCAGGTCACCAGATCCTGCTTCCAGGTGATCTCGTTGGGGGCGTGAGCCTGAGACTCGGCGCCGGGGCCGAAGCCTACGCAGGGGATGCCGTAGCGGCCCTGAATGGACACGCCGTTGGTGGAGAAGGTCCACTTGTCGGTCAGAGGACGGCCCCGGCGGGTGGACATGGCCTTCTCATCGGCGCCGATGCGCTCGGTACCCCACAGGTTGTGGTAGGCATCGATCAGCGACTGAACATGGGGAGCGGACTCCTTGTTGATCCACGTGGGGAAGAAGCACTCGGTTTTGTACACGTGGCCGGTCCATGCGGGACGGTCATACATATACATGGAGACCTTCACATCCTTGGCGTACTTCTTGCAGGCGGGCAGGTCCTCGATTTCCTTCAGGCAGGACTTGTAGGTCTCGCCGGCGGTCATGCGGCGGTCGATGGAGATGGCGCAGGAGTCGGCCACGGCGCAGCGGGAGGGAGAGGTGTAGAAGATCTGGCTGGTGGTGCAGGTGCCCCGGCCCAGGAAGCGGGCGTCCTCATAGTGCTCGGGGTTGAACTTGGGATCCAGCATCTTCACCAGGCCGTTGATCTCGGTGGAGCCGTCGGCGGGATTCTCGTTGAGGTCGCGGACGTTCAGCAGCACCTCGGCCATCTTGTGGATGGCGTTGTCGCCCCGCTCGGGAGCGGAGCCGTGGCAGGACACGCCGTGCATGTCCACGCGGATCTCCATCCGGCCGCGATGGCCGCGATAGATGCCGCCGTCGGTGGGCTCGGTGGAGATGACGAACTCCACCTGGTTCCGGGCATCCTCGGGGCCGTTGAAATATTCATTGACGATGGACTGCCAGCACATACCGTCGCAGTCCTCCTCCTGAACGGAGCCCACCACCATGATCCTGTAGCCCTGGGGAATCAGGTCCAGATCCTTCATGATCTTGGCGCCATAGGTGGCGGCGGCCATGCCGCCCTCCTGGTCGGAGCCGCCCCGGCCATAGATGACCTCGTCGGTCTCATAGCCCTGATAGGGGTCGGCTTCCCAGTTCTCGATGTTGCCGATGCCCACGGTGTCAATGTGGGAATCCAGGGCGATGATCTTGTCGCCGGTGCCCATCCAGCCGATGACGTTGCCCAGCTTGTCGAACTCCACCTTGTCATACCCCAGGCTTTCCATTTCCTGGGCGATGCGGCGGACGACGCCCTCCTCCTGGCAGGATTCCGAGGGGATGGCGATCATGTCCCGCAGGAACTTGGCCATAGCGGGACGATAGTCCTGTGCGGCCTTCTTGATGGCTTCGAAATTCATGGTGTTACCTCCGTTTGCTTTCCTTATTTTCTGTCTCAACAGGGGGGAGATTTGTTCTCTGTGCTTTTATCATATCACAGAGAACACAGATGTCAAACAAAAAATCAATGGATTCCTAAAAATTTTTTTGGGAAAGCCGTTGATTTCTGAAAAAAGTGTGGTATCATGGGGGTGTAGAAAAATTGCGGAGAGGTGGGCTATGGAGGAAAAACGTTTGGAAATGCTCAAACAGCTGGCGGCGGGCATCGCCGCGCAGTTCGGCAGCAACTGTGAGGTAGTGATCCACGATGTGTCCAGCAATCATCCGGACCACTCCATTGTCCACATTGAAAACGGCCATGTGTCCGGCCGGAAGGTAGGCGACGGGGCGTCCCAGGTGGTGCTGGATCAGATGGCGACCCAGGACGAGCACCCCCGGGACCACCTGTGCTATCTGACCCGGACGCCGGACGGCAAGATCCTCAAGTCCTCCACGCTGTATATCCGCAACCGGCGGGGGGCCGTGACGGCCATCTTCTCCATCAACTACGACGTGTCGGGGCTGATGATGATCCAGAGCACCATCGGCGATCTGCTGTCCACCCAGGACAAGGAGCAGACGGAGCCCGAGCGCATCATCAATGTCAACCACGTCCTGGACGAGCTCATCGAGCAGTCCGTGGCCCTGGTGGGCAAGCCCGTGGCCCTGATGAACAAGGACGACAAGGTCCGGGCCATCCAGTTCTGAACCAGTCGGGGGCCTTTCTGGTGACCAAGTCCGGCGACAAGTGGCAAAATACTTCGGTATTTCCAAATACACCCTCTATTCCTACATCGACGCAAACAAAGACGGAGACAAATAAACAGGAGGAAAAAACATGATCGATCTGTCCATCAACAAGGTTGGCTTGGAGCATAACATCCAGAAGGCCAAGGAGAACCACATTATCATCCCCACCATTGCTCAGATGCAGAACCCCGATCTGATCCCGGAGAAGATCAAGGCCAAGCTCAGCCACACCGGCCTGTGGGACGTGGATCCCGTGAACCTGTTCCGCATTTCCTGGCACAACGAGGCCAAGGAGCAGGGCGGCCTGTTCCAGGCGGTTCCCAACTATGTGGAGATTCCCAGCAAGCTCTCCGGCGTGCCCTGCCGCATCATCGCCATGTCCGGCAAGTGGTTCCCCACCGGCTGCCATAAGGTGGGCGCCTCCTTCGGCTGCCTGGCCCCCCGCCTGGTCACCGGTCAGTTCGACGCCACCTATCACCACGCCGTCTGGCCCTCCACCGGCAACTACTGCCGCGGCGGCGCCTTCAACTCCAAGCTGCTGGCCTGCGAGTCCGTGGCCATCCTGCCCCAGGATATGTCCAAGGAGCGCTTCGACTGGCTCAAGAGCATTGCCGGTCAGATCATCGCTACCCCCGGCTGCGAGTCCAACGTCAAGGAGATCTTTGATAAGACCTGGGAGCTGAAGAAGGATCCCACCATGATGATCTTCAACCAGTTCGCTGAGATGGGTAACCCCCTGTGGCACTACAACGTTACCGGCTACGCTCTGGCAGAGCTGTTCGAGGCCATCAAGAAGCCCGGCCAGAACTTCGCCGGCGCCTGCTTCACCTCCGGCTCCGCCGGCACCATGTCCGCCGGCGATCTGCTGAAGGAGCGCTATCCCCACCTGAAGCTGGCCGTGGGCGAGGCCCTGCAGTGCCCCACCATCCTGGACAACGGCTTCGGCGGCCACCGCATCGAGGGCATCGGCGACAAGCACATCCCCTGGATCCACAACGTGAAGAACACCGACATGGCCATCGCCATCGACGACGAGGACTCCCAGCGCCTGCTGCGCCTGTTCAACACCCCGGAGGGCAAGCAGTACATGAAGGACGAGCTGGGCATGAGCGCCGAGGAGATCGAGAAGATGACCTGGCTGGGCATCTCCGGCATCGCCAACGTCCTGTGCTGCATCAAGATGGCCAAGTACTATGAGCTCACCGAGAACGACGTGGTGGGCACCGTCCTCACCGACTCCGCCGCCATGTATCAGTCCCGGGTGGACGAGCTGAACCAGCTCCACGGTGCATACAACGCTCATGAGGCCGCCATGGATCATGCCCGTCATATGCTGGACCTGAAGACCGACAGTATGCTGGAGCTGACCTACACCGAGCGTAAGCGTGTCCACAACCTGAAGTACTACACCTGGGTGGAGCAGCAGGGCATGACCGTGGAGGACCTGAACGCCCAGTGGTACGACACCAAGAACACCTGGGATGTGGTCCACGCTCAGGCCAAGGAGCTGGACGAGCTGATCAACGAGTTCAACGAGGCCACCGGTCTGCTGAAGGCTCTGTAAAAAATCGCTTTCCGATAACGCCTCAGGGCGGGGCCTTGCCCCGCCCTGATTTTTATTCCATGCACCAACCATAATCCCGCCCGGTGGGCGGAGGACGAATGTTTTATTTCGCCGGGGATCCATCCCCCTGTGCCAGGATGATCTCCTCCGCCTCCTGCATTCCCGAAATCAATACATCTCTTGCGGCCCCGTAATTCTGCTGCTCCAATGCGTCGATGGCGTCCGCCACCCGGGCGCACAGGGCGGTGTAATAGGCCGGGAACTCCTGCTGCACTTTTTCTGACATTTGAATATCCTCCTTGCATTATATTTTGTGCTACATATATAATGCATGATTTCGCAGCAAAATGCAATACCATATGTATGACAAATGTATTGCGAGGTGCTTGCGATGAAATTCAAAATCCCCAAAACACCGTCATCCACCAATAAAAGCATTCGTTTTCCCAATGATTTGATCGAACAGGTGGAGGATGCCATCCGTGGACAGGATTGCAACTTTTTCCGCCTTCGTGGTGGAGGCGGTGCGGGTGGCGTTGGAAAATTTGCAGGATGACGAAGATTAAAATTATTTTGTAATTTTGTAAATGAGGTAAACACCATGAAAAACGTGAAATACGGCAAGTGCGTCCGCTGCGGCCGGACGTATGAGGCCAAGCCCGACCTGACCAACTGCGAATGCGGCGGCATTCTGGACATCGTGTACGACTATGACTACATCAAGACCGTTCTGACCAAAGAGAAGTTGGCCAAGCGGGAAAACCGCTCCATGTGGCGATATCGCGAGCTGCTGCCGGTGGAGGAGACCACCCCCGACACCCCCCTGCGGGTGGGCTGGAGCCCCCTGTACGAGGAGCCGAAGCTGGCGGAGCTGCTGGGCATCCGGCGTCTGTGGGTGAAGGACGACGGCCAGAACCCCACCGCCAGCCTGAAGGACCGGGCCAGCGCCATGGCCGTGGCCAAGGCTTATGAGGCCGGGGCCAAGACCATCGCCTGCTCCTCTACCGGCAACGCCGCCACCTCCCTGGCCGGCAACGCTGCCGCCGCGGGCTTCAAGACCTATATCTTCGTTCCCGAGCGGGCCCCCAAGGGCAAGGTGGCCCAGCTGATGATCTTCGGGGCCAATGTCATCTCCGTCAAGGGCAACTATGAGGAGACCTTCAAGATGTCCGCCCAGGCCATCGAGAAATACGGCTGGTACAACCGCAACGCCGCCATCAACCCCTATCTGTCCGAGGGCAAGAAGACCGTGGCCCTGGAGATCGCCGAGCAGCTGAACTGGGAAATGCCCGACTATCTGGCTATCTCCGTGGGCGACGGCTGCACCATCGCCGGTGTGTGGAAGGGCTTCAAGGATCTGTATGCCATCGGCTTCATCGACAAGCTGCCCCGTCTGATCTCCGCCCAGTCCTACGGCTGCTATCCCATCAACCGGGCCATCCAGGAGAACAAGCCCTGGGAGCCTATGGAGGAGAATACCATCGCCGACTCCATCTCCGTGGGCGTGCCCCGGAACGCCGACAAGGCCCTGGCCGCCATCCGGGAGTCCAACGGCCTGGCCGTCTGCGTCACCGATGAGGAGATCCTGGCGGCGCAGCGGCTGCTGGGCCGCACCTGCGGCGTGTTCGGTGAGCCTGCCGGTGTCACCGGTACGGCGGCGCTGAAGAAGGCTTGTGAGCAGGGCCTTATTGAAAAGGACGCCACCGTGGTGTCCGTGGTCACGGGCAACGGCCTGAAGGACGTGGCCAACGCCATCAAGTCCGCCGGTGAGCCCCTGCACATCGAGCCGGACCTTGACCTGATGGTCCGGGGCTTCGCTGAGCGGGGCGTCACCGTGGAATAATGCAGTACGGCTGCGTGGTGCCCGCCGTGTTTCTCAGCCGCCCCAACCGGTTCATCGCCCGGGTGCGGCTGGGGGAGCAGACGGTGGAGTGCCATGTGAAAAACACCGGCCGGTGCCGGGAGCTGCTGGTACCCGGGGCCACGGTATATCTGGAGCGGGGAACCAACCCCAACCGCCGCACCGCCTGGGACCTGATCGCCGCCGACAAGGGCGGAAAGCTTATCAACATGGACGCCCAGGCCCCCAACCGGGTGTTCGCCCAATGGGCCCGGGAGCGCTGGGCCGATGTCCGCCCCGAGGTGCGGTACGGCCGGTCCCGGCTGGACTTCTGCCTGGACGGCCATCACCTGGTGGAGGTGAAGGGCGTGACCCTGGAGCAGGACGGCCGCTGCCGCTTCCCCGACGCCCCCACGGAGCGGGGGACCCGGCACCTGCACGAGCTGATCCGGGCGGTGGAGGAGGGATATCAGGCCACGGCGTTTTTCGTGATCCAGATGGAAAACGCCCTGGACTTCGCCCCCAATGACGACACGGACCCGGCCTTCGGCCAGGCCCTGCGCCAGGCGGCCCGGGCGGGGGTGGAGATCGCCGCCTATTCCTGCCGCGTGACCCCCGGCAGCATCGAAATGGACCGCCCGGTTCCGGTGCTGCTGTAAGGCGGGGGAGATGCCGGAAAACACGCAGATCTTCATCCTGTCAAAACATTTTCAATAAGATGCAAGGGAGGAAGTAGTGATGGAGGAGAGAGAATATGCATCCAGGGAGGATGTGGAAGACACCCGGGCAATCGGCTATGGAGTGAATCCGGCGGTCTGGATTGTCTTAGCACTGGCGGTTGTGTTTGCTGTCGCGGCGGCCCTGCTTCAGCCCAAAAGCACACCTGAATCGGAGGCGGAGCGGCTTGCAGAAGCCGTGTTTGGCAGCGCTGCCAACGTCACCAAGGTCACGGCAGAGGCAGACGGCACTTCGGACATGTCTACAGATCGGATGGAGGAACTCTATTCTAACATATTGGACGAAATGGAAGCTGGCGACTACCTGTCCCGGGGGGACATCATCGGGGCCAAAGAGGTTTCGGTGAAACTCCGAATTGAGGTTGAGGGCGTTGTGCGTGACGGCACTGCGCTGGTATGTGTGGCAGAATGCCAGAAGTCCTGGGAGGCAGTGGGACTGCAGTTTTCCTGGGACTAATGCCGAATAATCGCAGAAACGCCCGCTGGCACATGGCCAGCGGGCGTTTTTGCGGTGATATCGTTTTTTTTACAGCATAGTCACCATGGGGATCACCATGGGGCTGCGCTTGGTGTGCTTGAACAGATAGCTGCTGACGGCGGCGCGCACGGTTTTGCAGACCTCACCCTGATCCTTCCGCCGCCGGGCGGACATACCGTCCACGGCGTTCTGGGCAATGTCCCGCAGCTCCTGCAGCAGCTCCTCGGACTCCTTTACATATACAAAGCCCCGGGTGACGATCTCCGGCTGGCACAGCAGCTGGTGATCGTGGGAGGACATGGGCAGCACGATGACCACCATGCCGTCCTCGGCCAGGAGCTTCCGGTCGTTGAGGACCACGGCTCCCACATCGCCCACCCCGGAGCCGTCCACAAAGACCTCGCCGGCGGGAACGGAGGCCTCGCACTTCATGTGCTTGGTGGTCAGCTCAATGACGGAGCCGTTCTCCGCCACGCAGATGTTGTTGGGGTCCATGCCCATGGACTCCGCCACCCGCTTGTGGATCTGCAGCATCCGCTGCTCGCCGTGGAGGGGGATGAAGAAGCGGGGTTTGGTCAGGGCGTGGATGATCTTCAGCTCCTCCTGGCAGGCGTGGCCGGACACGTGCAGCATATCCGCCTTGTCATACACCACGTCGGCTCCCTTGCGGAACAGCTCGTTGATGACCCGGCCCACCGTCACCTCGTTGCCGGGGATGGCGGAGGCGGAGATGATGACCTTGTCCTGGGGGCCGATGTCGATCTGCTTGTGGGTGGAGAAGGCCATGCGGTACAGGGCGCTCATCTCCTCGCCCTGGCTGCCGGTGGTGATGATCACCTGCTGCTGAGGCGGCAGGCCCTTGATGCGGTTGATGTCCATCACCGTGCCCTTGGGCAGCTTCATATAGCCCAGCTCCGTGGACACCTTCATGATGTTCTCCATGCTGCGGCCGGTGACGGCCACCTTCCGCCCGCAGGCGGCGGCAGCGTCGATGACCTGCTGGATGCGGTGGACGTTGCTGGCGAAGGTGGTGACGATGATGCGCTTTTTGCACCCGGTGAACTGCCGGATGAAGGTCTTGCCCACGGTGCGCTCGCTCATGGTATAGCCCGGGCGCTCCACGTTGGTGGAGTCCGCCAGCAGGGCCAGGACTCCCTCCTTGCCCAGAGCGCCGAACCGGGCCAGGTCGATGACCCCCCCGTCGATGGGGGTGGAGTCGATCTTGAAGTCGCCGGTGTGGACGACGGTGCCCACCGGGGTGTGGATGGCGAAGGCCACGGCGTCGGCGATGGAGTGGTTCACATGGATGAACTCCACCTGGAACTTTCCGGCCTTCACCGTCTGCCCGGCCTCCACGGTCACCAGCTTCGTGCTGTCCAGCAGGCGGTGCTCCTGGAGCTTCAGCCGGATCAGCCCGGCGGTGAAGCGGGTGCAGTAAATGGGCAGGTTGATCTGCTTGAGGACATAGGGGATGGCCCCGATGTGGTCCTCGTGGCCGTGGGTGATGAACAGGCCCCGCAGACGGGACTTGTTCTTCACCAGATACGACACGTCCGGTATCACGCAGTCGATGCCGTACATATCGTCGCCGGGGAAGGCCATGCCGCAGTCCACCACGATGATCTCGCCGCCGTACTCATAGACGGTCATGTTCTTGCCGATCTCGTTGAGACCGCCCAGGGGGATGATTTTCAGTTTTTCTGCCATATTTTCAGATGATTCTCCTTTTAGAAATTCAGTATTTGATGGGATGGTGCGGCCCTTTCCCCCAGGGCTGTGCGCCGGAAAATGGGCGCACCAAAACCGGGACGCATCCGTCCGCCCGGCGGCCCTGCATCGCCGCCGGAGTCCGGGAATCGCGCCCGTCTGCCGTGTGGATCAAGAGGGAAGCACGGGGAGGGAGTGGACCTCCGGCGCATCCCGGTTATACATGAACGCATGGGCCCATTGGCCCCGCGCAGCATACAAAAACGTCCGTCTCCGGCCTGTGGACCGGAACGATTATACACAGTATAGCACATTCATCCGGGTTTGTACAGTGTTTCCCTTCGCTTTTTTCCCCGGGTCTTCGACAGAGGCAAAAAATCCCCGGAAAATCCATTGTGAACGGCGGGAAGATATGCTATAATAGAAAATCAACTATTGTAAAGTGGATCTGTATGCCTGAGGGAGGGAACACCCTTGAACAAAAAGCTCACCAATATCCTGCGCACCAACGTTACCCTGTATTTCATATGCCTGGTGCTGTTTGCCCTGGCGGCCATCCCCTTCGACGTGCGGCTGGCCATCGGCGAGGGGGCGGCGGCGGTGGTGCTGCTGATCATCGCCCGGCGGCGCAGCCGCTCCGTGCAGCAGAGCATGCGCCAGTACATGGACCGCTTCACCGGGGGCATGGACTCCGCCCGGTCCAGCAATATGCTCTTTGCCCCGCTTCCCATGATGGTGTTCGACATGGACACCCAGGCCGTGGTGTGGTGCAACGACGGCTTCCTGGCCCTGACGGAGCAGAAGGAGGGCGTGTTTGACGCCCACCTCAACGCCGTGGTGCCCACCTTCTCCGTCCGCTGGCTGATGGACGGGAAAAACGAGTGCCCGGAGCACGTGGTGTGGAACCACCGGATCTATCGGGTGTACGGCGGGCTGACCCGCCCCACGCCGGATACTCCCGCCACCATGGCCACCACCTATTGGATGGATGTCACCGACTCCGAACAGCTGCGCCAGACCTTACAGATGACCCGGCCGGTGGTGGCCATCCTGATGGTGGATAACTACGAGGACCTGATGAAGGCCTGCCCGGAGAGCAAGCGCTCGGCGGTGCTGGCCCAGCTGGAGGAGAAGCTGGATCAGTGGTCCGCCGGGGCCGACGGCCTGATGCTGCACTATGACCGGGACCGGTATCTGTTCGTGTTCGAGGAGCGCAGCTATTCCGACTATGCCCAGCACCGCTTCGCCGTGCTGGACACCGTGCGGGAGGTGGCGGCCGGCGGCGTGGCGGCGACCCTGTCCATCGGCGTGGGCCGGGACGCCGACAGCTTCGACGCCCTGTTCAAAAACGCGTCCCTGGCCCTGGAGATGGCTCTGAGCCGCGGCGGCGACCAGGCGGTGGTGAAGGACCGGCTGAACTTCCAGTTTTACGGCGGCCGGGCCAAGAGCACCGAAAAGCGCACCAAGGTGAAGTCCCGGGTCATGGCCAACGCCCTGGGCGAGCTGATGGACGACGCCCGGCAGGTGTACGTCATGGGCCACAGCTATGCGGACATGGACTCCCTGGGCGCGGCGGCAGGCGTGTGCTGCATCGCCCGCAAGCGGGGGAAGAAGTGCCAGATCGTCATCGACACCGAGAACAACGCCGCCCACCCCATCCTGCGCAAGCTGGTGGAGCAGCCGGAGTATCACGGGGCCTTCCTCACCGGCAGCGAGGCGTTTCTGAAGGTGCAGCCCGGCACCCTGCTGGTGGTGGTGGATACCAACCGCCCCGGCAGCGTGGAGTCCGAGCAGCTGCTGGAGACCTGCAACCGGGTGGCGGTCATCGACCACCACCGCCGGGGCAGCAGCTATATCGAGAAAATGGCCCTGAACTATCACGAGCCTTACGCCTCGTCGGCCTCGGAGCTGGTGACGGAGCTGCTGCAGTACCTGGTGGAGCCGGGGGACATCCTCAAATGCGAGGCGGAGGCCCTGCTGGCAGGCATCGTGCTGGATACCAAGAACTTCACCAACCGCACCGGCGGCCGCACCTTTGAGGCGGCGGCGTATCTGCGCCGGGCCGGGGCCGATACCTCCGACGTGCAGCGGATGTTCCAGGGGGACCTGAAATCCATGATCGCCCGGTACGACATCATCCGGCAGGCCCAGCTGTACCGCGGGGATCTGGCGGTGGCGGCGCTGGACACCACCTGCGACCGGGTCACGGCCGCCAAGGCCGCCGATGAGCTGCTGACCCTGAAGGGCATCCGGGCCTCCTTCGTCCTGTATCCCAAGGACCAGGGGGTGTATATCTCCGCCCGGTCCCTGGGGGAGGTCAACGTGCAAGTGATCGTGGAGGCTCTGGGCGGCGGCGGCAATTCCACCACCGCCGGGGGACAGCTGAACGTCCCCGATATCGCCGTGGCCCGGACGGCGCTGCTGCGGGCCATCGACGAGTATTTTGAAAAATAAGAAATCATATGACACAATAGGAGGAACCAACCATGAAAGTGATTTTGCAGAAGGATATCCGGGGCAAGGGTAAGAAGGGCCAGATGATCGAGGTGGCCGAGGGCTATGCCCGCAACTTCCTGCTGCCCAAGGGCGACGCCATCCCCGCCACCGCCGACGCCATGAACACCATGCGCCTGCAGGAAAAGGCCAAGGCCTGTGGCCGACGCCGAGGCCAAGGCCGCCGCCACAGAGATCGCAGAAAAGCTCAAGGGCCTGCAGGTGAAGGTGGCCTCTAAGGGCGGCGAGGGCGGCAAGCTGTTCGGCGCCGTGACGGGCCGGAGATCGCCGCCGCTCTGAAGGAGCAGCATGGCGTGGACATCGACAGCAAGAAGCTGGTGCTGGATGAGCCCATCAAGAGCTTCGGCAGCTATCAGGTGAAGGCTAAGCTGGGCTTTGAGATCAGCGGCACGGTGTACGTCATCGTGACGGAGGAAAAATAAGAGGAAGTATCAAACGGAAAGGAGGTTTCCCCTATGCCTATGGATGAGCTGCTGAGCCGGGCTATGCCCCATTCTCCGGAGGCGGAGCAGGCGGTGCTGGGGTCCATGCTCATTGATGCCGATTGCATCAAGGACGTGATGGACAAGCTCCAGCCCCAGGACTTCTACCTGCAGCAGAATCGGGAAATCTTCGAGACCATTTATTCCATGTTCATCTATTCCCGGCCCATTGACGGCGTGACCGTGGCCGGGGAAATGGAAAAACGGCGGCGTATACCGGGACGATACCCGGTCCTACCTCCTCCAGCTCATGGAGGTGACCCCTACCTCCGCCAATGTGATGGAGTACGCGGGTATCATCCGGGATAAGGCCCTGCTGCGCTCCATGGCCAAGGCGGCGGGGGACATCGCCGCCATGGTGCAGGAGGGCGTGGGCACCGCCGGCGACCTGCTGTCGGCAGCGGAGCAGAAGATCTATGCCATCCGCCAGGGCCGGGGCAGCCAGGAAATGGCTACCGTGGGCGCCGTGCTCAACGATGTTATGGAGCAGCTGGCCAAGCTCACCGCCGGCAGCGAGCCGCCGGGCCTGTCCACGGGCCTGTCCGCGGTGGACCGGAAGATCAACGGCCTGAATAAGTCGGACCTGCTGCTGCTGGCGGCCCGGCCCGGCATGGGCAAGACCAGTATGGGCCTGAATGTGGCCCTGTCGGCGGCCAAGGCCTCCGGCAAAACGGTGGCTATCTTCTCCCTGGAAATGTCCAAGGAGCAGCTGGTGACAAGGCTTTTAGCCAACGAGGGGCTTATTGAAAACACCCGCCTGGCCACCGGCAACCTCCGCGAGAGTGACTGGGAGAAGATTGCCCAGGCGGCCTCTGTGCTCAACCAGACCAACATCCGCATCGACGACAACCCCCTGCTCACCGTGGCAGATATGAACGCCAAGTGCCGCCGGCTGGACGACCTGGGCCTGGTGGTCATCGACTACCTGCAATTGATGACCTCCGCCGGAGGCAAGGGCTACAGCGGTGAGAATCGCCAGCAGGCGGTGGCGGATATTTCACGGATGCTGAAGATCATGGCCAAGGAGCTGCAGGTGCCGGTGCTGTGCCTGTCCCAGCTGTCCCGCGCCAACGAAAAGCGGGAGGATAAGCGGCCCATGCTGTCGGATCTGCGTGAGTCCGGCGCTATCGAGCAGGACGCGGACATCGTCATGTTCCTGTATCGGGATGACTATTATAATGAGGACTCCGAAAAGCGGAACATCGCCGAGTGCATCGTGGCCAAGAACCGCCACGGCGAGACCGGCAAGGTGGAGCTGCGCTGGATGCCGGATTACACCGCCTTCAGCACCCTGGAAAACCGCTATGAGGAATAAAGAGCTGGACCTGCTGCCGTTTATGCGGCGGTGGGATATGCTGCCGCCAGAAGGCGGACGCATCCTGTGCGCCGTCAGCGGCGGACGGGACTCCATGTGTCTGCTGCACACCCCCAGTGGCAGCTGGGACAGAGGGAAAATTTTCTCCGTGGCCGCCGTACACATGAACCACGGCCAGCGGGATACGGCCCGGCGGGATGAGCTGTTTGTGCAGAACTTCTGCCGGGAGCGGCGCATCCCCCTGCGTGACGGAGCGGGTCAGCGTGCCGGAGAAGGCAAAGCAGTGGGGCGTTGGCATCGAGGAGGCCGGGCGGCGGCTGCGGTATGAGACCTTCCGCCGGGCAGCGGAGCTGACCCGGGCGGACCGCATTGCCACGGCCCATCACGCCGCCGACCAGGCGGAGACGGTGCTGCTGAACCTGCTACGGGGCACGGGTCCCCAGGGACTGGCGGGTATTCCCCGGTGCGGGGGAGCATCATCCGGCCCCTGCTGGAGACGTCCCGACAGGAGATCGAGGAATATTTGGAGGAAAACGGGGATTCCCCATGTAGAGGATGAGACCAACAGCGACCGAAGCATGACCCGGAACCGGCTCCGGCTGGACATCATGCCGCTGCTGAAGGAGCTGTATCCCGGCGCGGAGGGAAGCATCTGCCGCACGGCGGAGATCCTGCGGCGGGAGGAGGAATACTGGCAGGCCCAGGCGGACGCGGTCCTGCCCCCGGATGGGGCAGAGCTGGACCGGGAGAGCCTGCTGAGGCTGCCCTATGCCCTGCGGCTGCGTGTCCTGCGGGCACTGACGGAGCGCACACAGGCAGGCCGGAAGGATTTTGGTGCGGTACACTACGAAGCCATGGAGGCACTGCTCCACGGCTGCGGCGGGAGTATTTCCCCTGCCCGGCGGTCTGACAGCCGTGTGCCGGGAAGATAAATTTATCCTGGAGGCAGTGAAGAAGGCGCCGCCGGGAGCGGCGCTGAGCCTGGGGACGAACCGGTGGGGGAATTTACCATCACCTGCCGGATGGAGGGCCGGGACTATTTGCCCGGGACGAATGAGATGGCCCTGGGGCGCGATGTAATGAAGCGCCCACTTTTTGTGCAGACATGCCGGGCCGGAGATGGGCTGAAGCTCCCAGGCAGCCGGGGCCGGCGCAGCGTGAAGCGCCTGTGCGCAGATGGGGGATAGGCCCCGGAGAGCGGGATACGCTGCCTGCGTTTTATGTGGGCGAGAGCCTGGCGGCGGTATGGCCGCTGGGGAGTGGACGAGGAATTTCAGCCCCGGGAAACCGATGGCGAGAGGATTATTATTCAGATCAAGAGAGAAATTGCAGGAGGATATAGCAATGGCTAAAAAGCAACATGAATCAGGACATTTTGAAGGTGCTGCGTTGTCTGAGGAGCAGATTCACGCTCGCATCCAGGAGATGGGTGATGAGCTATTTGACCGGTTCAAGGACAGGGATCCCATGTTTGTGGGCGTGCTCAACGGCTGCTTCATGTTCATGGCGGACCTGGTCCGGGCCACCCAGCTGAAGAGCGAGGTGGAGTTCATCAGTTTGTCCTCCTACAAAAACGCTACCAAGAGCTCCGGTGTGGTGGGGATCACCCGGGATCTGCAGCGGGATATTACCGGCCGGGACATCATCGTGGTGGAGGATATCCTGGACTCCGGCAACACCCTGTACTTCCTGGAAAGCTACCTGAAAGCCAAGGGCGCAGAGTCCATCACCATTGTTACCCTGCTGGATAAGCCCTCCCGCCGGGAAAAGCCCATTACCCCCGATCTGGCCGGATTCGAGGTGCCGGATGAGTTTGTGGTGGGCTTCGGCCTGGACTACTGCCAGCAGTACCGGAATATGCCTTATATCGGCGTGCTGAAGCCCGAGGTTTACAGCAAGTGAGCCCGCGGGGACAGCGGACGGGAAAGGAGGAGCCCATGGACGAGAATAAAGACGGATTGCAGCCGGCAGACCCGCAGCTTCCTGGCCGGGGCTCCGCAGGCAGCAATCCGGGCCGCCGCCTGCAGAAGGAGAGCACAGCCCGCAGACTGTGGAGAGATTACGGCTTTGCGCCTATCACCGTGGCGGTGATGCTGGTGCTGCTCAAGGTGATCCTGCAGATCGCCTGGGTACCCAGCGGCTCCATGGAGGATACTCTGCCCACCAGGTCCCTGCTGCTTTTCGTGGCAAATGCCCTATGTGTTCGCCGATCCCACGCCCCCAGCGTGGATGTGGTGACCTTCGGAGCGAAAGGATTGGGCAAGCTCCTGGTCAAGCGGGTCATCGGCCTGCCCGGGGATACGGTAAGCATCAAAAACGGTTATGTGTATATTAACGGTGAAAGCTGAGGAATCCTACCTGCCAGCAATACGTAACCGAAATCCAGCGCTACCG
>VOFK01003047.1_pt1 | contig 33442 bp, 47 predicted proteins | sample 5384121 | NCBI WGS metagenome assembly VOFK01 (sample SAMN12384730, study PRJNA508395) | human gut metagenome | isolation source: healthy gut J | host: Homo sapiens | reverse complement strand
TTTGATCCTCTTTTAGTCTCTCTTGGTGATACCTTGCCATTGTTGTCACTGCAAGTTGGGGTCAATAGTGGTGGATTCTCGTGAACTCCCTTGTCGACGCTTCCGATTTAGTTTAAACTGCCGGTGGCCTGGGTCTGCCAGTTCTCGGCAAATGTCCTCCACCACGGCTTTCTGCGTTCTCTTCACCCCTCATACGGTGCGTTGGGAATATGCAATCCTCGATGCCCCTTTTATCTCCTCACCGAGCGCATCTTTTCCGCCTGCCATCGTAGATACACCTGCTTTTACAGCAGTGGTCTGCCAAAAAGCCTCTGCCCAATAGTGGCCTTTAGCTTTTTCCAGCGCAGCCGCAAAGCCACCGTCCCGGAAGGTCAGCGGGCCGCAAGCCCGCCACCGCCAGATCCCGGATGCCGCCTGCAATGCTGTACCGATGCAGTTCGTTGCCGAAACGGTGGCGGTGGTGCTCATTTCTTCCACCGGTTTTCGCCTTGATCGGCGTACCGGTAAACCAAAGAACAGTGCTTTCGGGAATGTATGCTTGATGGTGCGGTCTGCATATCGCCAAGGAGGTTGGAACGGTGGCACTCGTCCACGATAAAACCAACCGCTTTGCGTTGATCAGCGCAATGTCGTTGGGGTTCAACTTGTTTATTGCATCATCCTTGATGTTGCCTTATCTTCTGGATGGAGGTGAGACGATGAGCGTATCGGACGGCGAAATGCTTTTCTCAGCTTCTGTCCACAAAGAATATCCGTGTTCTCGGTAGCCTGCACCTCCTCGTTTTCCCTTGCAAAAGTTGCGGTATTCTTTCAGGCTCTGAGCTGCCCAACCTATCCTATCCATCAGAAAAATACTTTGTCCGGGCATCTCGAAGATGCAATCAGCGGAGCGGGACTTGAAAGAAGTCATGGTCTTGCCAGAACCTGTGGTGTGCCAGATGTAGCCGCGCTGCTGGTCATATTCTCCATTTTCGCCTTGGAAACGGCATCCGAAATTTTGCTGGCAGCGTAGTAATGATAGCTGCGCATCACCTTCAAATGCCACGGAACCATCGGCAACGGTATAAAAACCCACCAACATATGCGCCATGAGATGAACGCTTGCCGTTGTAATGTCAATCCAGTCGTTCTCACGGCTCGTTGTGAGGTCCATTCAATGGAAATAGTAATCCCGGGCTGAACTTGTCCGTCCCGGGTCCGGGATTGGCAAATAGACCGTTTCTTCGAGGGGTTCATTGCAACAAACACCTGAACGAGCGAGAACAATCCGGTAAAAACGCCCTCATATGAGTATTTCTCAATCTGATTATATGCTTGACTGACGGGGACACCGCTGCGCTTCAGCTCGATATGTATGACCGGCATACCGTTGATAAGCAGCATCAAATCGCCACGACGGTCATTCAGCATTTTTGACTTGCTCGGAAAAACTGGTTGCTGTACGATCTGATACCGGCTCTGTCCAGCGGCGATTTCCCTGCGATCATATATTTTCAAGCTGATTTCAGTGCCAAAATGGAGCTTATCATCAGGGTTATCACGCTTGATGGACACAGTTTTTCCGTTGATAAAGCCATTGAGTTTTAACGGGGTTCTAAGTTCCGTGATCTGCTCAATAATCTGCTGCATTTCGCCATCCGTAAGAGGATAGTTATTCAAGCGGTCAATTCCACGATTGTTATCATACAGGATCTTTGCCCAATTTCGGATGAGGTCTTGCTCGGTTGGGTTCTTGATAACTTCTTTTTCCCAACCTTTATCCGCCAAGACTTTAATCAGGGCTTCCTCAAAGTCCGCTTCTTTTTGGAATGTCATTCGATTTCCTCCTTCCTGCGATATTGATGTCACACGAACATCTTTTCAAGCATAGATTTCTTGATATTTTGGAGCTTTTCCAACTCACGCTGATGAAGGGTGATAAGCAGGTCAATCTTTTCAAAATCTTCCAAGCTGTTTTTGTTCATCGATTTTAGCAAAATCACTAGCTGTACCAGAAACGTTTCCTTCGGAATATTGTACATAGAGCCACTTTGTCCTGAAGCCACGAAGTTATTTCTTTGCAAGCACTGGACACCAGCATCATATACAAAATATGTCCACCGTATCTTGAAATTTTAGTTTCCAGAGTCTGTCTGGAAGCACCAAATTTGAAAACCCTGTCGATATACAGTCACAAGCTCCGACACGTTCCGGTGTATTGTTCATTCTTGTTGACAATGACACTGTCTTTTCTCAACAGCACATTTAACAAGCTGTTGTTCACTCTTTACAACAGGCTTTACTTTCGGATGAGTTAAATCGACTCCAGTACGAAAGTCACGTAACTTCTTCGCTTCTTTAGTACGCCTATATCTCCATCGCTAACTTCGCCTTCATCGTAGCTTACACTCTTGCCCGTCGTTATTGTTTTGTCAGCTCAGCTAACTTTACGCTGTTCCCAAGTAGGAGCAATGCACACTTCAGCAGTTATTTTCCACCGCCTACCGAATGTTCGCTCAAGGAAAATTTCTGCTCTCGGTTTTATGTATTCGGCTCAAATTTTGATTTTTGACTCCCCGATAGTCTTAAAACACAGCAGTTCCAAGCGTTTGACATTGCCTTGATTTTTCATTCATCAGCCTGTTTTACATATTCTGAACGGACAAAACCAGGTGCGTTGCTCTCAGTCAAACAACAAACGCCGGTACGTCCATCTGGTTACGGCAATTGCACCACTTGTTTTTATACAAACATCTTTTCAAGACAAGATTTCTTGATGTTTTTGCAGTTTTTCCCAACTTTACGTTGATGAAGGGTGATAAGGGCAATTTTTTTCCAAAAACCCCCGAATCTTTTTCTTGTTCCCTTTTTTGTCGGGCAAAGTGCACACTTTGAATATCAACAAGTTGTGAAGATGAACAGCCGCGCCCGGCGACACCCCAGATGTCCAACGATAAGTAATAAACACTGTCATTAAAAACAGATTAGTGCGAGTTTGTTTTTCATCTGCACAGCAAAGCGTTCAGTGAAATATGGGCTTTTCCACGGCAAAAATGCGTTCGAAAAGAGCCCCTTTGACGAATGAAGCATATACTTCTCCATTATAAGCCTCCGGCGTTCTTTAACAAATCCGTTTCCTCCAAAAACAGGGTATTTTCCAAGTATGTTCGTAAATATCTTGATGCACCGAATAAACCTCACCGCTTCTTTTCTCCCTTGGACAAAGTTTCACCTAACTTACGCTGTTCCCAAGGGTCAGTAAATCCCTTAAAGCGAATTTCGGGGTAACTGCTGCCATTTTGCGGGAACATCTTTTCGAGCATCGATTTTTTCACATTCGTCAACTTTTCAAACTTACGCTGATGAAGGGTGATAAGGTTGTCGAGCTGTTCAAAATACTGTCCGAATTTTTCGTTGCTCATCATCATCGATTGAAGGAACACTCTATTCATCATCTTTTTGTCATCCCTAAAAATTGACAATACTTTTTCCATTCCCATTGCAATCCAAAACAAATTTCAATAGAACTTCATTCAATCTGAAGAGAACCATTGCCATAAAAAAATCAACACTATTCGGCATTTTGCGTATCCGTGAAAACCCTGAAAAAGCCTTACGCTAATAATGCATTTTTCCCGTTTTGATATCCGATTGAACCAAATTTCTATTTTGTCAGGATTCCTATAAGTCTGATAGTTTCTCAGAAAATATTCAAATCGGTTTAATTTGATGGATTTTGACTCTTCCACCTTTTCTTCATCTTGTGGATACAACCCATGACGTTTAATCATGATGTCAATACAGGAAGGTTGTCATCAGATTTAGGATTGTTTCCAGCGGAAAAGTAATATCTGAGAGCTTACGCTGTTCCCAAGCGTCTGAGAATCCTTTGAAGCGAATTGCGGGAACATCTGATTTTTTCGTCATTCTGCACTACCTCCCAGCAATTTCTTCAACTCATTAAGTCCCAGCATATCATACTCATTACCCTCAAGGTCATCGATCATTCCCGAAAGCGTTGCTTCGGTTTCGCTGATCTGCTGTTCGACCTCGAAGAAAGTTGTGGCATACTTGTTCTGAAGGGCTTGAATTTTGCTCACCAAGCTGTCGATTACGGTATCAGGCAGTTTGTGAATGCTCTCAATGAGAGGAGCAATCCACTTCTTTTCGAGCAAATCCAAAGCCTGCTCATCGCTCAGACTTTCAATCGTATCCTTTGTTTTTGCCTGCAACGCAGCACTCTTTGCCTTGATCTCCGCCTTGATTTCTTTCTCGCTCTTGACCAAAGACTCTACCTTTTCTAAGAGTGTACGAAGCGCAACGCTTTCAGGAGAACGGTCTTTCTTCAGTTCCTTAATCTTTTTGGATACTTCTTTCGGAACGAAAGCATCGCCTTCATCGGTGAGAACATCGTTGCAGCTCTCTTTATCCTCCTCTGTCATTTCATCAAGGATAGACTCATACTCAGAAGGGATTTCCGCCAAACGGCTTTCCAAACCGTGAAGCTCGTCCGTTTCTGCGGAGAGCAAAGTCGCCTGTACCAAGTCGAACGGGATAATATGACCTACCCAGCCCTCTTGAACTTCCTGATCTTTACCGTCCTTTTTCTTGATGACAAGGTTCGGATCGACCTTCTTTGTTGCAGCAAAGCCTTCGGTTTGCAACATTTCGAGGTCGATGGAAATACCTGTCCAATCGTCGTCAAGAAGCTGGAACGCCGCATATTTGTCGATAAGTGGAATATCTTTCAGTCGCTCGAAAATATCAGCACTCAGAACGGTTTCAGCCTTAGAGATTTCGATGCTTCCCATCCGGTCGATAAGTTCTTCTTTCAGGAATGCCGGGAAAGTGGAAAAGGCGGCGTTAAAAGTTTTCTCAAACCCGACCACATCAGGGTGGCTCTTGATGGCACTCTTAATATCAGGGGTAGACACATTCACATAAGGAATGCCACTCTCGGTAAACAACGCCTTTTTCAGCGCAGGGAACGCCGTCCAGAATTCGCTCATCTCGTCAATTTCTGCTGTCGGGATACCACCAAACATAGACGCATAGACATCCCAATGCTCGGCAGCTTCAGAGGAATCAACATAGCGAGGAATGTTCAAGTTATAATCATTGCTGCGAATTTCTTCTCGACTGACGACTCGTGAAAACTTCGCAACGCTTTCACGCTTGATAAAAGTATCTGCAATGCGTTTAATGTCAGACGCACGGAGCTTGTTATTCTTACCCTCTTTGATAAATCCCTTGGATGCATCGATGATAAGGACATCGGTGTTCTCACGCTTTTGGCGCAGCACCATAATGATGGTGGGGATCCCTGTCCCGAAGAAGATATTTGCAGGCAGCCCGATAATGGCGTCGATATGGTTATTCTCGATCAGATTCTTTCTGATTTCACCTTCCTCACCGCCACGGAACAGTACGCCGTGGGGAAGAACGATTGTCATAATGCCGTCCGGCTTGATATGGAACAGATCGTGAAGCAGGAAAGCATAGTCGGCTTTTCCTTTGGGAGCAAGTCCAAAACGAGCATAACGAGGATCTCCCTCTTTGTTGGACGGGTCCCAAGCCTGCGAATACGGCGGATTGGACACGACCGCATCCACATAGAGAGGATTATAGGTATTCACCGGATCATTTTCGTCAAAGTACGGCCAATCCTCCTCAAGAGTATCGCCGTTACGAGTGACGATATTATCCGGTTTGATGCCACGCATAACCAAATTCATCCGGGTCAGGTTGTAGGTGTTCTCCTTCAATTCCTGAGCGAAGTATTTGATGTTGTTGTCATCGGTCATATATTTGGCAACGCTCTGACCGATATTGATAAGCAACGATCCCGAACCGCTTGTCGGGTCGTAAATTTTGATTTCGCTTTTGCCCTTCAAGTGGCTTGCAACGATTTCAGACATCAGCAGAGATACCTCGTGCGGGGTGTAGAACTCGCCAGCCTTCTTTCCGGCATTAGCCGCAAAGTTACTGATAAGATATTCGTAGATAAAGCCGAGAACATCGTAGTCCTGCTTGCCGTCCATGGGGAATATCGCTTTGATGAGATGATCAGGTCGCGAATGGCTCGTTTTGCGAACCGGAGCTATCGCCAAGTTTGGAAAGGCCTGTTTGGTAAAAGCGTAGCAAAGACAATCGTCAAACACCTTTTGTGGTGCGGGTCGATCAATCGACTGAATGCCTGCAATGCCACCGCCGTTACGTCGTCAGCCTTGAAGTCGCTGCCTTTGCTGGATCCATGTGGAAACAGATTACAGGCGATAAAATAAGCCGACATTCTTCCGAACGGTATCCAGCGTTTCGGCATCGTTCGGTCAAATCCGGCAAATATTCGTCTGTCCAGTCGCGTTCTCTTTCAGCCATTTAACTTCCTTGTCCGGACACAGAAATTTATAAAACATGTAGCCTCCAGAATGTAACTCTTGTACTCAAGCTGGTTTTCGATTTTTAGAGCGCATCTTGTTGGCAGATTCTCAGATTTCGATGCGAGTTGCTGCTTGTTCATGCTATTCCTCCCAGTGGCTCACAATAAAGTGTTTTTTAGAATTTTTAACGCCCGATTTTAATGCGTGTTCATTGAACCAATTATACAAAAGTGCCACCTGAAGTTTGCAATGCGAACAAAAAAGTTTCAATCGCATTCGCAGAACCATAACCGTGGTAGCAGAGCCTTTGTGCGCACAGTAAGCTAATTCGCACGCAGAATTAAAATTTTGCTGTGTTCATTCGCTTGCTGGGATGCAATCCCAATCCCTGTAATCATCACAGTTCCGTGATGGTTGCGCATTCCTGCGGTGTAAGCTGAAAGAGTTATGGTAAAAACGGGTAGCCCGGCATCCATCGGATGTAGTTCAAGGGTTTGGGATTTCCAACGCTATTTTGCAACGCAAAAAATGGTCTTTTGTATACGTCGAAGACACTGCTTGCTACGGCTATGAACGCCTTTTTGAATTGCAAAAATGATTTTTCAGTTGCTATACTGGGCTTATCAAAGTTTTTTCGGGAGGACGCCGCAGTGACTGCACAGACAATGCAAATCGGGAACAAACCTTGCCGCATTTACGGCGAAGCCCATGCAGAACACCTACTGCTCCAAATGACTGGCGAACACGAGCTGCAAAAGCATGGACAGCGAGGTTGCCGCTATTACAGAGTGCGCACCACTTTCTGTTTACGGCCATTCCGGTGGAAAGCTGGAACGATGCACTTTCTCCGTGGAAGTCTCCCTGCCGTGTGGGGAAGCAAGGCTTTGGAGGCAATGCTGCGGAAACCCTGTGCTTTCTGACAGAACAGGTCGTTCCCACACTGAAGCAACAGTTTCCTCTCCCGAAAAACGTCAAAATCATTCTGGGTGGCTACTCACTGGCCGGGCTGTTTGCTTTGTGGGCATCCACCCAGACTGATCTGTTCTATGGCATCGCTGCCGCCTCCCCCTGTGTGGTTTCCGGACTGGATGGAGTTTGAACAGCAGCACCCGATACAGGCACAGCGCGTTTATCTAAGCCTTGGTGACAAGGAAGAGCGCACGAAAAACACCGTCATGGCTGCGGTGGGCGATGAAATCCGCGCCCTGCACAGTCGGCTTACAGAGCGTGGCGCAAACTGCACCCTTGAATGGAACAGCGGCGGGCATTTCAAAAACGCTGACCTGCGCACGGCAAAGGCATTTCGCTGGGCGATGGAGGAAAACCGATGAATATTTTGATCGATGCAGACGGCTGTCCGGTGGTCGACCTGACATTGCAGATTGCAAAGCGGTTTGTCGTTCCGGTCATCATCCCAGTGCGACACAGCCCACCAAATCGAGCGTGAAGGTGCGCAGACATTGGTGTTCGATAAAGGAGCGGACAGCGTGGATTTTGCTCTCGTCAACCGGGTAAAAGTCGGGAGATGTGGTTGTGACGCAGGACTACGGGCTGGCGAGTATGTGTCTTGCCAAGTGCGCACGAGTGCTGAACCAGAATGGTCTGGAGTACACCGCCGACAATATGGACGCCCTCATGCTGCGGCGTTATGAAAACAAAAAAAGCTCCTCCGTGCCGGAAAGCACCCCAAAGGGGAGCCCAAAGCGGACGAAGGAGCAGGATGTCAGGTTTGCGGACACGCTTGAGAAGATTCTGAGCAAAAATTATTGATACATACTTTTTGGAAGGCTGGAGAAATCGGCCTTTTTTGGCGAATATCGATTTGAATGATTACATCTTTGTTACAGGTTGTGTTGTGGGTGCAGAATAGCCCCTTTCCCGTCGGCTACCTATATAGAGGGTATTTCTTCGGACCACTTTCACGAATGTTTACCAGGCACTGCCATTGTTGCGCCGATTATTATGACCCTTCCATCGGTTAATAGCAGACGCACGTTATTTTAACCAAGAGGCAAATTCTGGCTATATTTTTGGAATTTTCAACAAATTTCCGCCGGTTTTGGCACTTTTTCGTGCCTACCACCTAGGGGACAATTTTTCGGAAGTCCTAAATTTTGAAGATTTTCTATAAAACTCCGTTTTTTGAAAACAGAATAGTTCAATCGTCCGGCACTTCACAAAAGGTACTTTTGTAATTCGCAGCCCGGTCATAACGAAGACGGGGTGGCTGAAATGCCAATGGTGCGGTGCAAGCCTGCCGCCGGACGATTCCCCCACTTAGGGTGCCGAGGGCGAATATGGGAGACCCATATCATATTGGCGCAGACGGGACTGTAAGCCTATTCCCGGTGACGCGAGAGCTGGAATTGCTGTCAGCTCTTTACATTGCCACCTATCCGCAGGTGACACACTTTTTGACAATATGAAGGCTTTTTTAGGGAGTTCACTTTGTCCGCTTATTACAATTGGTTACAGAATCGTCTTCGATGCCATGGAACGACCTATTTCAAAGGTTCGTATATAGAGGCATCTTTTTTCAAGACCACCTTTCAACTTCAGGCACTGCCATTATTGCAAATTCCACCTCCATCGAAAGCTTACCCCATGGATTTCCAATGTTATTTTTAACCAATAAAGTTACTTGGCTATATTTTCCAAGAACTTTTTTAACAAAATTTTTCAAGTTACTTTTTGGCCTTTCGATGCTTTTTTCAATTAGAGGGACAATTTTTCGAAGCCTTTAAATTTCGAAGATTTTCTATAAAAAACCTGTTCTTTGAAAACAGAATAGTTCAATCGTCCGGTACTTCACAAAAGGTACCTCTGTAACTCGCAGCCCGGTCATAACGAAGCACGGTGGCTGAAACAATTTGTGCGGTGTGAACTGCTGCCGGACGATTCCCCCACTCCCAGGGTGCCGAGGGCGAAAATATGGGAGACCCATATCATATTGACGCATGGCTCATGATGCGAGAGTTGAAATCTACTGTCAACTCTCTTTTAAAGCTGCCCGACCGCCGCTTTGCTGCAAAGGATATAACCGCAGGTGGCACCACACTTTTGACCTTTGGGGACTTAAGAGTGCCAGCGAGTGCCTATGAAGTTTAACAATGCCTATTCCCAGATGTTTCCCGGCTGGCCCCCTGATGCCGTCAGCCCAGCAGGCTGCGGAGATGCTCGGTCTGAACCGCCATACAAAGTTGGAGAACTGATCCGTTCCCGCCGCCTGTTTGCGCTTAAAATCGGCCGCACCTACCGTGGTCCCGAAGCTGAGCGTGATCGGAGTTCCTGCTCACTGGGCAGAGCACCTTCCCGGGCTGGAAACTACCGCTGGATGTGGTATGCTGTGGGTGCAGCAACGGAATAGTACGCCTGTTGACCCAAAGGAGGCTTTCTATGATGAAAAACTACAAGGGTCTGTCCAAGAGAAAAATGGACGTTTTATTTCGTGATCAATCTTTATGATGCTAACGGCAAGCGGAAGATCAAGTGGATCTCCGCCAGGCTGCACCCGGCTGGGGCAACAAGCGCAAGGCAGAATCCATGCCCGGGAAGTATTGCTCCACTATGATGAGACCGGGGAGCTGCCCACAGGACGGCGGAGCCTACGAAAAAGTAGATGCTAAAACCGCCACAGCCCCTGCCGCTGCCACTCCAGCCCGTCAACAAGTCGGAGATGTTTTTCTGGACTATCTCAACGAGTGGGTGCAAGTCCATAAAGCATCCATCCAGCCTGCAACCTTTATCAGCTACAACGGATGATCACCGGGCGCATCACGCAGTATTTTGAGCCGCTGGGCTTGAAGCTGTGCGAGGTCACGCCGCAGGTGCTGGATGAAAGTTTCAGGGAGAAGACCTTTTAAGCTGGAGTGGCTACACCACTAACACGGTCAGTTCACTACCACGCCACTTCGGTAAAGCGTTCGGGCGATGCCGTCCGCAAGGAGTATTCTGGCGATGCTGAAAGTTGACCGCCCGAAGAAGAACAGCTTCCGGCCCAACTTCTACCACCCAAGGATGAACCAGCAGCTGCTGGAAGTCTGCAGGATGACCCCCTGCACCTGTGCATCCTCATTACGGCCTACTATGCCTGCGCCGCAGCGAGGCCGGTTGAAGTGGTCGTCTATCGACTTTGAGCGCAAGTCCATCACCATCAATCACAAGGTGACGGAACAGTTGGTGAACGGCAAGTACGTTCCTGTGGTCAGCGATGTGATGAAAACAACGAACCAGCTGCCGTACTCTGCCGCCATCCCGGCTGTGGAAGAAGAACTTCTGAAGCAGAAGGAAAGCAGCAGCTTTACCGCAAGCTGTTCAAGAAGAGTTACAGCACTGAGGTATCTGGTTTCGTCTGCACCGATCAGGAAGGCAAGCTGATCCGCCCGGAACTTCGTGACGGAGCACTTTTGATTGGCTGCTGACCAGAGGTACGGGCTGAAGCACATCTGTTTTCACGACCTGCCCATAGCGCCGGCCTGATGGTGATGAACGGCGTATCCATGAAGCAGGTTCAGGGGGTTGGGGCACAGTACCTTTCTACCACCGCTGACATCTACGCAACATCTCGATTTGCACAAAAGCAAACAGGGTCTGCTGGGGTCATTGCGAACCTTTTGGGAGAATCAAAACTCCCAAATAATTATGGATTTATCGTTCATGCAAAGCATACCGGTGATGAGGCAAAAGCGGTCTTTCTGCTTGATGCAGATTCGTTTGAATCTGCGACTTCTGGCGGAGATGGTGGGGGATTCGGAACCCATCGTGCCCGATTATGGACAAAACGATTTCGAGTCGTTCTCGTTACGACCGCTTCGATACATCTCAAGTATATTTTTCATGGCAAATTTACGATTTGTATATCGCAAATCGGCCTTGAAACTTGGAACAGTTGCTGTTAGAATATAAATTGAAAACGCATCGTTCCTTCAGACAGGTTCTGAAGCCTGTCAGGACATCCAAAATTGACGTTCCCTCGTGTGATATGGAGCAGGTATCCGGCGAAGCATCACTTGATTTTCAGGAATTAGTTCTCGTTACGACCGCTTCGATTACATCTCCATATATTTAAAGCCTTCAGCAGTATAGCAAAAGCGGCTTCCCGTCAACACTTTTCCGTTACGGCACGGCTGCAAGCCATACGCAGCCGTGCTGTTTTGCGTTTTTGGGCAAAAAGCGCGGTTTCTTCTTTGCAAAAAGGCTGTTCTTTTGGGCGGGAGCCGAGTATAATAGGAACGATATTTTTTCAAATTTTGAAGTACAGAGGAAATTCCAATGGCACAGGCAAAACAAGATATGGGCACCGGCACAGCATCAAAAAGCTGATGCTGCAGCTCATGATCCCCCGCCGTGGTGGCGCAGGTGGTGAACCTGTGCTTATGGCAACGTGGACCACCGGCTCAGCCATTGCGGGCATTAGCGGGCAGCTCTAACCGGCATTAAGGGGCTGTTCACCCATTCTGATGCTGCTGAACAGCTTTTGCCATGCTGGTGGGCGCGGGCACCGCCACCGTTTCTGGGAGCAGGGGGACAGGCACCAGGCCGAAAAGATCATCTCCAACAGCTTTACCGTGCTGATGTTTGCTTTGCCGTGGTGCTGGACCATCGGCTTCTGCCGGGGGGGCACCATTGGTGCTGCGCTGTTCGGTGCCGCGATGCCACCCTGCCGTTGCGCCTGGGCTGCAGCCGCATCTATTGCAGGCTCGGTGTTCAAAGTGGGTCTGGGCATGAACCCTTTTATCCCCACGCAGGGGGCTTTTGCCAAAGACCAGTATGCTTTTCACCGTGATCGGCGCGGTCAATGATATTCTCGACCCCATCCTGATCTTCGCCCGGTTCGGGCTGGGGGTGCGGCCATTGCCACGGTGCTCAATCGAGGCCGTGGGCGCGGCATGGATCATCCGCTTTCACCGGCAAAAAGGCCATCCTGCGCCTGCGCGGGGCATCTGGGAGCGCAATGTCATCCTGCCGGGTGATGGCTCATTCCACCTTTGGCATCTCTCCACCGAGAGCCTGCTTTCCATCAGCTTCCAGCTCCAGTCTGGCGCGGTACGGCGGCGATAACTCGTGGGTGCCATGACCCGTCATCACCAGCGCATCCCAGCTAGTGCACGCCCCATTCAGGGCATCTGTCAGGGCGACAGCCGGTGATGAGCTTCACCCTGGCGAAGGCCCGCGCCGCGAGGAAGCCTTCCGTTTTCAGCTGACGCGACGCCGGGGCCTACACCTGCTTGTTCTGGCTGTTGATGATGCTGTTTCCCCGGCGCGGTGGCGGGCATTTTTCACCTCGGCCACCGCACTGATCAATACAAAGCCGGCGCGCATTACATGGCGGGCATTTTTGCCGACACCCTGCCAGCAAAGCTTTTAATGGCGCTGGGACAGGCTAAGGTCAGCTTGCTGCTGGCCTGCCTGCGCAAGATCATTCTGTTGATCCCCTCATCTTCCATTCTGCCGCACGTTCTGCCGGATGCAGTGTTCGGCATGTTTCGGCCGGAGCCGGTCAGCGACATTCTGGCACCACCATCACCACCATCACCTTCTTTGCCCGGTTCGATAAGATCCTCGACCGCGGTGCCGCAAAGTTTGATTTTTGTATGCAGAAAGGGGCATCTGCCGTTGGCAGATGCCCTCGCCTTTATTCGAAACCCTGACCGGCACTGAAAAATCAGTCCATGTTCAAGAGCGCTCTTGAGGTTGTTTTTGTAGATATCAGCCTTGGCACCGTAGATGATCTGCACACCATCTGCGACCTGAACGACACCGTTTTGCACCCGTTTTCTGCTTCCAGTCAGTATCCGGCATAACGAGAGCCTTGTCTTTGACCCTTGACGCGCAGTCGAGTAAAGCAGGCATCCACATGCTGGATATTGTCTGCACCACCCAGACCTTCAATGATGGTCGCCATCATCTCGTCGCTCATTTTCTTGTCCAGCTTCTTAACCTCCTGGCCATCATCTTCGCGGCCGGGAGTCTTGTGAACTTGGTGATCATGAAGCGGAAGGTGAAATAGTACAGGAAGAAGCGAAATGCCAATGATGAACACCCAGGAGCCTTTATCCGCCTGCATGATGCCATTGAAGATCGTGCTCAATAGGAAAGGGCCGCCGAAGGAACTGGGCCCCGGATATTCAATCTTTAAAAATGTAAGTCAGCAGATAGGCCAGACCTGCATAGCCAGCGTGCACCACGAGAACAACAGGGGAGCTGCAAACAGGAAAGCTGTACTGATGGGCTCCGTGATACCGGTAAAGATCGAAGGGATAATGGCTGCGATCAGCAGCGCCTTGACCTGAGGGCTTACGCTCCGGCTTTGCGCAATGGTACATGGCCAGAGCCGCACCGGCGAACCAAACATAGCAAAAACCACCTTTGCCGTTCATGATAAAGCGGGTAATGTTCACGTCAAACATGGCACATCCGGAGAAGCCAGCATGGCGTTGTAAATGTTCACTGCGCCTTCATACAGCGTGCCATCAGCCTAACCATGGAACCGCCAAGGTTTGTGAAGAAGAACGGAGTGTAAATAAAGTGATGCAGGCCAAAGGCAGCAGCGCACGCTCTGCCAGACCATAAATCACACTGCCTGCCATGCCGGTGTCATAAATGATCTCGCCCATGAAGCCCAGACCGGTCTGAACGAAGGGCCACACCACACAGACATTACCAGACCCAGTGCAGAGCAGGCCAGCAGCGAGATCATCGGCACGAATTTTGTGCCTGAAAAGATGCCCAGAACCGGCGGCAGCTGAATATTATCAGATGAAAGTTATGCAGCTTTGCAACCAGTATACCACTCCGAATACCGCTTCCGCCGAATGCCGGTGTCGGAAGCGAAAGCGATGCCCATGACCATGGACTGGCCGGTCTTCATCGCCGCAGTGTCCAGAAAACACCCAGACTGGAAGTCGTAGCGCAAGATATTCATTACATTGTTCATAGCGAGGAAGCTGATCACGCTGGACAATGCCGCGATGCCCTCTTTTCCTTTTTCCGCATAGCCGATGGCGATTTGAAACAGCAAAAATGATCGGAAGATAGGAGTTGACGGTATTGCCCATGGCCTTGAGCAGATTAAAGAACAGCTTGACATGGTATTGTCCAGAACCGGCCACAGTGCCACAATTTTTTGTCGTGAACGCAGAGCCAATGCCCACCAGAATACCTGGGTGATAAGGGATCACGACAGGTGCCAGCTAAACTTTCCCCAGTTTCTGAACTGTGAAAAGGTAACTTTTTTTCTCTCTTCTTCTCCATGATTTACCCTCCCGCGGGTCTCAGTGCAGTTCAGGCTAGTAACCCTTATTGGCCCCGATCATCTTATCCAGGATCTTGCGCGCCACCTTGGCAGAGGGAACTGTCTTGTTCATCGTGAATGCTTCCAGTGCCTTCTGGTAGGAGTGTTCAAAAATGTCATCCACGATCAGCTTTTTCCGAAGAGACCTGCTGCATCATCATGCCCAGCTGGAACTGAGGGATATTGCCGATGGTAACAGGCCACCTGACCCCACTTGCCAGGTAGCAGGAACTCCACCATGGCATCATACGGCATCTGCGGATGCAGCCTTTGTTTTCCACAATGACCAGATAGCGGTCCGCTGCATTGTTAGGCAATGGAACATGCCACATCCACACAAAATCGCCAAAAGCATTGAAATCAGGATTCAGATTTGCTTCCTTTTGCCGCCGCGTTCTCGCGGATCAGCTTTTGCCTGCTGCTCGATCATGTCCTTCCTCACGGCCATCCATGACCATGCTGGCACGCGTAAGTTGGGATCCATATCCTCGGCGCTTTCCTTGGCATACAGATAGTACTGCAGGTATTGGGCAGATACCCGGGAAGTCGGTGAGGATTTCCTTCCCGCCGTGTGGCGCCAGGAAGCGATCGTGGCGCATCATGAGAAGCAGCCAGACCGGAACTTCATGATTTTTTCCTTCAGTTCCGCATACATTCCACAATCCGCCTTAGTCGTACAGGTGGGTCCACCAGCCAAAGTGGTTCAAACCAAAGTAGACCGTCAATATCGTTGTATTTTTTCCAGACCCAGCATCTTTGCGAAGGACAGCATGACGCTACCGGCATATCGCAGATGTTCAGGATCTTATAGTTGTTGTATTTTCAGGCGAGTGGCCTCAGCCACGATCGCAGCAGGGGTTGGAGTAATTGATGATCCATGCCTCGGGTGCGTCATTTCTTTTGCGCACATCGTCGATCACCTGGAACACGCCGGGGGATGGAACGCAGGCCATATGCCATGCCGCCGGCCACAGGTCTCCTGACCCACAGCGCCAAACTCCAGCGAGATCTTTTCGTCCTTTTCGCGCATTTCCATGCCGCCCTGACGGATCTGAGCAAAAGCAAAATCAACAGGCCTTTCCGGGTCTGTGGTGGTGAAGTGTACCCAATTCCTGGGTCCAGCTTTGCGATCAGCGAACCGCACAGGGTATCCACCAGCTCCAGACGATCCGATCATCATACAGCACCAGTTTCTTTCCAGCGGGAAACGATCAAGATTTGCAATCAGGCTCTGGATAATGCCGGAGTGTGACTGGAACCACCGCCAACAATGACAACTTTAAAACCTTCCATTTTTGGAAACCCTCACATTCGTTTTTCGATCATGTTTGATTTTGCCCTTTGCGCTTGAGAAAGTGACCATAATATAATCGATATAAACATTTTTTTAAAGGCGTTTTGAAAGTTTTGAATCAGTTTGCCCAAAGTTGAAACAATTCCAGAGTCTGAAAAATATTTTCACACCTGCTAACTTTCTTCAAAGCCTTCCCGCCGGAGGACATCATGGACTTTTTCACCCGCATTGCAGAACACGCCCCAGCTGAACAACAAAAAAACGATAATGAGCTTCTTTTCTTACCGTATTCTGTAACCACACTGAGACGCTACTAAGGTGACGGAACTTATAATCGCTTGTTCCATCTCACCGGCTTCTGTCGTCCGCTTTTTGCAAGAAGCCGGTTTCAGTGGTTATTCCGATTTTAAGGCATCTTTGGCATGGATTCGTTTGAGCCGGAGGAAACGCCGCGAAAACCTCACCCGACCGACTTTTTCCGGGGATATTCACAAACCTATCGAGATGGTTCCGAGGAGACCGTAGAGCGTATCGTAGCCGGATCCACTGCAGCCGCCGCATTGGTGTTGTATGCCGTAGGCAGCAGCAGGATGCCCGGCTCCGGACCCCTGCGTGGTTGCAAACCATCGGCAGGGGCCGCTCTTCTGTTACGATGACAGCACCGATGAATATCAGCGCACGCAAAGCGACTTCCGGGATGATCTGTTCTGGCTCTATCCATTTCCGGCGAAACGTTGCCAAAAAGCCGTGCCGCATTGGCTTCCCTTTACAAATCTCGGCAGCACACTCTCAGCGGCATGGCAGATGAAAACCTGTATGTCAATGCCACAAACTTTGTGTGCTCCGGCATTCGGGTGCAGTCCCGCGTACCTTTGCGATGCTGTGCGAATACCTGTTCTTCCGCTACATAGAGACCTATGGCGACGAGCACCAGCAACGTATCGGTTGACGCCATTTCACCGCAGCGCACAGCCAGCGCTATTCCGCCGCGAACTCTCCCACGATAAAAATTTAGCGCCCCTGTTGGCGTTCTGCCTTTTTATTTCCCGCCAGAAAGAATGGCCAGCACGGCTTTCTGCACATGGAGACGGTTCTCGGCACTCGTCAAAGATCTCCGGCGTGCTGCTCGAACACCGCCGAGGAGATCTCCTCCTCCCGGTGGGCGGGCAGGCAGTGCAGCACCATGACATCGGGCTTTGCGCTTTCCAGCAGCTTGCCGGTGAGCTGGAAGCCCACAAAATCCGCAGGCGCTGCTGCTCACTTTCCGGCGTGCCGGGCTGGCGGTGTTCCACACGGCCGTTGCCACCACGTCGGCATCCTGAATACCCTCGGCAGGGTCTGCGGTCAGGTGGAAGGCGCTGCCGTACTTGTGGGCGAACATCAGCACATCCGCCGCCGGGCGGTAGCTCTGCGGGCAGACGCAGGTGACCTGCATCCCAGCCAGCAGTCCGCCCACGATGAGGCTGTTGGCCATGCTGCCGCCATCGCCGACAAAGCAGAGCTTCCCGGCCCTCAAGGCTGCCCCGGCGCTCCCCTGAATGGTCATCAGGTCGGCCAGAACCTGGCAGGGATGGGCGTAATCCGTCAGGCCGTTGATCACCGGCACACCGGCCAGCTCGGCAAACTCTTCCAGATCGCTCTGGCGGTAGGTGCGCCACACCACGCAGTCGTAGTAGCGGCCCAGCACCCGGGCGGTGTCCTGAGGGGCTCACGCGCCCGGCCCGCACTCGGCGGTGTTCATGTAGTTGCCCAAACCGCCCAGCTGGTACACACCCACCTCAAAGCTGGTGCGGGTGCGGGTGGATGCCTTTTGAGAACATCAGGGCAACCGTTTTTCCTGCCAGCAGGGGGCCGTGCCGCCCAGCTTGCTGTGCCTTTGAGCTGGTCGGCCACATCCAGAATGGGGTCAGCTCGGCAGGGGAGAGGTCGCTCATTTTCAGCAGATTTTTCATGCCTGCTCCTTCGGAGCCGTCGGCTCCATCTTGCCCAGCACATCGCTCAGGGATCTCCAGCGCCATGTCCATTATCGTGCTCGCTGAGGGTCAGCGGGGGCAGCAGGCGCAGGCGGGTCTTGGCTGTCAGCACCAGCAGGCCCGCTTCGCGGCAGGCGGCCAGCCCATCGGCGGCCTTGAGGTCGTAGAACTCGATGCCCACCATCAGGCCGATGCCGGAAATGCTTGACATGGGGCAAGCTTTGCGATGCCCGCGCGCAGCTGGACGGCGCGCTCGTTGACATTGGCAAGGAAGCTCTGGTCCATGCGGTCCACCACCACGTTGGCACCGGCGCAGACCACCGGGTTGCCGCCGAAGGTGGAGCCATGGGTGCCGGGGCCCATGCCCGGCCACCTTTTCGTTCATCAGCACTGCGCCGATGGGCAGGCCGCCGCCCAGTCCCTTGGCCATGGTGACCACGTCCGGCTTGAGGTTGTAGTGCTCGCAGCACAGGAAGGTGCCGGTGCGCCCCGCGCCGGTTTGTACCTCGTCCACGATGAGCACAAAGGTCTTTTTTTCGTCGCAGAGCTTGCGCACGGCCTGCACGTAGTCCGGGTCCAGCGCCATCACGCCGCCCCTCGCCCTGAATGAGTTCCAGCATCACGGCGCAGGGTGGTGCGGTCCACCAGCTCCTCCAGCGCTTCGATATCGCCTGCCGGAGCATACAGGAAGCCCTCATTGAAGGGGCCGAAGTAGTTGTGGAACACCTCCCGACCGGTGGCGGTCAGGTGGCGATGGTGCGGCCGTGGAAGCTGTTCACCAGCGTGATGACCGTGGTGCGGTCCTTGCGGTAGTGGTCCACGCTGTACTTGCGCGCGGCCTTAATGGCACCCCTCGTTGGCCTCGGCACCGGAGTTGCCAAAGAACACCTTGCTCATGCCGGTGCGCTTGCACAGCTTTTTGGCCAGCTTGCCGCAGGGCTAGCGCGGTGTAGTAAAGGTTAGAGGTATGCTGCAGCTTGTGAGCCTGCTCGGAAACGGCCTCGGCCCAGTCAGATCACAGTAGCCAAGGCTGTTCACGCCAATGCCGCTGGTAAAATCCAGATACTGCTGGCCCTCAGGGCCTGCGGCGCGCAGGCCGTGGCCTTTTTCCAGCACAATAGGGTTGCGGTTATAGGTGTGCAGGACGTATTCGTTGTCCTGCTTGATGATCTTTTCAGAATCATAGGTGTACCCCTCCCTGTGAACAGAAACTGTGAACAAAAACCCTCTCAGGCGCTTTCGCGCCAGAAAATGCTGGCAAAGGCTTGAGAGGTCATTTTTCTTATTATACCGCCTGCACGGCGCCCTGCGCAATGCTTATTCGCGGTGGCTGTGGCGGTACCAGCGTGTTGATGAACCGCCGAACACGCACTGCCGCAGCCGGTTCTTTGGGCTGGGCCTCATAGGGTGTGCGGTAGGTTTCTTCTGGCGACTGATGAACGAGCGAGATTTTTCTATGCTTTTTGGCGCTGCTGGTGGCCAGCATCTCTGACATCTCAATGATCCAGTGGCCTTGCAGCTTCAAAAAATACCCGGTCATCGTCCAGCTTTTTCAGGTCATCGGAAAACCACTGTCCCGGATTGCCAACAGGCGGAAGAAACTGGACTTGCCAGCCCCCTGTCCGCCACCAGACAGAGCATTTCCTCGTATTTGGAGCCGGGGGAAAACACCCGCCGGATAGCCCCCCAGCAGGAAGTGTTTTTAACATTTCCTCCACATAGTTTCGCTTCTACCTGCACCTAAGAAGTGATGGAGACAGGGAGCGGGATATTACGGGCGTCCTGTCCCAGACAAGGCTGTTCAGCACATCCTGTATGGGATGGTAGCAGTTTTCATTCGCCACGATGGACAGGGCCGCCGTCATTTTTTTCCTCGCTGGTCAGGCCGTAGTTCTGTCAAAATAGAGAAGCAGATACTTTCACATCTGTATCCGTCAGGGCGCTGGTGTTCCTGCGCCAGCCCAAATCCCGCACGATGTCCACCCTGGTCAGTCAGGAGGTTCAGCCGTATGGCGTCCCGCAGCAGCGGGTCATGGCAGAACACTGTCCGGCAGTTACCGATGGTGTTGGCGGGCTGGCCCTTCTCCGTGACGGACAGGCTTTCCCGCACCTCGTCAACGCTCTGCTCCGGCGCTAAGGCTTCGGCTGTGCTCAAAGCATGGCCCTGCCGGGTAGCTGGCGGTAAACTCTGATATTCGCTGCTCAATTTTCTTCACCTCTTTTCCATACTCAGCAACCACGGAAGCACGTTCTTCTATGCTGTCAGACAGGAGAATATCCAGCAGATATTCGATATATGGCTGCCTGTGCAGAGCCTCCACAAACAGGGGATGCCAGTCATCCTCCGGCTGTTTGGGGAGCATATTCTTCTTTCCAGCGTTCCAGCAGACACAGGTAATCGCACAGCACCCGAAAACATTTCTGCTCTGCCTGCCGGTATCGCACTTCCTCGCTGATTTTTCTTTTGATGATTTTGTCTTTCGTGGCGGACCATGACCTTTGCTGTCAAGACTGACAGAGAAATCCTCTGCCAGCTTCAAGGCAGCTTCCTTACTGCCCATAGTCCAAAGAGGCGGAAGTGAAATCAATCACATCTCCGTCCCCTGACAGGCAAAGCAATGGAACCGCCTGTCCACCTTCATGCTGGGATGTCTGTCATCGTGAAAAGGACAACAGGCCATCCCGTTCCGTCCTACTGGAATCCCATAAAATTCCGCAGCCTGTCTTGTCGTGACAGACTGCTTTTACTGTTTCAAATACATTCGATTTCCCCACCTCCAAACAAAACAAAAGGCACCCGGTTTCCTCAGAAAATCAGATGCCTTACAACTCCATATCCTGTTTTTTTGTCGGGGCGATCCGCCCCTCCCGTTCCCATCGCTCCCGGTTCTTCCGGTCAGCGTCCAATTTGCCTTTCACCAGCTTCTCTTTGATGGATTCTCTGGCTTTTTTCTTAATCTGCTCTTTGCCAGCCTGCTTGACCTCCGGCTGCATCAGCGTCCGCTGGATTTTTGTTAGAGCAGTCTGCATAACATTTTTAATCTTGTTAATGACCCCATCCAGACGGGCGGCGGCGTACTCACGCTCCTTTTTGCGGGGCTTTCCGTTCCGGCGACAGCACCCACTTTTTGGATTCCTCCACCAGACGAATATCTTCCTTGTGTGTCTCCTGCCGGACGGTATCGGTCACGACCTCCACCGCCTTGTCATAGGCCGCATCGGAAACATCATCTAACAGCGTCTCCACGTCCTCGATTTTGAGCGTCAGTTCTTCCAGCTTCTGCTCCTGCGCCGCCAGTTGCTCCTTCTGTTTCATCAGGATATAATCCTGTTTTTCCAGATAGTCCCGCCCGCCGTAGGACGGCTCCTGATCCAGATGTAGCCCATGCCGTCTGGCGATGTCAAACAGAATCGTCCGGCAAACCGCATCAAAGGTCTGCTTGCGGTTGTTGTTCCGGCCTTTGGGCTTCTCAGGGTTTGGGAGAGGGATGCCCAGTTCTTCCAGCGCCTTTTCCTGCTGGGGGCACAGTTCCCCGTAGCAGTTCTCGCAGTCAAAGACGTGCCGCTCATGGATGTGGGGCGTCCCCTCGTCCAGATGGAGCGCCCAGTCTAAGATGTGGATATGGGAACCAAAGCGCCGTTCAAACTCCTCGTAAAAACTCATTGACGATGGAAAAAGCGTGTCCGGCGGAACGGATTGTTCCATCGTGCCGATCTGGTACAGCGTTTCTTCCGGGCAGGTCTTGTTGTTTTTCAGCAAGTCCTCCACGGTGCGGTTGCGCTCCGTGTGCCGGGTTTTTCTCATTCCGGGCGTTCTGGGCCTCCACATGGCCGCCGTAATGCTCGTAGTAGTACATCCGCTCGATTTCCTCAAAGCTGAAATCCGGCTGCTCCGGGTTCTCCCGGAACTCGTGTGTCGTAAAGCCCCGGTAGCAGTCCCAGTAGACATTTTGCCTTGCCCGTTCTGCGTCAATGTGTTCGCTGTTCTCCACATCGAACCGGCGGTCATTGTGGCGGGGATTATAGGTGCCATGCTTGCCGGAGCGCCCATTGTGTCGTGTCAGTTTCAAACAGATTTCCTCCTTCCTGCGAAGATGTTCTGGGGCCGGGGAAGGGGCGGCGAAGCCGCAAATCCTGCGAATTTTGCGTCAGGTAATACCCAGTACGAGTTGACGCAGGCATCAACTCTCCCTGGGCAAGGCGTTTCACCCTTGACCCGATGGGGCGGCTGCCCTCAACCCGCCAAGGCACTTCGTCCTTGACCCGATAATGGCTGCCGCCCTTAACCTGCCAATGGGCGTTGCCCCTTGACCCCCCAGCAGTGCGCTGCCGCCCCTGCACGCCCTTGCATCCCTACTCCTGCCCGGAGAAGCTGACTTCCACCGCTTGTACGGTTTCTGTCAGCTCCTCCGGCTCTGAATGCTCCTTTTGTCGCATTTCCCGGCAGGGGGATACTGTGGTATCCCGATACCAATTCACCGCAAAAATACCGGGTGCAGACCCGCGATTTTCCTGTGAATTGCCCCGCTTTCAGGCGCTCTTCTTGTCCGTCCACAAGACCTGAAATCCGTGCTGTTTGGCGTATTCCCTGGCAGCAGCCAGCCGTTCCTCACTGTACGGCGGCACCAGACGGATGGACAGCCGGGACTTGTCCATCACATAGGTCACGCTGCCCTCCGGGGTGCTGCGCTCCAACCGGCACAGCTGGGGATACTTGCGGCTGAACTCAGCCAGCCTGCGCTTCAGATCGGCGTTGAAGGTGTAGATACTGGCGGTGTCCTCCGCCTCGTTCCAGTTGATGATGGTTTCTTTCTCATACTTAGACAGCTTCGTCATACAGATCCTCCCTCATACTCGTTGTTTTCCTTTACCAACCGCAGGCGGCGCTTGGCACGGTAATACTCGTCCATCTCCGCACGGAGCTGATGATAAAAGCCGGTGTACCGCTTTCTGCCATCTCCGTTTCCATCTTCCGGGCCAGCTCCAGCATCCGGTGCTTGGCCTGGGGGCCAAATCAACGGTCAAGGCGGTCAGCCATTTCAGCCGTGTCACCGTGTTGTGGTGATTGGGACAGGCAAAATCGTACAGCACTTTCTTTTCCCGGATACTCAACTTCATAATGTTCTACCTCCATTCTTAAATGAAGGCCGCCATTTTTCAGCGGGACAAACGTGTTACCAATTTGCCGGTTTTTCCTGCAATCTGCTCCTGCCCGGATTTTTCCCAGCGGATTGTCCTCGTTGGTGCGCTCCTGTCATGGCGTCACCTCCCCAGAGGTCATACCTCTTGCAGCCGGTCATTCGATTTTCAAGGTTCTGTGTCTCCTGACAAAATCATTTTTATCGAAAAAACAGGCCCTCTCCCGTATGTCCAAAACGATGGAAAACAGCTTGAAATCAGCATATTTCCACGCTTATGGAATCATGGTATAATGGTTAAAAACGGAAAGATTTTCCTAATGAAAGGGGGATTTTGGATGCACACCAAGCTGTCTATCCCGGAGCGGTTAAAAGACTTGCGGGTAGTGGATAAGCGCCTTGACACTGGAGCAACTGGCCGAGCAGACCGGGCTTTCCAAATCTGCTCTCAGCAAATATGAGAGCGACGATTATAAGGACATCAGCCCCTTTGCCATCGCTACGCTGGCGGAATTTTACGGGGTATCCACCGATTACTTGATGGGGTTGTCGGAAAATAAAAATCACCCAAACGCAGAGCTTCAGGCCCTGCATTTGAGTGATGATATGGTTACATTATTGAGCAGCGGGAAAATCAACAACCGGCTGCTGTGTGAGATTGCCACACACGAAAACTTCCAGCGGCTGATGACGGATATTGAGATTTTCGTTGACCGGATCGCTGATATGCGAATCGCCCAGATGAATCTGGTGCTGGAGGCCACCCGGCAGGAAGTGATCCGCAGCCATGCTCCGGGGGAGAACGACCTTTATGTCCGCACGCTGGAGCTGGGACAAGTACAGGAGAGTGATTTTTTCAGCCACACAATTCATGATGATCTGGACAGTATCGTTCAGGATATTCGTCAGGCCCATGTTACCGACCGCACGACCGCCGATCCGCAGCCGACTTTTACAGAGGTCAAGGAAAAGTTTGGCCGTGCCATGCAGCTGGGCAGTAATGAGGAACGGGTGATTCATGAGTTCTGTGACCAGATGCAGATTCCCTTTGACAAGATTGCGTCCGGGGAGGATTTCTCGGCGTTTATGCGGATACTGAGCCTGTCCAAGCTGCCGAAAATCCCAACAACATGAGGGAAGTCCCGCCCACAGGCACCATGGGACAAAGAAGAAAGCGCATCGAGTAGAGGGAGTGATTAGCTCCCTCTCTTCATTACCACTGTGCGTGCCTGCTCCGGTACACGGCGGTTTCAATAGTTGATATGCACCGACTGATAAGCTGTGGCTAAATCGTAGAAAGCCACCGTTTATCGTCTTTTCTGTCATGGCTTTCTTAACTGTTGTCCGATTCGCACAATACCATTGTCCTCTTCGGCAGTTTGCCGCCATGTTCATATAAAGTATTTCGTGTACTCCCATCTTTATCAGATTTTTTCTTTGTTCTTGGTTTCTTCCACTGTTTCCATATACACATACGTATTCTGTGATAGAGCCATCCGTTGATATCTTCATGTTGCTCCTCATACTTGCTATTCCGTAATAGTTCAGCCATCCTCTCGCATATACCTTTGATTTTCTCAAGGCTTGGCTTTGATTGACTGACATCGTTTACGGGAAGACAACTCCTTCAGTCTGGACTTAAACTTCTTCCATGACTTCGGATGAACTCGGACATAAATGCCTTTTCCGTTCCTTCCCAATGCAAAGCCAAGAAATTTAAAATTTCGGATTGCAAATACGCTGACCGTACGACTCTTTTCTCGGTTGACTATAAGTTTCAGCCTCTCCTCAAGATATTTTGTACTGCTTTCCAAGAGTCTCTCAGATGCTCGCTTGCTCTTTGCAAGAAGCACAATGTCATCTGCATATCTTATGCATGGAACACCTCTTTTCAAGAATTCTTGGTCAAACTCATTGAGGTAGACATTTGCCAACAATGGTGATAGATTCCCACCTTGTGGTGAGCCTTTCTCTGTATCAATAACTACTCCGTTTTCCATTACACCGCTTTTCAGGTAGCGCTTTTATCAACTGTACTACACGTTCATCTTTTTACATTCTTTCGGAGAAGATTGATGAGAATTTCGTGATTAAGAGTATCAAAGTACTTTGTCAAGTCAAGGACTACAGCAAATGTATAGCCTTGTTCGGCATACTCCTTAACCTTAAGTATTGCGTCTTTTGCACTTCTGTTCGGACGATAGCCATAGCTGTCCTCTGCAAACAGCGGTTCATAGATTGGCACTAACTGTTGGGTTATTGCCTGTTGAAGTGTACGGTCTACCACTGTTGGTATGCCAAGCTTTCGCACACCACCATCTGGTTTTGGGAATCTCAACTCGTCTTACTGGGGACGGAGTATACTTTCCACGATAAATGCGGTCGGTTAACTCTTGTTGATGTTCCTTTAGATAAGGAAGAGCCTCCTCAATGGTCATGCCATCAATTCCCGCCGCTCCCCTGTTTGCCTTAACTCTCTTATACGCTCTGTTAAAGTTGTCTTTATACAGTATCGCTTCTAAAAGTCTCGGCTGTGCACTGTCTCTTTCTTTCCATATCCGATTGAATGACCTAGACGCTTTCACATACCCTTCATGTTCCGCATTATCTCTTTGCGAACAGCCATTGTTTTCAATGTTTTCTGCCATAGACGGTCATTCCTCCTTTCTCGGTCATACTCAAGACTCCTACTGATTCGGTCCTTCACCTCTCGGCTACTATGACCTCTGCTGACTTCTGTGCGTTCAGCATTGCTTTATGCAATGGTTACCTCTTTCAAGGCGTACCGCACAGACCTCCCTAGGTACCACACGTTTCTTCCTCTCCATCCATCTGCCTCATTTATCATACATGATTCCGTGTAGTTATTGGGTTCAACTTGTGATGCAGTCTTGCCCTCATGCATGACCTTATATGAGATTTCTGTTCGTCAGACCAGAGATTTGCCCGTGGTTAGTCGGTTCCCACATCCGGCTTCCTTCAGATTCCACCTCACGATGGACACCCTTGCTTTCGGCTATATCCTTCCCACTACCGGGCGGATTTCGGACTTGCACCCGTTAGAAACGTGCGCCGCAGGCGCACAGAAAAGGAGCGCTCAAAAATAAAATGAGCGCTTCCTTTTGATTAAATGGAAATTTTCTTGGATATTAGTGCATCCAATTTTTCAATGATTTCTTTCTGACTATTTTGTACTGATATAAACTTCTGGGCAATCTCCTTTTGAAGTGAAAGGCTAATATTTCCTTTACCGTCGACAGGAATTGGTACCATAATGTCGTTTAACATCGAAGGATATAGTTTCGTAAATTCATCTTCTCCGTTATCGCCTTTTCGACCTTTAGCCAGCTCCCGGAATATGGGTTCCAATGTAAATTTCATATAATCGAAGTCCAAATCTTGACGCCCGTTTTTAGGAACCAAGATTCCACGATCTCCGTTAATAGAAAATTTACCATCCAGAATAAGAATCGTACCTGCAAATCCATTTGTTGACCATGTCATATAACGACCATCATAATCGTAGGTATCTAAATGGGTCAGTGTCCCTTGACTTGATGCCGAGTAGACAGGGTAGGGGCCTGAGTGTAAATTCCCGTACTTTTTTGGTGTACTTTGACTTTCCTTTAATAGTGTCAAATAGCTCACTCAAAGGCAAATATTCGATCGCATATTCATCACAATTCGGCACAACAGAAACCTGTGAGAGATTTTGCAATTTGTTCAACAACAGTTTCTTTGGTTTGTTCCAAAAGTTACATAACCTGCGGCGATTTCTTTTTGTTTTCAAGCCAAGGCTCTCCGTTATGGTCTACCGGAACAGCAAATTTTACAGATTGAATCATAAATGGTGGTAGCGATGTGTACTCATTCTCTCCATTATCGCCTTGCCGCCCTTTTTTAAGCTCTCTAAAAATAGGTTCCAAGGTATATTTTGCGTACTCCAGGTCTATATTTGTGTCTTTCAGCAGGAGTATTCCACGGTGGTTGGTTGCGGAAAAAGGTGATCTGTGAATCATCATGTAGCCCGCTAAACCATCTATTGCCCATGTCAATGCCGGAACATTATAATTATAGGAATCGATCTGAGCAAATGGTCCAAATGTGTTGCCAGAATATAATGGATACTCACCAGTGTGTTCATGTACATAGCTTCGAGTATATTTTCCGTCGCCACGAACAATATCAAACACCTGGGTAATGGGGATTTCTAAAAACTGAAGGCCCTCATCGTTTTTTTTTTCAACTTCAGCCAATGGTTCATCAAGTTCAGACAATGTGTTAATCGTATCAGCAAGTAAAACTCTAAAGTCATTTACTCCGATTGTCTTGGATTCTTCCTCAATACCAAGAGCCTGCCGTTCTTCGTGATTCCACCATCGTTCCACGCACCAATGAGTTCCGTTGTAAAAGTCATCAATGCTCGAAATTTTGCATCTCTGATCACCAATCATGTTCAATGTGTTGGCAAAGCTCGTTTTCGCACCCCTTGAACATATTAAAAAAAAAGATCAGATGCAACCTGCAAATCATTTTGATCGATGTCAAAACGGTACACATCACGAGTTTCTCCGATTTCCGAACACAAATAGGTAAATACTGGGAGGTTTGGCGCTGAAGCGTAGGCACACCATCCACCATAACAGGTGCTTTTTTTGTCAGAGCAAGAATGTAAGTTTTTTTGTTAGTTGTGAAGAAAGTGTTTAACGGCAGAGAGATGACAGCATCAATTTCACACTGCTCCAATATAAAGTCACGGAGCTTTTTGTCGTTACTGCGGTTCATAATACCATCAGGCACGACAATAAACGCTTTTCCATTTGGTTTGAGGGCACGAATAATCCATTCCATGAACAAACCTTCGATGCCCATTGCGCTTACAGAAAAGTATTTCTTGAGTGTATCATCCTTGGAAATCTCTTCCTTCAAATTACTACTTCCGCTCATAACATAAGGCGGATTCGTTAAAATCAGATCATACTGATCATGAACAGGCTTTGACCAAGGTTCCAAGAATCGAGTTGGTCTGAAGCAAAAAGGTGTCGTTAAAAAGTTTAGCAAATTTATCTGTCATTTCTGGATGCTCTCGGAGCAAACCAGACATATAAATCAGCATATTTGCTTTAGCAAGAATGATTGTTTTTTGTTCGTCCTTATCAAATCCTTTGTCAAAACCACTCAGCGTAATTTGGGGCTTTAGCTCTCCATCCTCCACTTTATAGAATCGGTGCAAATCGTGAAGAATCGGTTCAAGCAAAAGAATTTTCCGACGCCACACGCCGGATCGCAAATCTTCATACCCGGAGTGATGTCTATCATATTGACAATAGCTCGAACTACCTTCAAGGGTGTAAAGTATTGACCCCAATTTTTCTTACTGATTGATTCTTTCAAGAATGTTTCAAACAGCTTGCTTTTGAAGTCGTAGTCTATGTTCTCTAAAGTCCCAAAAATCATTAAAACGCTTAAGAATTTTGTGGGAAAACAGTCGCATATCCAGAAACAGCCTTGTCATCTTTGGATACAAAAATTGTTCCATTGATAATGGTAGTTTTGTCCTTCGGGTTGCCAGGGAAAAGAGCTTTAATCTTTACTCGTACCGTGGAAGCATAATATTCAAGCACCTCATTCTCATTATTGCCAGAGTATTTTCCCAGCAAATCATAGAATGAATACATTCCCTTCAAAACACCTAAATCGCTAAGGTATTTGAAGATGAAAATCTCAACAAAGGTGACAAACAATTTTCAGGCGTAGCGCCCGAAACAGCCCATAAATCTTGCCATACTTTTTCGGCCAGAGGCAGAGGATCAACAGACGCAGCAGCCTTGATTTGATTATTGGTAGCATTAACAGATGCTCGAATTTTATTGATTAGGGTAATGCACTCTGTGCTGCTCTTATCAAAATTTAATGTAATGCGGCTGCCATCTTCTTGTAGAATTTCTTGACCAGTAGCGGGATTAATCCAAAAAGTTTTCTTACCGTCAGTAACGATGTAAACTTTCGCCTGCAATATCTGGGCTGTCCCAATTTCTTGTGCAATAGCTTTAGCAATCTGCTTTCGGTGCGCAACTCTTGTGGGGTTTTATACTCAATAGCTGCAATAATAATTGGCTTTTTAACAATCAAAAGCATCCGGCTTTTTCCCCTCATATGCCTCATAGTCTTTATCGGGAATAATCTTCGCTCCTTTAAGAGCTTTTAATGTGGTAGCGCCAATATTGTAGAAATTCAATCACCCATTTTTCAGGAGCTTCTATCAAATTACGCTGAATCAGTTCTTCACTCAATGGTATCTGCTCCTTCCTGCCCCGTACTGGTGGCGCTTTAGATAGGCATCTATGTCATCTTTGCGGATGCGCCAGTTTCGTCTTCCTACTTTGGAAGCAACAAGCTCCTTAGAGGCGATCATTCGCCGTACCGTTTTATCGCATACTTTCAAATATTCAGCTGCTTGAGCAACTGTAAATAGTTCGTCTGCCATAACACATTCACCCCATTTTGTCAAGTATATCATTATTTTTTGTGGGGTGCAATATGTTTTTGAAGGATTTTTTGCGAATTTATCAAACTTAATTGGACAATATAGGACTGGTATGGACAATTCGCATTTGTGATTTGTGCAAAAATTCTTCCTTTTTTGAAGCTTAATAGACGGAATAAACCATTGACATTTTCATTTTAAGTATATTGAGCACAGCTTAATCACCATTATGGTGGTGTTTGAGCAGCTCATATACTTCCTCCATAAGCATCATTCCCAAGGAAAACCCATACTGAAAGTGTGCTTCCAACTCCATACAGTGAACATCAATCACATGGGCGTGAAACTGGTTGACCAGCTCCATCTGCTCTTTAGAGAGCTTTTCCTCTTCTAACTCGGTAAGAGCAGCTCTCCGGTGTGCCTATGTAGCTTGCGGTATTCTTTTTAATGAGGAACTACCTGTTCTGCGGGATAGATATTACCACAATATAAGTCATCTAACACCATCTCACAGCAGGTCTTTGCATCATAGATCAGTTCGTGACGGACAATTTCCTCCGCACGGTTTCGGATGCTGTTCATAGCTCCGACCCATGCCATCTGATCTTGGGATTTCAACTCCTCGGTAATTCCCTCCCGCTGATTTCATCTGGGCTATGATACAATCCAGCCGGTTTTTTGCCTGCTCATTCAGATCAGCCAGATATGTCCAGAGGTTGCCGGACAAAACCAGATCATTATACTGAGCTGGATGGTATAGCTCCAGATAGGCTTTGTGCATACGCCCCCAAATCCCAATGGGGCGGCTTTCCTCCGGCAGCTGCAAGTCTGGAATGTAATAATCACCGACCAGCGTATAGCTGATGCCATTTTGACAGGTTTTCTTCGGTAAGTGTTCCATAAGCGACCTCCTGTATTCGATTTTCTCCGAATCCAGCTGATCGTGTCCCTGTTCATGTCAAATTCAAGGCAGCTGAACTCTTCATCAACAAGTATGGCATATCTTTACCGAGTTTTTGATAATTCATTCCGTAAAGATGGGCTGTTACCTCTGGTGTTTGATGTGTTAAACGTATCAATAGTTTCCTTACCAAGCGCCTGATTCAGCTCTTTCAGAGTAGTAGGTTCAGCCGCCAAGAAAGATACGAAAAATCCATGTTGCCAATGATGGTATCCGCATTGTCCTTATAGATTGCTTTCAGCTGGCTTTGCGCCTGCAACACCAGACAGGCGGAGATCTCACGGCTTCGGATGGTAGCCACCAGCTTTTCCAGTTTGGGAATCTGGCCGATGTTGGCGCACTCGTCGATAAGGCAGCGCACATGAACCGGGAGCCTACCGCCGTACACATCGTCAGCTTTTTCGCAAAGCAGGTTGAAAAGCTGGGTGTAGCACATGGAGATCAGGAAGTTAAAGGAATCGTCCGTATCGCTCATAATGAGGAACAGAGCGGTTTTTCCGGTCTCCCAGAGTGTCCAGCTCCAGCTCATCGTAGGATGTAACCTCGCGCAGCTCCGCAATATCAAATACGGCAAGACGCGCACCGCAGGAAATCAAAATCGACTTAGCGGTTTTGCCAGAGACGAAAAGTCAAGGACTTTTTCATCAAATCCAAAAAGAAGTCACATTTTGCGGACTTCCTCACGGAGCAGACGCTTGATTTTGTCCTCCATTGTCTCTTTTGCGGTCTGGCTGAAATGCACACGGACGATATAGGTTGTCTTGCCGATCTGCTTTCTGACAGTCGGGCAAGTGGCGGTGTTGGTTGCGGTATTGTTCATTCAAAATCCTCCTGTAAATGAAAAATGCCCGGTGACTGTTCATCATCGGGCGGTGTCGGTATGAGGGAACAAGGCAAGGCGGCAACATTAAGGTATCTATAAAACCCTTGCGCCGTCTTTGCCACGCTTGCCGTGTTCCTGTTGTCAATCTCGGAGATAGCAGACCCATGCTGTGCCGTCTTTCTCGGTCACAAGTCTGTCCCCGATACGGCTCTTTGCCGTTCTCATGGTGCGTGAGGAAATCCCACGCTCATTGACTGCCTTTTCCAGCTCTGCACTCGGCATACGCTTTCCGTCCGCAAGCAGTTCCAGAATGAGCATTTGCGCCTGTGCGGTCTTGCTTTCGGTCTTGGCGGTGTCTGTCCCGGCAAGAAGCTCGTCAGCGGTAATGTCATAAGCCCCTATCCACTCAAAGCCTTTCTCGTCTCCCAGAGAAAAGGCAAGGGACTGTCCGGGCGGCGCAAGGGAGCTTTTCTCATGGATAAGCACCCTCGTTGTGGGACTGTCCTTCAGCTTGCCGATAAAGAGCAGACTGCGGACTGCCGCCGTAATGTCGATAGACCCTAATCCCCGGTAGGTGCTTTGCGTTCCTGCGGCTTTGTTCAGGTGTCCAATCAGCACGATAGCGCACCCGGTAGCCTGTGCAATGTCTCCCAGACTGCGGAATATCGGGCGCACCTCGTTTGCTCTGTTCATGTCCACATCTGCGCCCAGAAACGCCTGTACCGGGTCAATGATAACAAGCCTTGCGTTGTTCTCCCGGATTGCCCTTGCTATGCGCTCATCGGCAAGGGTCAGCGGTGTGTCCCCTCGTCAATGACAAGCACTCGTTCAAGGTCTGCGTCAGCTTCCATCAGCCGGGGCTTAACGGTATCGCCCAAACCGTCCTCGGCGGTCTGATAGATGATATTAAAAGGCTCAATTGTTTCCATACCGGGCAAGGGCTTTCGGTTGGTGCAAGCCGCCGCAAGACGCATGGCAAAGTAGGTCTTTCCCTCGCCGGGGTTGCCCTGTATGATCGTCAGCTTTCCAAAGGGGATATACGGAAACCATAGCCAATCCACGCTCGTCAGCTCCACATCTGCCATACGGAGCATGGGGACAGGCTGGGCGGTGGGCAGCTCTCGTAGCGTGATTGTTTCCGCTATAAATTTGCGGCTGGGAATGTCCCCTTGCTGACGGAGAACATCGTTCCAGTCTTTCCTTGCCGGGACAAGGCAAATGACGGCGATCTCGCTGGGAATGGACTGTGCCAGTCGGGTACAGGCTTCGCTTCCTGCGGTGTCGCTGTCAAGGCAGAGGAACACTTTTTGGGTGTCCTTGCGTTCAGAAAGAAAACGGTCAAGAGCTTTGCCCGAAACGCCGCCCAGGGCAAGATAATTTCTTTTCTGCCAGTCCTGCGGATAAAGGCAGATGAATGATAACAGGTCAATCGGTGCTTCAAAGACAAAGAGCTGGTTGCCGTTTCCCTCATAGCGGAACGGATAGGACTTGTCAGACCCGGCAATGTCCTGTCTGAATGGGTCTGCCGTTCCTCGCACATGGGCGTATCTCGGCGTACCGCTTCGGTCTCTGCCGACAAACACAACATTGTGCCGCTTTGCTTCCTCGGTAAATATCCCCGGAAAGAAGAAAAAGCCTCAACAAGCGTTTTGTTGAGACCTCGGCTTTCGCAAAGAAATTGAATTGCTCTGTCGGCTGTTCTGTTGTGCAAGGGCAAGTGAAACGCTGTGGGCGGTTTGTGCTGGCTTCGGTCTGCCCCTCGCCGCTTTCGCCGGTCAGGAGCTGGACAGCTTCGGGAAAAGGACTTGCCGTAAAAACTCCATGACAAAATCAATGGGATAGCCGCCCTTGCTCTGGCTGTGGCGAAACCACTTGTTTCCCCGGACGGTCAGGCTGTCATGTTCTTTCCAGCGGTATTCTCGTCCGCTTTTTGATAAGCGTCTCTCCCTTGTGTACGGAGAAAATCTCTTCCAGACTGACGGCGTTCGCCCGATCAATCTGTGGTTGAGGTGTAATTCATCAGGATAGTTTCCTCCTTTTTGTGTCGTGTTTGGGGTCGATTTTGGAGCATTTGTTCCTCTGTACGCTCGTTAAATCGGGCGGCAGTATCTACA
>VOFK01004286.1_pt1 | contig 33446 bp, 46 predicted proteins | sample 5384121 | NCBI WGS metagenome assembly VOFK01 (sample SAMN12384730, study PRJNA508395) | human gut metagenome | isolation source: healthy gut J | host: Homo sapiens | reverse complement strand
CTCAATTGCTTTGGATTTCGGTTGCATTATTGCTTTTGTATAAGTGAGGTTTCTACTATGGCTGTCGTCAGTTCAAGGCCGAAAGCAAAAAGCTGCTCGACCTGATGATTAATTCTATCTATACAAACCGCGAGATTTTTCCTGCGCGAGCGATTTCCAACGCATCGGACGCCTGCGACAAGCGCTATTTCAAGAGCCTGACCGACACGTCCGTCGGCATCACGAAGGATGATTTGAAAATCCACATCCAGCCCGACAAGGAGAGCCGCACGCTGACCATCAGCGATAACGGCATCGGTATGACCAAGGATGAGCTGGAAAAGAACCTCGGCACCATCGCCAAGTCCGGCTCTTTTGACTTCAAGACCGAGAACCAGAGCGACAACATCGACATCATCGGTCAGTTCGGCGTCGGCTTCTACTCTGCCTTTATGGTGGCCAAGAAGGTCACCGTTATCTCCCCGTGCGCAGGGGTGCTGACACCGCCTGGAAGTGGGAGTCCACCGGCGTGGAGGGCTACACCCTGACCGAGGCCGACAAGGACGATGTTGGCACTGAAATCATTCTGGTGCTGAAGGACGATACCGACACCGACAAGTACAGTGACTATCTGGAAGATTACGAAATCGCCAACCTCGTCAAGAAGTACAGTGATTACATCCGCTTCCCATCACGATGTTCCGCGAGAAGTCCCGCCAGAAGCCGAAGCCGGAGGACGCCGTGACGATTACAAGCCCGAGTATGAGACCTACACCGAGCTGGAAACGCTGAACAGCATGGTGCCCATCTGGAAGCGCCCGAAGAGCGAGGTCAAGGACGAGGACTACAACGAGTTCTACAAGAACAAGTTCATGGACTACACCGACCCGCTGCGTGTCATCACCAGCCGCACCGAGGGCACGGCCACCTACACCGCCCTGCTGTTCATCCCCGGCTCCACCCCCTATGACTACTACACCAAGGAGTACGAGAAGGGCCTGGCGCTGTACGCCTCCGGCGTTATGATTATGGAGAAGTGCGCCGACCTGCTGCCCGACTACTTCAGCTTTGTCAAGGGCGTTGTGGACAGTGAGGATCTGAGCCTGAACATCAGCCGTGAGACCCTGCAGAAGGACAACCAGCTCAAGCTGATGCGCACCTCTCTGGAAAAGAAGATTAAGAACGAGCTGCACGCCATGCTCGTCAATGACCGCGAGAAGTACGAAACCTTCTGGAAGAACTTCGGCCGTCAGATTAAGTTCGGCATCTACGGCGACTACGGTATGCACAAGGATTTGCTGGCCGATTTGCTGATGTTCTACTCCGCCAAGGAGCAGAAGCTGGTCACGCTGGATGAGTACATCGAAAAGATGCCCGAGGGCCAGAAGTGCATCTACTTTGCCGCTGGTGACGATACCGACCGTCTGGGCAAGCTGCCCAACGCCCAGCTTGTTCTGAGCAAGGGCTATGACCTGCTGCTCTGCACCGAGGACGTGGATGAGTTCTGCCTGCAGGTAATGCGCGACTGACAAGGAAAAGACCTTCCAGAACATCAACTCCGGCGATTTGGGTCTGGAGACCGAGGATGAGAAGAAGGCCGCCGAGGCTGCCGAGACCGAGAATAAGGACCTGTTTGAGGAGATTAAGAAGGCCTTGAACGGCAAAATTAAAGAGGTCAAGGTCAACCCCACCCTGCAGGAGCACCCTGTCACGTTGAGCGCCGAGGGCGGTATCTCTATGGAGATGGAGAAGGTCCTGCGCCGTATGCCCAACGCCGAAGGTGTGGAGAGTACCAAGGTGCTGGAGCTGAACCCGAACCACATGGTGTTTGCCGCCTTGAAGGCTGCACACGCCGACGGTGACACAGACAAGGTTGCCAAGTACGCCGAGCTGCTCTACGACCAGGCTCTGCTGATTGCCGGCCTGCCCATTGAGGACCCTGTGGCCTACGCCCAGCTGGTCTGCGGTTTGATGCAGTAAAACTGCATGAAGCTGCCGCTATAGTATAAAAATGCCCCCGCCGTTGCAGAGGATAGTTGCCTCTGTGGCGGCGCGGGGTTATTTTTTGGGGAAAAGGCTTTTGGGAGCTTTGCATGAGCTGATACTCGCATCAGCCCGCAATTTTCATTTATCGGGTAGGCTCCGCGGGCGGAGCAGCAAGCCCCGCCCCTGCGCGTTAATTTGGAGATTGGTTCGCAGGGTCCGCCACAGCAGGCCCTGCTTACTTTTTTACACAAACGGATTATAGAATCTTCCAAATATGACAGTCACAACAATGCTGATGAGCAGAAGCATGGCACCCAGCGCAAGGACAATGAAGTCATTGCGGGCGAAGGATCGGCGGGTGTACCAAGTGCGCTTGTCGCTCTTGCCGAAGCCGCGCAGCTCCATCGCGTTGGAGATCGTGTCGATGCGGTTCAGGCTCGTCAAAATCAGCGGCAGCAGGATGCTGACAGCGTTTTTCAGCCGTTTGAAAAAGGGCTCACTGCGGCCCAGCTCCACGCCGCGGGCCTGCTGCGCCTGACTGATGGCGTGGTAGTCACGCTGAATATCCGGGATATACCGCAGCGCAATGGCCACCGAATAGCCTGCCTTGTACGAAATGCCGATGCTGTTCAGGCTGGCGGCAAATTCGCTGGGGTTGGTGGCGGAGATAAACAAGATGGCAACGGGAAGTGCCACAAAGTATTTGAGCGAGATATTGAGGATGTAGAACAGCTGCTCTGCAGTCAGGTCATACCGCCAGAAAAGATGGCACAGCACCGTGCGGGTGCCGTAAAGGGTCGTGCCCTGATTCGGATCAAACAGGAAGATAAACAGATCGTTCAGTGCCAGAAACACCAGCATAAACACCAACATGAAGCGGACTTCCCGCAGCTTGATGTGGCTGAGCTTGAACGCGCCAAAGCTGACAACCATCAGCCCCAGCAGCACCCAGCTATTATAGGTAATCATACTGGCAAAGGTGAACAGCAGAAAAAAGGCCAGCTTTGGTCGTGCCGGTCAACTCATGCACCACGCTTTTGCGCGGCAGATAGTTTAAAACGGTATTAGCAGCCATCCGCACGCACCTCCCTGTCCGCTGCGATGAAGCGTTCCACAAAATCCTCCGCAGGTTCAATGCCGCAGCGGTTGGCCAGCGTATACAGGCTGGTTGGTTCCTTCAGCGCGGCCTGCTCCACCAGCGCGGGGTCGCACAGAACCGCTACCGCCGAACGGTCGGCAATCAGCCGCCCATCGCAGAAAACCAGCGCACGCGGCGTATATTCAAGCATCAGGTGCATATCGTGCGTAATCATAACCACCGTGACTCCCTTGGCGTTCAGACCGCGCAGAAATTCCATAATATCAGTGTAATGGCGGAAGTCCTGCCCCGCGGTCGGCTCATCCAGAATGATAAGCTCCGGGTCCTGCACCAGCACACTGGCGATGGTGACGCGCTTTTTCTGGCCGAAGCTCAGCGCCGAAATGGGCCAGTTACGGAAAGGATACAGGCCGCAGACCTTCAGCGTATCCTCGACCTTGGTGCGTATCTCGCTCTCGCTCAGGCCGCTGCCCTGCAGGCCCATAGCGACCTCGTCATAAATCATCGTCTTGGAAATCATCTGGTTCGGGTTCTGCATCACGTACCCGATGTGCTGGGCGCGGCGGCGGATATTCTCATCCTTGAGATTCTTTCCATTCAGGAAAATTTCGCCGCGGTCCTGCGTTTCAAAGCCGCAAATCAGCTTGGAGAGCGTGGACTTGCCTGCGCCGTTGCGCCCCACAATGCTGACCATCTCGCCCCTGCCAATCGTGAAGCTGACATCAGAGAGGGTGTTCTGCCCCTTTGTGTAGCCGAAGCCCAGACCCCTGACCTCCAGAAGCGTTTCCGGGGCCGGCTTGGGCGCAGGCAGCGGCGCGGCCCGGAACCACGCGCGCAGCTTTTCGGTGTCGGCTGCATCCAGCACAACGCTGTCAATGTGTGCGGGGTGCTTGTCGGGTGTAACGGCAATGCCCGCGTACCGCATGGCTGTGACATACAGCGGCTCACGGATGCCGTTCTCGGCCAGCAGAGAGCCGGACAGCAGCTCGTCCGGGTGCAAATCCGCGAGAATACGTCCCTCGTTGACAAGCACAATGCGGTCAACGCTGCGCCAGAGCACGTCCTCGAGCCGGTGCTCAATGATAAGCACAGTTGTGTCGGTCTTTTGCTGGATGGTGTCAATCAGCTCAATGGCGTGCTTGCCGGTCGCCGGGTCCAGATTGGCCAGCGGCTCATCAAACAGCAGCACCTTGACCTTGTCCACCATAACGCCCGCCAGACTTACCCGCTGCTTCTGCCCGCCGGAAAGCTCATGCGGGGCGTATTCCAAATGGTTTTCAATACCGACCAGTGCGGCGGCACGGTTGGTGATTTCGTACATTTCCTGCTGCGGGGTGCAGCTGTTTTCCAACGCAAAGGCAATGTCCTCCCCCACCGTCAGGCCGATAAACTGCCCGTCCGGGTCCTGCAGAACCGTGCCAACGTGCCCGGACAGCTCAAAAATGCTGCTGTGAGGCGCATCGACGCCGTCCACGGTCAGTGTGCCGGTGCACTCTCCGGGGTTGGAAAAGGGGTTCAATCCATTGATGCAATCCGCCAGCGTGCTTTTGCCACTGCCGGACGGCCCGGCAATGAGGACGCGCTCACCGGGGTAAATGTCCAGATTGATGTCATGCAGGGTGGGCTGCTTCTGGGCGCGGTATTGAAAGGAAAAGTTCCGAAAAGAAATAATCGGGGTTCTGGTTTCAGCCATATGGCACCTCGCGGGGAAAATTTTAAGGCAACACTGCATAACAACAGGCGGACACACACCGTGCCGCCGTGCCTATGCAAGCAAAATGCCTTCCCGCATTTGTGGGAAGGCATACGGATTTACAGAGGATTACTCCTTGTCCAGAGAGCCCTTCTTGGCGATGGTCTTGGTGTAGGCCAGAATCAGCAGGCCGCCGACCACGACAGCCGTGATGATGTTGGACACAGCAGCAAAAGCGCCCTGTGCAAAGACCTTCTTGACAGGCTCGGCGTAGATCAGGATGTCCAGCACCGGGGCAACCACGATCCAGGCAACGGCATGCGCAATAAGGTTTGCAACGGCAAACATGGCAAACTTGGCCTTGTTGAAGTCGCCCTCCTGCACATTCAGCTTCTTGGCAAACAGGCCAACAACAACGCCCGTGAAGGCAGAGGCGATGACCCAGCTCCACCACGGGCTGCCACCCCAGGACAGATCAATCAGGGCGTGGCCGATGAAGCCGATCAGGCCGCCGGCTACAGGGCCGTACATGGCCGCCAGCAGGCCCAGAACGGCGTACTGCAGGCTGATGTTGGTGTTGGGCACCGGGCTGGGGATTGCCACAAAACGGCCCAGAACGAAGAAAAGAGCTGCGCCGATGCCAACGGCAACGAAAGTTTTGATGTTGTTGTTTTTCATGATTCCGCACTCCTTAATTATAATATACCGCAATCGTTCCGTGACAGAATATCAGGGAACAGTTTAAGTATACTGTTGCGCCGCCGCGGATGTCAATGGGCAAAAATGCCAGTATGCACTATTTTTGCCGTTTTTGGGCACAAAAAAACCACCCCCGGAGGGATGGTTCCATTGTGGAGCGGCCGACGAGGCTCGAACTCGCTACCTCCACCTTGGCAAGGTGGCGCTCTACCAGATGAGCTACGGCCGCATAAAATGGTGCCTCCGATCGGAATCGAACCAATGACACGGGGATTTTCAGTCCCCTGCTCTACCGACTGAGCTACAGAGGCAAACAACAGTAGTGATTATACAGGATTTCGGAAGGCTTGTCAAGCGCGATTCCGGATTTTTTCGTGATTTTTTTCGGAAAACGCAGAAAAGCCCTCTGCGCCTACCCGGCGCAGAAGGGCCATACGATTCCATACTGTAGTTCTGTTCCGTTTTCAGGCGTGGCGCTTTTTGTCCGGCCGGATTTTATCGCTGATCATGGCAATAAACTCGCTGTTCGTGGGCTTGCCGCGCAGGTTGTGGATGGTATAGCCGAAGTAGCTGTTCAGCGTGTCCACATCTCCGCGGTCCCACGCCACCTCGATGGCGTGGCGGATGGCGCGTTCCACACGGCTGGCCGTGGTCATATTGCGCTTGGCAATTTCCGGGTACAGGCGCTTGGTAACGGCATTGATGTATCCGTGGTCGGCGATGGTCAGCAGGATGGCATCGCGCAGGAACTGGTACCCCTTGATGTGCGCCGGTACGCCAATCTGGTGCAGGATTTCGGTCACTGTCAGCTCATCGCTGTCCAGCGAGACCGCCTGCGGGCGCTGTGTGGTGCCCGCCGCCTTCAGCACACGGTTGACAAGCACGGTTTCATCAAACGGCTTGACAAAGAAGAACGAAAAGCCGCTGTCCAACAGCTCCTGCTCCATCTCCTCGCTCTGGAAGGCCCCGGTCACAAAGAACACTGTGCGGGTGTTGCTGGTGTTCTGGGCCTCGTACCGTTGCTTGACCGTGATGGCGTCCAGATCGGGCATAAAGGCATCCAGCAGAACCGCCTGCGGATGTACGGTCAACAGGGTTTCTAAGGCCTTGCTGCCGTTCTTCTCACAGACGGTCACGGCAACACCCTTGTCCTCCAAGGCTCTCTGCTGCATAGGGCGGACACCTGTGCATCCGTGTCAGTCATCACAAATTTGATTTTTTCCATCGTTGCATACCCTCCATACTTTCTGAGCTGCGCATATTTCTGCGCGTAAACCCTGCTCAAGTTCTGTTTTACGATGGTAATTTTACCATAAATTTCCACTTCTCGCAATAGGGAATCTTCATTTTTTTGTGATTTCGGCCAACTTTCGTTCGACAAGTTTTTCTCTTTTTCGCGTTCTTTCGCCCTGCCTCTGCGGTTTGCCGCACTGTTTCGACAAAATTTGCGCTTATGCTCTGTCGCGTTTGTTCTTTCTGCTTTTTTCCGAACAGACGGCTTTCTTCCGGATCTTTTATTCTGCGACAGCATCCGCCTTTTCCAACATAGTTGCCGCAAAGATTGCATATCCTTCTGTCGGGTCGTTGACCAGTACATGGGTCAGCACCGCGGCCAGACGTCCGTTCTGCACAATAGGGCTGCCACTCATCCCCTGCACGATACCGCCGGTTATTTCCAGTAACGATTCATCTGTGGCTTTTATCAGAAGATTTCTGTTTTTGTCAGCGCCTGTCATATTGACCTGCTCTATTTTAACTTTATATGGCTTGGCGGTCACCCCCTGCACGGTTGCCCACAGCTCCGCATCGCCAACCGTGACCTCCTGCAGATTGGCAACCGGGAGTTCCTGCCCTATTGCCGGGCCGCTGTAGCTGCCATAGACGCCTGCTGTGTCATTGGCCAGCACGCGCCCCACCGCGGAGGCGGAAAATTCACCGCGCAGCTCCCCGGGCTGCCTGCCGCGCCGCGGATGCAGCCGGTGATGGTGACCGGGACAATCTCGCCGGAGAGCAGCGTCAAATCAGCACCGGTATCGCTGTCACTGATGGAGTGGCCCAGCCCGGCAAAAGTACCGTGCAGCGTGTCCACAAAGCTCATTGTGCCGATGCCCGCCCCCGAATCGCGTACCCAGACGCCCGCCTTATACTCGCCGTTTTCATCCTGCACAGGCATCAGCTGCGCTGTGTGCTGCGTGCCGCCCCGGCGGTAGACCACCGTAAGCGGCGCACCTCCCGCCGCGCGAATGGCTTCTGTCAGGTCATCATTGCTGCGCACCGCCCTGCCGCCCGCCGAGATAATCAGATCTCCCAGCCGCAGTCCCGCCGCCTTGCCGGGATTCTCACTGCCCAGCGCGGTGTAGCGGTCTGAAAAAGCCACCACCAGTGCACCGTCCGAGAACAGCTTGACGCCGAAGGGCGTGCCGCAAACCCGCACCGTGCGGCGCTCGGTGCTGACAACGCGCACCGTTTTGACCGGCACAACGCCGAACAGCGCAAGCGTGACATTGCTGCTTTTGTCCGGCACGGCGCTGTCCGCAGGCAGCTGCCCCTGTCGGCTCTTTGCCGAAAGATACGGCATTGACGCAACTGTCAGCTCGTGCAGTGCACCGTCGGTATAGAGCGTATCCGGCAGTGACGCCGCAAGCCCTGCCAGTACGGCCGCGCCAACCAGTGCCAGAACCACCGTCCCCGCCCGCAGCGCGCCGCCAAAAAGCCACTTTTGCGCATAACTATCCCTCACTTTAGCGATAGTATGTGCCGTTGCCGTGCGGATTATGTTGCAGTCATAGTTTCATAAGGGGCAGAAGGCACGTTTTTCTCATTGACAATCCCCGCAAAAAAACAGTATACTATGTTTGTTATGCGGCTATGGCGGAATTGGCAGACGCGCTGGTTTTAGGGTCCAGTGTCCCCGACGTGCAGGTTCAAGTCCTGTTAGCCGCACCATGACGAATGTTCTTACAGCATTTAGCTGTTAAAGAGCATTCGTCATTTTTTATTTGCTAAATAGCGATATCGCAGGGGCGTAGTTCACAACTACGCCTTTTCTTGTATTCACCGACACATCCGGTGTCGGCAAAGGAAGTGCGCTTGGAATCTCGATGGTGCCCACGCAGTTGTAGTGAATGCGGAGCCGCTGCTCCCACACGCCGTTGACCTTTTCTGCATCGAACACTTCGATTTTTTCCACCAGTTCGTTCAGCATCCGGGGTGTCAGCTTTTTTGCTCTGGTGTACTTGCGAACCAGACTGATAAACATATCCGTTGTCATAGTTCGGCTGCTCTGCTTTTCGATTTCGGAGCGGAGCTGTTTGATTTTCTCGGTCAGCTCCTTTTGCTCGTCCTCGTATCTCCGGGACATTCTGGAAAAGCGTTCGTCAGAGATTTTGCCGGAAACATTGTCCTCATAGATGCGCTCAAAGAGGCCGTCCAGTTCTTCATCACGGGCAAGGAGTGCTTTCAACTCTTTCTCTTTCAGCTTGCGGTCGGCTTCGTCCGCCTGCTGGGAGTGCCCGATAACAGCCTTCAAAAAGTCGTCCTCATAGAGGCTGGCAAACTTGGTCAGCCGCCGAATTTCGCCCAGCACCACTTCTTCCAGAAAGTCTACCCTGATGTAGTGGGTGGATTGGCAGGTGCCGCGATTGCCCTTGTAGTTGGAGCAGTTGAAATACTTGATTTCCGGGTTGCCCTGATTGAAGTGGAAATGCAGATTGCAGCCGCAGTCTGCGCAGACAAGTAAGCCAGAGAACATATTGTGTTCTCCGTTGCTGGTACGACGTTTGCGCATTTTTCCGCGTTTCTGCTGTACCTGTTCAAATACGGCACGTTCAATAATGGGCTCGTGAACATCTTGGAACACCACCCAATTTTCCGGGTCGTTATGAATCCGCTTCTTGTTCTTGTAGGACTTGGAGTAGGTTTTGAAGTTCAGAACATCACCACAATACTCCTGCTGGTACAGAAGATGGGTAATCGTGGAGCCATTCCACTTGGTGGCGGGGCGCGTCTTGGTCTTTCCGGGACGGCCGATGCCTTTCTGAATCCAGTAGGCCTGCGGCGTCAGGATGCCTTCCTTTTTTCAAACTGGGTGGCAATCTGTTCCGTGCCAAAGCCCTCCAACGTCATATCAAAAATGCGCCGGACAACTTGTGCAGCTTCTTCATCAATGACCCAATGCTTGGGATTGTTCGGGTCCTTGATATACCCATAGGGAGGAAGTCCCATCGGTTCGCCGGAGTTGCCTTTGATTTTATTACTGATACGGCGTTTCTTGCTGATGTCGCGGGCATACCACTCATTGAACAGGTTTCGGATGGGTGCCAGTTCATTTTCTCCCTCGGCCGTGTCGATGTTGTCCGAAACGGCAACAAGTCGGATGTCATGGTCCGGGAAAAATTCTTCTGTCAGCCGTCCGACCTCAATATAGTTTCGGCCCAGACGGGAAAGGTCTTTGACGAACACAGCGGAGGCTTTCCCTTGTTCAAGCTGCTGCATCATTTCAACGAAACCGGGACGGTTCATGGTCACGCCGGAAATGCCATCATCCAGAAAGTGAACCAGATTGGTATAGCCTTTTTCCTTTGCAACTTTGGTGAGCAGCTTCTTTTGGTTGCCGATGCTGTAACTCTCGCCCTCCAAATTATCATCACGGGAAAGACGCTCATAGAGAAAAGCGGTTGCTTCACGGGATTTCTTGTTACTCGACTGTTTCATACTCGCTCCTTTCTTGGGACAGTCGAATAGCAAATTCACTTGTACACCTATATTATAACACAATCCGCTTTCTCTGTCCGCTGCCTCCCGAAAGGTCATTATAATTTTTCGCTTTCGGATTTCATCAGCCGAAGAAGAACTTCGCCTAAGGTCTGGGAGCTTTCTTCTTTGAACACCGGCTCAACGATAAAGGAGCGATTGCCAATACGATAAGTTGAATCCAGAGTAAGCACCTCTGGATTTTTTGTTTTTTCAGGGTTTATCTTTTTCGCTTGCATCGTAAAATCCCCTTTCTTAAAAATCAAAAAATGAGCCAACGGACGGCTGCTGGCAGCAGCCCACGGGAATCTCACCCCTGCATTCCTCATGCAGCCCTACTCATTGCCTGCGACGCTCTGAACGCTCGGACTTTGACGGTAAGGGAGTATCAGCCTGTCGGTATGTCATGGCCCGCAAGCAGCCGCGCTTGCATTGCGGCGGGGTGATGATCGCTCCACTTTTCAGAGAAAAGCATCGTGGCGCACCCGCCGTCCGGCTCGATACAGACAGCAACGTATCCGTTTGCCCTATGATGCACCGCCATTGTCCTGCGGGCATATTTTTTTCAAGGTGCAGTCCCGAAACGTGGAAAGGGTCAGACCGTTTCGGCTCTGGTCACAATAGAGGAAATCAGTTTGATTTCCAGATGGCGTTTCATGTACTCGTCTATGCACACATGAGGCTGACCGTGCTTGTCATAGAGAATGCCTGTACAGAGCTTGTTGATATAGCCTCTGTAATGTCGCAAAACCTGTTCAACTGCATCGGTGTCCCCAGCGCAGGCAGAGCGAATCACTGAGAGCGGTAAAAAATCTCTGCTCGTGTGTTCATAGGAGTTCATTTACGCCTAACCTCCCTCCGGCAAGTGCGCCTTTAGCTTTTTTCGCAGCTCGTTCAGCGTTTTTGTCCGGTGGCGCTGTACAGCACTCCGGGACATTCCCATGAGGTCGCCAATCTCGCCATCGCCCAGTTCCAGAACGCAAAACAGAATCAGAATGCTTTGTTCTTGCTTTGGCAGAGCGGCAAACGCATTGGCAACAAGTTCATTGTCGATGTGCAGATCACAGCCGTAGGATGAAAATATAAATTCTTCGCTCGGATAATGGTCTACACTCGTGAGCTGCCCCAGTTCTTCCAACGAAAGAACGCTGAATGACTTTTCACGGTCAAGCAAGCGTTTCTTATTTCGGTGATAGTTCCGGGCCTCATTTCGCAGTACCGCTTTGCAGAACGCATCGAATCGGTACTGTTCGCCATCGTTGCGAGGGATAGCTTCCATCTTCTCACCCCCTTTCCGTGGGGATGTCGGGTGGATTTTTCCCTTTCCGCTAATATGACACCTGAAACACCCGATTCTGCCCGCTTTTTTGAAAATTTCCAAAAATATTTTTTTGAAGCAGGCAGATTTTCAGGTGGCAACAGAAAAGCCCAGCAAACCGAAAACGGCCAACCGGGCATAATGGCAGTATTAAACGCGTAGCAGCTACATTGTATAGTACATAGTAAAAGCCCTGCTGACCCTGTGCGGGAGCAAGGCTTTTTTGATGAGGTCAAAGATTGAACGGTCGATAGAATATCAGGCGCATAGCGGCATCCTCCTATGGCCGCCATACGGACGATGAAACGCGCTGATAAGCAAAAAGAACCGGCGGCCCTGATTTTCTCAAAAGCCGTCGGTTCAAAATAGGTACACAAAAATCACCTGCTCAAACCAACGGCTTTTTTATTTCCCCTTAGTCGGGGCAGGCTCATGTGCTATATGATTGTTCTTTCTTAAAGGCGTCTTTCAGCCATTCATAGATTTCTGCGCTAATATCGCATTCGATTCAGCAGGTATCACCCCTGCCGCTTTATTTTCTATCAAGCCGATATTTTTTGCTCTGCGTTCCACATAGCAGCATATTTTCCGCCTTTCGCAAGCAATTCCTCGTGGGTTCCCGATTCAGCAATCCTGCCATCACCCATTACAAGGATTTGGTCTGCATTTTTGACAATGGAAAGGGTATGAGCAATCATTACCACAGTCTTTTTCTCTTTCAGCAGATTGGCGATGGCCTGCTTTACTGCCAGCTCGTTCTCGATGTCAAGGGACGCTGTTGCCTCATCCAAAAGCAGGATCGGGCTGTTTTTCAGGATAGCGCGGGCGATTGAAATTCGCTGACGCTCACCGCCAGAGAGAAGATTTCCATTCTCGCCAGTCAGCGTATCGTATCCCTTTTCCATCTTGCGGATGAAGCCGTCACAGTTGGCCTCCCGGCAGGCAGCCTCGATTTCCTCGTCCGTGGCATTGGGGCGGGCGTGCCGGATATTCTCCCGGATGGTATCATCAAAGAGAAATACATCTTGGTCTACCATAGAAACTTGTTCCAGAACCCGCTCGGCGGCTACATGCATGGTTAATGGGCTTACCTCCAATAGAAATCGTCCCGCCCGTTGCTTCGTAATATTTTTGCAATCAGGTTCAAAATGGTGGATTTGCCAGAACCAGAGTCTCCGACAATGGCTGTGAGTTTTTGATCCGGCACCGTAAAGGTGGCATGTTTTAGTACCGGCTCACCGGGTACATACGAAAAATCTACATTGTCAAAGATGATTTCATGGGTGGTTGTGTGAAGCGGCTCCATACTGCCTGTTTCCTCCGGCTCATTCATTACACCCAAGATTTTGTTCTTCGAAATCATCAGGTTTTTATAACTGGTGAGGTCTACAAAAATCGAGTTGGCCAGCTTTGCACAGAACAAGGGCAGCATACAAATCAAAAGGTAGTCTACCGTGTTCAGCGTCCCCCGCAGCCCAAGGTGTATAAGCCAGCCAGATAACCAGCGGACAGGATAGCCAGCTCAAAATGCCAAATACTGTACCGATCGGCAGCACTTTTGCCTCGTATACAAAACTAATACGGCTAAACTCCCGCATGGCGTTAATAACGGTTTTGTTCTTCATACCGCCTACACCATAAGCTCGGAAAGTCTGAATGCCAGAAACATATTCAACAATGCTGCTGACATTCTCCGCACAAATATCGTTCTTTTCTTTTCCGTATTTCTGCACCATGCGGAAAGAAAGCCACAAGCCGGGGATTAAAAGAAGGTCAGCAATCAACAGAATAATTCCAGCCGGGACATAAATCGTCATAACAAAAACGATCAACATGAACGACAAGGCAAAATTCTTTGCCAAATCTCCGACCTTATGAGTCAGAATTTTTTCATAGTTGTTTACATCGCTTGTGATGGTGTTGATATAATCGCCAGTGTGCCCCTGCGAAAATCGGGACAGTGGAATGCGCTTCAAATGGTCACCCATAAAAAGCCGAATATTCTTGCTGACCTCTGCACCGCCAATCTGCGCTTTGGTATAACCATAGCTGTAAATCAGGATACGGAGAAGAAAAATCACTGCAATGATACCAGTCAGAGTCAGAACTCGGTTCATATCAAATTGACTCGACCACAAAAACTGCATAACAGAGTAAAGCAGCATAAACAGGCTGCCGGAGAGAAGTCCTTCCAGAACGGTTCCGCTGACACCAATATAGAAATTGTGGTTCTTTTTTCAATACATCATGCTCATTCATGCTGCTCGCCGCCCTCCAACTGATAAGTGATATTCCGGGCTGTTTCGTAGTCATCCCACGCTTTTCGATAGTAGGCGTTGTTCTTCCGAACTTCCTCATGGGTACCAACGCTGGTAATTGTATGGTTTTCCACCACAGCCACCCGGTTGCACATTTTCAAAGCACTCAAACGATGTGCTACTACAATAACTGTTTTGCCTTTGCATAGATTTTGAATGGCTTTATCAATCTCCATCTGATTTTCCGGGTCAGAGGCACTTGTGGCCTCGTCCAAAATCAAGATGGGTGCATTTTTTCAGAATTGCGCGGGCAATCGCAATCCGCTGCTTTTCTCCGCCGGAGAAGCGGGAGCCGAAGCTGCCCACCTTCGTGTCATATCCATCCGGCAGGGACATGATAAATCATCAATCTGTGCCTCTTTTGCAGCAGCCCGCACTTCTTCCAGAGTAGCGTTACTACCCATGCGGATATTTTCTAGCACACTGTCACGGGTGAGGAAAGTCTTTTGAAACACGATGGCGACATTTTTTAGGATAGTATCATAATTGAGTTCCTTTACATTTTTGCCGCCAATCAGCACTTCGCCCTCCTGCACATCATAGAACCGGGAGATCAGTTCAATCACGGTACTTTTACCGGCACCAGATCGGCCCACAAGAGCCATGCGTTCACCATCTTTGATTTTGAGATTGACACCATGCAGTACATCGGTTTTACCGTCATAAGAAAATCGGACATTCCGAAGTTCAATATCATGTTTTTTGGGGAAGTCTGTTCCACCCTCATAAATCGGAATATCCAGTATTTCTTTGGTCTTGGTAACAGCGTTCAGTACATTGGCAAAATTAGTCCCCAGTTCCTGTAGGGGGCGGATTTCCGTCAGAATACATGGAACCTACATAGACGAACAGCAAAAATGCGCTGGCAGCCAGTGAGCCTTTGAGGAAAAACATTCCGCCGATTGGAACCATCAGCAACATCCCACATTCGATGATAACAACAAAGGCCGCATAAGGCGGCCCCATCCGCCGGGAAGTCTCATTCCACATGGCGTTTTCCTCTTGGATTGCGTCAGACAATTTTCGGAACGACTTACTCCCCATGTTATAGGCTTTAATCAGTTTCATTCCGCTGATGTATTCAATCATAACGGAGTTCAGTGCAGTAATGGATTGGTTGGCTCGTTCCATCAGGTCATCTGTGTTGCGGAACATCATCCCCATTACAACAACAGCAAGGATCAGCGGAACCAGGGAAATCAACGCCAATGGAATATTAACGGTCATCAAGTAAATAAAGATGACTACCGGTCCAACCAGATAGCACACAAGGTCGGGAAGATTATGCGCCAGAAAGAGCTCCAGCTTTTCAATATCTTCATTCAGAACCGTTTTAATATCCCCTGTGCGCCGTTCATTTAGGGCACCTAAAGGCGCTCTGGCCATGTGTTCCGCCACCATACAGCGCACTTTGAATAGTGCGCCATACGCGCCTTTATGGGCTGCTACGCCGGAACAGCCAAACAGGACAAACCGCAAAGTTACCGCCACTGCAATCATTACCACGGTATGTACACCACAAGTTCCTGCGTTTGCAGGTATGATTGAAGGTGGCGTCCATCAGCCGGTAAATTCCAATGTAAGGGACGATAATGCAAAGACCGCTGACCGCCGATAGAAAAATTGCCAGGAACAGCCAGATTTTTTGCTCACCGGCCCAGTGGAGCAGCAAAGCTACTCTGTTTTCTTTTTTCTGCTTCATAGACTACCTCTCCTTTCCATCTGAAACAGAGAAAAGCTCTCTCAATTTCGGGAGGGCCTCCATTGTAACTGGTACATCATCGGGCATTTCGCCCTCGTCAAAATGCAGGACACGGGAGCAGGTACGGCAGACAAATTCAAAATCGTGAGTGACAATGAAAATAACCTTTCCCATATTGGATAATCGTTGAATCAGTCCCGCCACCTGCGTCATACTGTCAAAGTCAAGGCCGCTGGTCGGTTCATCAAATACAAGCAAGTCTTTCCCACAAATCATGCTGACAGCTACTGCTACTCGTTGCTTTTGACCGCCAGAAAGCGTGTTTGGATGGCGCTCCCGATATGGGGTAAGGCCTAATTCCTCCAAAGTTGCATTTACCAGTGTTTGATCTGGATTGCGTATACCAAAGGAGCACTCTGCTTCCACGCTGTCAGCGAAAAGTTCATAGTTCACATCCTGCATAACCATGTAAGAGCGTTGCAGCCTTTCCTTACGCTCAATCGGCTCGCTTTCCCACAAAAATTGTCCATCGCAGTCTTTGTGAAGCCCACAGAGAGCGCGAGAAAATGTAGTCTTTCCAGCTCCGTTGTGGCCGACAACACCAATCACTTCGCCCTTTCCTGCGGATAGCTCAATGTCATGCAAAATTGTTTGCTTCTTGTAACGGAGCGTCACATTCCGCAGTTCCAATACAGGGGTAGGCGCAGGCAAGTGGGCTTTTTGCGGGAATACCGCCTGTAGATCAACAGCTCGCAGACCCATGTGTTCACGCTCAGGTTCAGATAGCTGCCGAAATTCTTCCGGGGGTATATTCCCTTTGATTTCTCCTTTCCAGATAAACGACTCGGTCGGCCAGTTCCATCAGGTAGTACAGCCGGTGTTCTGCTATCAAAACTGTTTTGCCCTGCTTTTTTATCAGCCGCAAATGCTCCTCAGTTCTTGGATCGAAGTCATATCCAGATTAGAGGACGGTTCATCCAATAGATAAATCTGTGGGTTCATGGCATAAACAGAAGCGAAGGCGATTTTCTGCTTTTCACCGCCGGACAGTTCAAAAATATTCCTGTTCCGTAGCTTTTGAATATGTAAATCTTCAGCTGTCTGCTCTACTCGCTCAGCCAGCTCCTCAGGAGGGCGAGCTTCATTTTCAATGCCGAAGGCAATCTCACTGTCTGTATCAACATTAAAAAACTGCGTCCGTGGATTTTGGAAAACGGAGCCAACCTTAGCGGCAATCTGATACATGGGGATATTGCTGATTTCCTGACCATCTACCAGACACGACCATGAAGCTCTCCCTGATAAAACTGAGGGATCAGTCCATTCACCAGCCTTGTGATCGTTGTTTTTCCGCACCCGCTGCGGCCACAGAACAGGACACATTCTCCGTCCGAAATTTTCAAATTGATGTCGCGCAGCCCGCCATGTTCCTGCCCCGTATAGGAAAACGATACATTTTCAAACTCAATCAACCGATCACACCTCCTCGCACACATAATTCAAAAATCAGATAAGCTACGGCAACGGCCATGACGCCCCAGTCGGAGCTCCGCATTTTATCTGAACAAGGCAGGTGCGTGGATTGGGATTTTCAATTCCACGGGTGACAGAAGCAACAGAAAGATCATCCGCCGCTTTTGAAGCTGCCATCAATAAAGGCACATAAATACACTCAACTGTCATGCCCGGATGTGCTAAAAAGCTCGCCAGAGAAGGTGAAACATCTCTCATCCGCATAGCGTCTGTGATATAGCGCCAGTCCTCTTGAATAGTTGGAATGTACCGCAGCATAACTGCCATAGGAATTACTAACTTTTTGGGTGCGCGGACACGGTTCATAGCAGACAGGAACTCATTGACTTTTGTAGTAGTCAGAACAATCCCAGGCCAAGGTTCCGCACGCATAGACCTTATGAAACAAGCCTAAAAAGGCAATAAACATTGTCCGCAGCGTGCCTGTCATTTCTGCCATGATCCAAACTGTCAGGGCACAGATGACTGCATAAAAGCATACAGCCTTAATGACATATTTCCACTTTCCAAAGAAAGCCCCCAATATCGCAATCAGCATAACAAGGATAAATTGATATGCAAGTGAGGGCGCAAACATGGACGATAAAACACACATAAGAATAAGAAAGAGCTTGGCCCGTGGGTCGAGCCAAAGCTCTTTCTTGTGGCGTTTACCGCTCATGCTGTAATACCTGCTTTCTCAAACTGCTTTTTCAGCATTTTGCAGCCTACAAAAGCGCTGATTGCAGATGTAATGATAACAGCAGCAAACATGGCAATCAGGATGCCGGTATTTGCAGTTGCCTGCATGGTGTCGATGTAACTCTGCTCAGTTCCGTTTCCCAGCATGGTCTGTGCCCAGCCGTTGGGGTCAACAAAGAACACGATATATGAACCAGTGCCACCGAGAGAGAACAGGATATAAGACAGGCTGTTGAGTTTTTTGCTTTTGTACTGTCCTGCGCCAGCAACAAAGTCCGCGACAATCGCCATGATCATGTAGCCCAATGCAAAAGCCCAGTGCATACCAGTCACGAACCAAATAATACCCATGATAACGCCCATTATAGAAAGGCTCCAACGCTTATGTACTTTTGCAATCAGCAAAAGATAAATGGGGCCAGCAAGCAGCCCACCTCCTGCCGGCATGAAAAAAGTAAGTACGGGATTCGTTGCAAAAAAGACACCGCCCACCAATACAAAAACAAATAACAGCGCAGTAAAAATACCAGTTGTTACAAGGTCTTTCACAGTCAGACCTTTGTTCAGAGAATTTACTTGATTACTCATTTTGACCTCCTACCTTTCATTGTCTTGACTCGACAAGCGGTTTGTGATATTCTTCGATTAGATGCTGCTAACCGTTATCTAATACGGTACACTTGTGATCGAACAACATTCAATAGGTTCCGGCAATGTTCGTCTGTTCCTTTCAAAAGTTCGTCTAATCGTTGTAAAAAAGGAGGCGGTCTACTTTCATGTCTGAAATTATTGATCAGCTTTATACACCGCTGCTTGCGGAACACGGTTTTATCCGTGACTCGGACAACCAGCAATACGGGGCATTAGGTGACTGCTGGAAACTTTCTCCCGAAGTTGGAGAAGGCACCTACTGGACTTATGGACAGAAAGACTTATATGATATTAAAATCCACAACTTTTCCTTCCACGAGATTTCATGTTGGAATGTTCCCTGCCGGAATGTCTGAGTATCACTCGGTATGACTCTATTTCCGGGGAGGAATTATCTCCATACCGTAGACTGTCTGCCGGCTGTATCAAAACATTTATTGGAGGCTACGCTCCATACAAGGCTTTGATACATAAGAATATTCCAATCCGTTCGGTTGGGATTGAGATTGCACCCGCATATTATGAGGACTACCTGAAAAAACTGTACCCGGAGGCACAGATCAATCCTGTGGATGCATTTCGCAAGATCGACCAAACATCCGACTTTCCAGAAATGTCACGGTTGCTCACAGAGATTAAGGACTATCGCGGGGAAGGGATTGCAGCAAAACTTTTTTATGAGGGTAAAGTTGCAGAAGCTGTTTCAATGGTAGTGGAATATCAGAAGAAGCATCCTGATAAACCAGCCCATAAGCTCTCGCAACAGGATATTGAAAATCTCCAAATAGTTGCCGCTTATCTTAGCGATCACTATGCTTTTGACATTCCTCTGGAACGGCTAACACAGATTGCCTGCATGGGAACAACAAAGCTCAAAAGCTGTTTTAAGAAATACTACGACTGCACCATCACGAGTATATTCAACAGCGGCGCATGAGCCAAGCAGAATATCTGCTGGCATATACAGAGCTGACAGTCGGGCAAGTTGCCCAAACAGTAGGCTATTCCACTTCAAGCCGATTTGCAGAATTATTCCGAAAAAGCACGGGATTGTTGCCATTAGAGTACAGAAAAACCGCGCAGCGAAAGTAAAATGAGCGCCAGAATAAACTCTGGCGCGCGCGTCTGATTTTCAAGTGGAACTATAAAGTGTAAGCTGAATGGATTTTGCATCATTTCGCCAATCATCCATGAACTATAAAATGTATATGGGTGATGCAGAATGGCGAAAATTGAGGACTGTCCCGGCTTTGAAACGTTCGGAGCGGATGTCAAGGCAGCTCGAAAGGCAAAACAGCTTTCCCGTAGTGCGCTGGCTGACATGATACATTGTGACAGCCGGTATCTTGCGAACATCGAAAACGAAGGCACGCTGCCCAGCCTGCCGGTGGTGATTCAGCTGATAAAAATATGTGGTCTGCCCGTGGAGCGGTACTTCAACCCGGAACTCATGCGGGAAGAAAGTGCGGAACGTCAGCGGGTCAGCCACAAGCTGCAGCTTTGCCCGGAAGAATACTTACCCATCGTAGAAGGTGCCATTGACGGTGCCTTACGAATCCATGAACAGGAAAAAGAGCCCGTGTGCGTCTGATTGTCATGCACGGTCATTGAGAGGATGCAAAAGCGTCCTCTTATTTTTTTTTTTTGCATTTTGCGGGCAAAACGGGGGTGTTGTGGTGTCATAGTAGTGGGGAGAGGTAACGTAGCAAGCATAGGGAGTGTAGCCACTCCCGGCAAAAATGCTGGGGAGTACCCCAGATCCCCCAAGAAACGAGGTGAAACTATGGCGAACCGAACCCGAAAAATTGTTCTGCGTGTTCCCGTGACGCCGGAGGAACAGGAACTTATCCGGCAGAAGATGGCTCTGCTGCACACGGAATTTTTTTCTGCCTACGCCCGGAAGATGCTGATAGACGGATATGTTGTCCACATCGACACCACCGACATCCAAGCGCAGACCGCCGAACTGCAAAAGATTGGTGTCAACGTCAATCAGATCGCGCGGCGGCTGAACAGCATGGGGCCGCTGTACACACAAGACGTTGCGGACATCAAGGGAGCATTGGCGCAGATATGGCAGTTACAAAGATACATCCTATCAAGTCAACGCTGAAAAAGGCACTGGACTACATCGAGAATCCAGCCAAGACGGATGAAAAAATGCTGGTGTCCTCCTTTGCCTGCTCCTATGAAACCGCCGACATCGAATTTGAACTGCTGCTATCACAAGCCATGCAGAAAGGCAACAATCTGGCCCACCACCTGATACAGTCTTTTGCGCCGGGCGAAACCACGCCGGAGCAGGCCCACGAGATTGGCCGGCAGCTTGCAGATGAAGTCCTGCAAGGCAAATACCCGTATGTGCTGACCACGCACATTGACAAGGGGCACGTCCATAACCACGTCATCTTTTGTGCCGTGGACATGGTGAACCAGCGGAAGTATGTTTCCAACCGACAAAGTTATGCCTACATCCGGCGCACTAGCGATCGGCTATGCAAGGAATACGGCCTGTCCGTGGTGATGCCCGGTCAAGACCGGGGCAAGAGCTATGCCGAGTGGGACGCACACCGCAAGGGGCACGAGCTGGAAGGCGAAGCTGAAAACCGCCATAGATGCAGCCATCCCGCAGGCCAAGGATTTTGACGATTTTCTGCGGCTCCTGCAGGAGCAGGGCTATGAAGTCAAGCGGGGCAAGTATGTTTCGTTCCGTGCGCCCGGACAGGAGCGGTTCACCCGCTGCAAAACGCTGGGCGAAGCCTACACCGAAGAAGCCATCACCGAGCGCATCAAAGGGCGGTTCGTGGAGCGGAAGCCCAAAGAAAACCGCAAAATTTCGCTGCGGATTGATTTGGAGAACAGCATCAAGGCCCAGCAGTCCGCAGGGTATGAGAAGTGGGCAAAACTCCACAATCTGAAACAGGCTGCCCGGACGCTGAACTTCCTGACGGAGCATGAAATTGATAGTTACCCGGATTTGGAAAATCGTGTGGCCGAGATCACCGCCGCCAGCACCGAAGCTGCCGCCGCGCTGAAAGCAGCCGAACGCCGACTTGCAGAAATGTCCGTACTGATAAAGGATGTCACCACCTGTAAGGAACTGGCGCCCACTGTTGCAGGAATATCAGCAGGCTGCTGACAAAAAGCAGTTCCGGCACAAGCACGAGGGCACCCTGATTCTCTATGAAGCGGCGGCCAAGGCCCTGAAAGAGCAGGGCTTTCAAAAGCTGCCCGACCTCTACACCCTGAAAGCCGAGTATAAGCAACTGGCCGAGCAGAAAGACCAGCTGCAGCGGCAGTACGCCGAAGCCAAACGCCAGATGCAGGAGTACGGTATCATTAAGCAAAACGTGGACAGCATCCTGCGGACAACGCTGGGAAAGGAGCAGATGCAGGAACGGTAAATCTGCACAAAATATTAGTCAGATTTTTGAACCCCAAACGCTTAGACCGGGTAGCGTTTCCACCCGAAATCATGTAAAATAGACTTAGACAACGAAAGCGAGGAACCCTCTATGGCAGAAGTGAACGATAACGGCTCTATCCAGCTTTTTGAAGATCAGAAAATCCGTACTGCATGGGATGCAGAAAAGGAAGAATGGTATTTTTCAATTATTGATGTTATTTCTGTTTTAACTGGAACAGCAAATCCACGGCGATATTGGAGTGACCTGAAACGTAAGCTGAAAACTGAGGGAGCAAATGAGTTGTACGAAAAAATCGTACAACTGAAAATGTTATCCTCTGATGGAAAACGGTATAAGACGGATGTTGCTAACACTGAACAGCTCCTACGCATTATCCAGTCTATTCCGTCTCCGAAAGCTGAACCGTTCAAGGCATGGCTGGCAATGGTGGGCAAGGAACGCATCGAAGAAACCATCGACCCGGAGCAAGCTATTGACCGTGCGCTTGATACCTATTTGAAGAAAGGCTACTCCGAAGAATGGATTCACCAGCGGCTTTTGGCAATCCGCATCCGCAACGAACTAACGGACGAATGGAAGAAGCGCGGAGTGCAAAAGGGCAAGGGAGTACGCCATCCTGACCGATGAAATCTCCCGCGCATGGTCCGGCATGACCACGGGGCAGTACAAGCGGCTGAAAGGTCTGACAAAAGAAAATCTCCGGGACAACATGACCGATTTGGAACTTGTGCTGACCATGCTGGCGGAAGCATCTACCACGGATATTTCCAAGACTGCAAAGCCGCAGACCTTTGAAGAAAACAAGCAGGTTGCTAAACGCGGCGGCAAGGTAGCCGGTATTGCACGGCAGGCTCTTGAAGCGGAAACCGGCAAGCCCGTTATTACAGAAAAAAACGCGTTTGACTTCCAGCAGCTTGTGACCGACGTTGTAGAAGATGCCGCCGAACTGCCGGAGCAGTCTGCCGAAAAGAAAGAAAAATAATAAGATTTGGAGGATTTAATATGAAAATGACTGAACCCTATAATCTGGGACTTTTAGCCCTTATTTCAGCGGCAGGGGAAATTTCTTATGAAGAATTAAAGCAACGATACCTCCCGCCTGAGCAGCCCGGCGTAATTCAAGGCGTAACGGCGAGTTTTGACAACGATATAAAAACATTGGAAAAAGAAAAATACATTTCGGTACACGGGAATATCATTCGCTTTATCAGAAAGTGATTGACAGAAAAACAGCCGGACACAGCAGCCACAAGGCCACCGTGTCCGGCTATTTTCGTTTTGACAATGGCACATTACTTTCACTGAAAATAATGTGCCATTGTTAAGCTGGCGGTATTATTCACCCGTAAAATCAAACCTCTGTCCGTCAAAGTCAGCATCGGTCATGTGCTCCAACTTTGCAAGGGTGCTGTTCGCCAGTCGCCGCATTTCCGTGTCCATATCCGGCAGGGCAGCCAGCATCCACGCCATTGTGCGGCGGCGGTCAGAAGTGTGGTACATACAGATCAAATTTTCTTCTTCTACGCTGAAATTCATGGTCAGACCTCCATTTCATGCTGTTTGCTGCGGGCCGCTGCCTTTTTCGGGCTGGCGGCCTGTTTTGTTTCGGAAAGCTGCTTGCGGACAGAAGCACGGGGCTTGCGAATGTTCTTATCTCGGTTCTCGTTTTTGTCAACCAGCGCGTAGATGCCAAAATGGTCTTTCACACTGGACAGGTGCAGGGATTTGTACGGCAGCATGGCAATCAGCTGGTTCGTGTCCCGACTGGATGCCAGTTTGGTGAAATAGGGCGATACCTCTACCATGAAATGATTCTTGTCCGGGCTGTTGGGAGCAGCCAGCCGCTTCATATCTGCCGCGATACGCTGCGCCTCGGCCTCGATCAGCCCAGTGTGCAGTGCCGCAAGATGTTCTTTGAAGTCACCGGGCCGTGCCGGTTCTCGACTGCGCTGTTCCTGCTGGATGGCCGCTTGCAGAAGTTCCGGGTCACGGGGCTGCATTTCATACCGCACGAACTCTCCAAAATATTTGTCCGAGCGGCTGTCGAAATGCTCTTTGGGGCCAATTTCCCGCATCCCACTTTTGTAGATCAGGCGATTGGCACCCACAGGCAGGGCTGCATCCCGGATATGCTGGAAGTGCTGCTGATAGTCCAGTTCATACAGATTGCCTTGCACAGTTCCGTTGGCCGCGCCGGTCAGCTCCACCGCATAGGCAAGAATCCTGTCATGGGTCTGTTCGCCGCAGAATTTCCATGTGTTGTAGGCTTGGGTGTCTTTGAGCAGCACATCCCGTTCCCGGAAGCAGAATGTTCCAGAAGGCCGGGACAGCCACAACAGCAGCTTATCTTCCGGCTGGTCGCTGCGGGCGGCCTCCCGCAGCATCTTGATGTCATAGGCAAAATCGCTCTGGTAGTATGCGGTGTTCTGGTGCATGATAGCTTCCAGCGCAGCGATCACATCCATATTTTCAAATTTTTGCACGGCTTATACCTCCAATTCCTTTGTCTTTTCCCGTGGCTGTGTTTGCTTGCTCTGTTCCTTTTTTGCGGCATCCAGTTGTGCCCGGATAGACGGCTTTTTCGGTTTGGCTGCGCGGGATTTCTTGGCTTTCGGTGCCTTTTCTTCGGCCTTGACTGCAGCGGCAAGGTCTGTCAAAGAAATTTGTTCCCCGGCCTTTGCTTTGGCCTCCAACTCGCCCAGAGAGGGAGCGTTGTTCAGAACACCGTCAATCATGTTTTCGTTTTGTTCGGTGGAAAGTTCTGCGGTGCGCAGCGGATTTTCCCGCAAGAACTCCGGCACCTGCTGGAAGCCCACACTGTCGCAGTAGTGGGCGGTGTACTGCCCGTTCAGATGAAGCACCACCACATCCGAAACGGACAGTGAATGTCCCTTGAAGTCTGCCGGATGGTCCACATTGAACGTGCGGTAGATGTCCTCTAAGGTGGTGCCAACAGCCAACGGCGCGGCGTACACCTCCATATAGTTTGCCTTGTCCACTGTCCGGCCAGCAGCCTGCAGGCGGTCGTAAGGTTCAAAACGGTAAACGCGGGTGGAATCCTCATTGCGTAGCTGGTGGATGGAAAAGCTGTCCTGCTGCGGTGCCTCAAAACCTGCCGCCGCGTATTCCTCTACGGTCATTCCGGCAGCGGCCGCTTCCTGCGCGATCTCGGCCTGCACCTGTGCCTCGTAGTCCTGCAAACTCTGGTCGAAGTCGGCCAACTTGGGCGGTTCCGGCAAGTCATACCGGCCTTGGTTGAGCATCGAGCGGCAGTCCTGCACATAGGCCACAACCGCAGTGTAATAGGAAGTCTGTTCCGGCAAAATATTCTGTCCTTCCCGCAAAGCGGTGGTGGCCGTCTGCTCCATAGCCGAAAGATTGCAGTGCTGTTTGAGGTACGGAATAAACTCGGTCAGCACCATTTCCCGCTCTGCCTTGTCCTGCTCCCACGCTTCCGGGCCTTTGTTGTGCAGAACAAAATTTTTCCAGTTCTCGTCCTTGGCGTAGTATTCGTGGTAGTTCTGGATATGCTGAACCAAAGAGCCCTCTCCGTCACCGAAATCCTGCCGCCCCTCGTAGTTGTCGGGCTGACCGTTCAGGGTAAAATCAATGCGGAACGAGGTCTTGTCGTACCAGCCGCCTGTATAACCGTCTTTTTCCCGTTCCGTATGCTGGGCTGTGTCCAGTTCTTCAAAAACACGATTCGCCATGGACAGCGGCATGGTTTCGCCGTCCTGCAGCTTGTCACTTTCGCTCCACAGAATTGTGACCGTGGGCTCTGCGGCGGGGTCTGGAATTTTAACGGGTGCGGGAATTTCATTCGCTTTTTCTGCTGCCTCTTGGAACGCTGCCAGCTTGTCGCCCAACAAAACTTCCGACACCTTGACTGTCTGCCCCAGCAGAGCAAGAGCTTCCTCTCCGGCATCCGGCAGGGTCAGACCGGGTGCGTCCAGTTGGCCGCCGTCCAGAGCCTTATTATCCGGGCCATACAGGGTGTAGTCATAGCCGGAATCGCAGGTCTGGATGAACAGCGTATTGCCGTTGTCCAGCGCAAATGCAGCCTCCTGTGCAGTGGAAAGTTCTGTTTCCCGCTGCTGGCGCAGTTCTTCCAGATGTTCGTCCAGCGCAGAGATCAGCTCATGGGCCGCGTTGCGAATAATTTCCAGAGAGGCTTTCACTCGGCCAGTTCCCGGCCCGAACTCCACCCGGCTACATAGCCAAAGGAATACTCGGACGTGTCCAGCCCGTAGTGCTGGCAGACTGCATAAGCTACGCTTTCGGCCTGCACCTCGCGGGTGCGGCTGTCCGGGCGGTTGGTCTGTTCCGGGTCGGTGGGGTCGATGGCGTGAAGTTTGGCGTGGGCAATTTCATGGATAGCCGTCTTGATGGTCTGTAACTGGCTCATGCCCTCTTGGATGGCAATGCGGTTGTCGAGCAGATGAAAGTAACCGTGCGCCCCGCCCTCGATGTCCTCAAACCCGATTGGCACCGGGGAAGCCTGCTCCAACGCCTTGAAAAAATCTTGATAGTCCTGCACGCTGCCGGACAGTTCATTCACTGCGATAGAGGGCAGCGGTTCGCCCTCGGTCTGGCTGACATCGAACACGGAAACCACCTTAAAGGCCGGAATCTGCACCGTTTTTTCTTCCGTCAGCGGCTTGCCGTCCTTGTCCAGAATCGGCTTGCCCTGTTCGTCCAGCTTTTCCATTTTCTGCTTGACCTTGTACGGCGCAGGAGCCAGAATCTTGATGCCTTTTTCGCCCTTTCTCACGGTGCGGTGGAACGTGTCTTTCCACTTGTTGAAGCCCGCCACCAGTTGGCCGCCCTGCATGGCGATCAGCAAGGTGTTGTTGAAGCTGTAATTGTGGAATTTCGCCATCGTGGTGAGGTAGGCTTTGTAGCGGTCGCTGTCGAACAACTGCTGAATGCCCGTTTCCAGCCGGTCCGTAATTTCTTTCATCCGTTCCGCGCTGTCCTTGCCGTTCAGGATGATGGGGATAACTTTCTGCGGTTCCGTTTCAGGCTGAACAGGCGGCGGGATGTTGGCCGCATCCCGCAGAACTTCCGGCGCGGGAAAGGACAGCACCCGGTATTCCTCCGGCACGGGCTGGCCCTCGTGGACTTTCTGCCACTCGTCCCCGCTTTTGACAAGGTAGCCGTACTGGGTGAACGCGCCCTGTCCTGCTGAGCCACATACCGGCCAAACTGTGCCGTGTCGATGCCGCCTTTCCATTCTTCCGGCATATCCACCATGCCGGAGCGATTCAGGTAGTAATCTCCTAGCTGGGCAGGCCCGTGCACATCCGGCAGATGCACATAGTAGTCCACGTTTTCGGGAAAGTCGGTGATTCTCCCGATGCTGAAAAGCTCACTCTGCGGGGCTTGCAAGGCGGCGTTCAGTTCTGCGCGTTCCCCGGTAGAGAGTGTTTCCAGTCGTGATGCCAGAAAGTTCAGTTCGTCCACATTGGATGCCAGCACCATGTTGTAGGGGATGGCAAAACGCTTTTCTTCCTCGGCAAAATAGCCGGAAATGAAAAGGCCCTGCGGATTATCGGACGAAATGCCGATTTGCCGCAGGGCCGCTTGTACCTGTTCGGTTGTAGTGGGCAGGTCCAGCCAGATGCCATCCCTGCCTTGCTGCTGCCGATTTTGCAGCTGGATGGAAAATAATTCGCTCATTTGGTCACACTCCTTTTTTTGCTATCCTACGGATAGAGAGAGCCGGTTATGGCAAAGTGAATGCTTCACCTTACCATAACCGGCCCTCGTATTTTTGCCTTACTCTTTGCGCTCTACCCGGTAATTGACGTACTTGCCTCCCGTATCTGCCAGAAGCACCGTTGCATCATAGGTTTTGCCTGTCTTTTCGGAATAGAGGCCCTTGACCTTTGCCTTACCGTTTTTGAGCAGAGCAGCGGCGATCTTCGGGGTGAACGCCTTTTTCCGCTGCTCAAAGAAGCGGTCATTCTTCCACATCACGAACTGACAGCCACGATTCCCGCAGTAGAAGTTTTTCTTGCCCTCATAGACATTTTCACTGCACCGGGGACACTTGCCGATGATGACCCGTTCCGACTGGAACAGGTTTTGCTTATCTGCACTGATGCAGGAATAGGCCCTGACCAGCTGGCGCACCTGCGCTTCAATTTCGGCCATGAACTCGTCCGCGTCTGCGTTGCCCTTGGCAATCTCGGTTAGGCGGTTTTCCCATTCGGCGGTCAGGACGGGAGAGGTCAGACTTTCCGGCAGAATCACCGCCAGATTGATGCCGTCCTTGGTGGGGACAAGCTGTTTGCCCTTGCGCTGCACAAAGCCCATTTGCACCAATTTTTCCAGAATCGCGGCGCGGGTGGCCGGAGTGCCCAGCCCCTTGCGTTCTGCGTTTTCCGGCATATCTTCGGTCCCGGCCCGCTCCATTGCTGACAGGAGCGTATCTTCGGTGTAGGCTTTCGGCGGGGACGTGAAGTGTTCCGAAACGTCCGCTGTCACGGAAAAGTTCTGCCCCTCGGTCAGTTCTGGCAGGGTGTTCAGGGTTTCCGTTTCTTCTTCGCCGTCTGCTTTCATAGTGGAACGGAACCGTTGGTCGATCTCTTTCCAGCCGGGGACAAGCACCGTCTTTCCTTTGGCGATGAACTCGTTCCCAGCGCAGGAGAACACAGCAGTCACAGTTTCGTACTCATGGGGCGCGGCTATCGCGCAGAGCAGTTTGGAGCAGACAAGGTTCATCAGCTTGCATTCACTTTCGGCAAGACCAGTGAAACCCTGCTTTACAAATTCGGACGTGGGGATGATGGCGTGGTGGTCCGATACCTTTTTGCTGTTCAGAATCCGGCCCACTTCCGGGGTCAAGTCAAGCCCTTGGGCAAAGGGCAGCAGCCCCAGCAGGTCAGACACAAGATGTTGTGCTGTCCGGCCCATGTCCTCGGCCAGATATTGGCTGTCTGTGCGGGGATAGGTCAGCAGTTTCTTTTCGTAAAGCTGCTGGGCATAATCAAGGGCCTGCTTTGCCGTGAAACCGAACAGGCGGTTTGCCTCCCGCTGCAAGGTGGTCAGGTCATAGAGCTTGGGCGGCTGTTCTGTCTTTTTCTCCCGCTTGACAGAAGTACAAACGGTAGTTGTGCCTGTGCATTTTTCTTTGAGAGAATTTGCGGTTTCTGCATCCGCAATGCGCCCACTGTCTGCTTTCAGGCTGCCGGAATGGATGCCGACCGTGTAATACTTTTCTTTCTGGAAGCGCAGGATTTTTGCGTCCCGGTCCACCAACATTTTCAGTGTCGGGGTCTGCACCCGGCCTACCGTCAGGGTTTTGTGATACAGCACCGAAAACAGTCGCGTTGCATTGATACCCACCAGCCAATCCGCCTTTGCACGGCAGAGGGCCGATTGGTACAGAGCATCGTAATCCGAATCCGGGTGCAGGTTTGCAAAGCCCGCCCGGATGGCTGCATCCTCCATGCTGGAAATCCAGAGCCGCTTCACAGGTTTTGTGCAACCGGCCATTTGGTAGACGAAACGGAAAATCAGTTCTCCCTCCCGGCCTGCATCGGTCGCGGCGGTTACACTGTCCACATCCGGGCGGTTGAGCAGAAAGCGCACAATTTCAAACTGCTGTTTCTTTTCGTCCGGGACAATGAACTGCCACGGCTGGGGCAGGATGGGCAAATCTTCATACTTCCACTTGCAGTATTTTTCATCGTACTGGCCCGCTTCCGCAAAGGACACCAGATGCCCGATGCACCAGCTGACAAGATACCCGCCGCCCTGCCAGTAGCCGTTTTGCTTTTCATCGGCCCCGATCACGGTGACAATGCTGCGGGCAACACTGGGCTTTTCGGCAATCACCAGCTGAAAGAACTCATGTTTCGTCCTCCTGTTCGTCCTCTGAATGAATTTCGATTTCAGCCGGTTCCTCGTCTGCATCTTCGTCCTCGCCAAAATCGTACTCGTCCAGATCATCGTGCCCGGTGGTGTCGGCCTTGGGTTTGCGGAACTTGAAATAATAGAGGGCCGCGCCGCCGCCCGCCAGAGCCAGCACCAGCAGGATTATCAGACTGCCCATGTTGGACTTGGGCTTTTCCTCCGGCGTTTCGATGTCGTTTTTCGCCGCTTCCGGGGCCGTGCAGTTCCGCAGGCTCTTTTCACACAAGGGGCAGTTTTCGTTGACACTTCCGGCCTCACATTTCACGGTGCAGATGCAGAACTCGGTGTCCTGTGGTTCTTCATCCAGCAGGGCCAGCAAGTCGGCATCATCCACTTGGTTCAGGAAGTGAACGGAGGTTTCTTTGTCCTCGTTGGCGCGGTCAATTAGAATGTAAAAATAATTCCCGGCTTTGGTGGTCACAGTGATAAGCTGTTTGTCCCCGTAGAAATCATCCACCAGTGTTGCGTTGCCTTTGGGCGTGATGGACACGCCCTCCGGCTCCATGCCGCCAGTGGTAGTTTTCTCGTCCAGAATTTCCGGCAGAGGTTCCGGGGCAGGGTCAGAGCCGCTTGCAAAAGCGGGCATGGAAAAGGAGCAGAGGCAGAGCAGGATAGCCAGCAGCCCAGCTGCAAAACGGCGGTTCCAATCAGGTTTCATTGGCGGCATCCTCCTGTTTGTGGTACGGGGTAACGGTGGGCGCAGCGTTCAGCGCACCGCTGCGCAGGAAAGCTGCGAACTCGTCCGGCTTCATGTTCATGCTGCGCACCAACTGAATGATCTGCAAATTTTCCTGTTCGGTCTTTGCAGCTTCCAGTTCTTTCAACTGCTGCTGGTATTCAGAGATTTTTTCTTTGAGCCGTTCAATATCGCGCTCAATGCGGGAAAGTCTTTTTGCCATACAAAATCCTTTCTGGCGTCACGGTAAACGCCCATAGCTGTAAAAATGTTCCTGCCAATATTTTGAGTTGAGGTTTGTGTAAGAAATAGGGTCGCCGCAGTGCAGCATGATGGAATTGCCCACATAGATGCCGCAATGGCTCACGCCGGGGGTATCGTAGGTTCCCTTGAAAAACACAAGGTCGCCCGGTTTGACCTGTGCGGCCGAAACAGGTGTACAGAGGTTGTAAAGGCCCTGTGCGGTCTGGCGGCCCACATTCCAGCCGGAGTGATTCAGCACCCACGAAATGTAGCCGCTGCAATCAAAGCTGGTGCTGGGCGAACTGCCGCCCCACACATACGGGTAGCCGATGTACTTGGTTGCTTCCTCCATCATGGCGGCAAACCTATCATCCTTTAGTGCTTCCGGGGGAATATCGTAGTAGGTGGGCTGTTTGATGGTGGACGCATTGGGGTATTGCGCTTTGCCAAACAAATCCGGCCGGTTGCCCAGCGTGCGCATATAGAGCGAATAGGCACTAAGCTGTTCTTCGGTCAGTACTTCCACGGGCAGGTGGGATAAATCCTTGTTCTTCAGCTTGACCGTGCAGATGTAGTATTCATACGGTTCTTGGTAGGTGATAACCTGCGGCACGCCATACGGGCCAATAATGACCATCATTTTTGTACGGTAACGTATCTGCATGGTCACGGTCTCGGTCAGGATGTACTGCTTTTCAAAGAGCATTTCAAGTTCGCCCTGCACCTCGGTCAATGTAAAAACGCCATCATGGAGCGCGGACAAAATCGAGATCAGCACATAGGGGTCATGCTCGATTTCGTCCAGATAAAAATGGTATTCATCGTAGTTGTGGGTGGCCTCGTAGGTGTCGAGATACCGTTGCAGTTTTTGTTCCAGCTTGGCGTAGGCTTTCTCTGCACCCAGCATATCCTTGTCCTTGGAAAAGTAAGAGGATGCCGTCACGCCGGTTCCAGCGGTGCCCGCCATCACGATGCAGGACTGCAACCCCGTTATCAGGAGCAGAGCCAGCAGACCGAACACCGCCACGATCAGAATGGTTTTCCAGTTCCGGGCCGCAAATTCGGCTACCGTTCGCCGCCATCGGCTGCCAGTTTTGTTACCCGGAAACCGTTCTCTGCGGTGGCGGCTGCACCCTGCGCGGCGGCTTGGCCGGCCTGCCGTGCAGCTTTGGCATACTGCTGTTTGATACGCCGTTTCTGCCACATCCGGGAAATGGGGTTGCTGGCCGCCTGTGCAATTTGCGGATTGTCCCGCAAGGATTTCTGGTAAAAGTATTCTGCATTGGCAGACATGAGCTGACGCTCTGCCTTTTCCACGGCCTTGTAGGGCTTCATCTTGTGGTGCCGGATGCCGCTGCGGATGACCTTGGCGGTCTGATGCTCCACCAGTTCTTCACCTTTGTGGCCGCCCTCCACACCCACATTTTCGTGTTCGACTTCATGGATTTTTCCGTGAGCGAACAGCAGTGCTTCCGACAGTGGACGGCTGGCCGGGTTGGGTTTCAGGCTGGGCGGGCCTTTTGTCCTGCTGCTCAAAAGCGCAGGGTGGATTTTGCCTTGCCGTTGGCAGCATCGTAGACTTTTTCCTTGACCGGGACACGCTTTTTGGGCAGAGCAGCGCGGGCTGCATCCAGTTTGTCGGCTTTCGCTCCCGCCTTTTGGAATATACGGCTGCAACGCCGGGTCTACCGTTCGTCCTCGGTCAATTCAAACGGGCAGCGGAACGGTGCAGACCATCTTCACTTTCGGCGGTTTCCGCAGCTTGTTTTTTCGCTCTTTTTTTTTTTTTTGCTTGTCCTTTACGTCCTCGGTGCGTTCCAGTATTTTTTTCGGCCTTGCCCTCGGCATCCGTGGAGTAGTCCTGTTCCGCTTCCCGACTGGAAACATTCTCTACAGTGCCGTCCGCTTGATTTTCCACCACCAGACCGTCACGGGTCATGGTCTGGGTGACTTTGGCTTTTGCCTGCAATTCTTTCAAGGTTCTTCACCTCCCATCGGGCAGCAGCTTGTTTCAATGTCCGCAATGTATTTGAGAATCGGGAATACCTGCGGCGGCGAAACTGCATTGCCCAGCGTTTTCATCCGCTTGCTGCGGTTCGGCACATCTTCGGTCAGGCGCGGGATGTCGGCGGGCTCTTTGACCCAAATGGAATGTCCGTCCATTTGCGCGGGAAACCCATCAGCCACTCTACCCAGTCCGGGTTGAGGTAGGGCTTTTCCAGCGTGGTGGGGGTCATCCGGTAGACCACATGGGAAAGCCGCGCCGTCCACGCCTTGCCGTCCTTGTTCATCTTGCGGTAGCTGCCGTTCGCAGAGATTTGGATGTCCAGTCCTTTGCCCACATCCCCGGTGTCGCTGGCAAGGGGCGTGGGAAGCAGCGGAGCCGATGATGAATACCCGTTTTCGTTCGTGCCACGCGCCAACGGCAGCAGCAGGTAATACGAAAACCCGAACATCGTAACCTGCCTGCTCCAAGTCAATGAGCGTTTTGTCGAGCCCCATACGGAGGAAGCCAGCAACATTTTCTCCAAGCACCCAACGGGGCTGCAATTCCCGCGATGACCCGCAGCATTTCGGGCCAGAGGTAGCGTTCATCGTGGAAGCCGCGCTGCCGCCCTGCGGTGGAGAACTGTTGTTTCCGAAATTGGGATAATCAGTTATCCCAATAAACAAGAATCCTGAAGTTCACCGGGAGCCCTTGCAGTGCAAGGATTTCTACAGAAAAAAACTTCGGGATAATATTTTCACTTGTATTGTTGTTTTTCCTC
>VOFK01002235.1_pt1 | contig 33466 bp, 29 predicted proteins | sample 5384121 | NCBI WGS metagenome assembly VOFK01 (sample SAMN12384730, study PRJNA508395) | human gut metagenome | isolation source: healthy gut J | host: Homo sapiens | reverse complement strand
CTCGGTGTACTTCGTTCCGGTTACACATTGCTCGAAGGGCAAAGATTATTGGACTCTGACAGGAGTGCATGGAGAGCGACGTGAGCATCGAGAAGGTCTACGACGTGGTCGAACGCTGCGGCTGTCTCGACCGCGTGCAGTTCTACATCTCCGACGACACCGACCGCGCCGACTGGCTTTCGCGGCAGAAACCGCAGGGGGATCATCGCGCCCCATGCCAACAAGGAGGAGGTGTTGACCCGGATGGCGGCCTACTCGCCGGTCTACATGATCCAGACCTCGACGCAATACGCGGGTGCCTCGTGGATCTCGTCCATCAACGCGCGGGCGCTCTCGGTCACCAATCTGCTCGACGACGAAGGGCAGGCGTTCTACAACGGCAACACGACCGTGATGGACGGTTTCGTCTCCGCGGGCGTACGTATGATCCAATGCGACTATCCCGCTGAAATGGACGAATATCTCCGGGGCAGGGGGAAACGCTAAACCTTAAAACGATAAAATACATCACAATGAAACGAATCCCTTTCAATTCTGAAGCGTCGCGACGCTCTTCGTGCTGATCGGATGCACGGACAGCAACGACGATATGGAGATCGTATACGACTCGATCATCGAACCCGATTTTACCGTCGCGGCCGCCGAAATCGTGGCGGGCGTGACTCCCGTAACCTTCACCAACACCACCTCCGTGGAGGGTACGACCGTCGCGGAGTATTTCTGGCACTTCGGCTTCTCGGGCGAAGGCAACTGGTCGGAAGAGGCCGAACCCGATCCGATCGTCTACAATCAGGCGGGCGAATACACGGTGACGCTCACGGCGTGGGGCGCCGACGGCAACCGCGCGACCGTGAAAAAGGTCGTCACCGTGCTGGCCGACAACGTCGTGCCGACGGCCGATTTCAGCTACTCGCCGATGATGGTCAACGTCGGCGACGAGGTGACCTTCACCGACAAATCGACCGATTCCGACGGCGAGATCGTCTCGCGCGAATGGGTGTTCCCCGACGGTTCGACCTCGACGGAGACGAATCCCCCCTACACTTTCACGCAGAAGGGCATGTTCCAGGTCAAGCTGACCGTCGCCGACGACCGCGGCGGTGAAAGCAGCGCGACCAAGTCGATCAACGTCCGCGACGGCGACGTGTCGGATTTCACGCTGCTGTGGTCGACCGAGGTCGCTTCGGCCGATGCGCTTTGCGATGCCAACGTCGTGACAGTGAGCGATCTGGGTTATGTTTATGCCGTGACCGGCGACGGCAAACTGGTGGCGCTCGACGCCGAGGGGTGCCGTGGCGTGGGAATACGATGCCGCCGCGCAGGACAAGGTCAATCTCAGAAAGGAGATCGCCTACCCGTCGGTAGATGCCGACGACGGTTCTACTGGGCGCACGCCTACGGCGACGATTCGGCCGTCCCGACCGTCTATGCGTTCGAGGGTTCGACGGGCTCCGTGCTCTGAAAAGAACCAGACGGCCTACGCCGGAGGCGCCCGCATCGCCTTCTCGACGCCGAGCGTCGGCCCGAACATGGTCGTCGTCGGCAGCCGGGGCACGAACGGCGCGATCCGCGGATTCGAGAAATCGTCGGGACGCAATACGGCCCAGGCCACTCCGGCCAACGGCGGCGGTACGTCGGGCACGATCGTCCTCAAAAACGGCGTGGTGATCTTCACCAATACGGGCGAATACGGCTACGGCATCATGGTTCCCGACGATCAGTTCGCTTGAGCCCCGTTCCGACGGCCGATACGTTCGCACCGGCAAGACGCTCTCGGCCGGCCGCTGCCAGCCCTGCGTCGGCGCCGACAACTGCGTCTACCTTCCGGGCAAGATCAAGGAGGGCAGCGGCGGTTCGTGGAACATCGCCTGCTTCGACTGCACGAATCTGACGGCCTCCTCGACCAAAACGCCCAAATGGAGCGTCGCCGTGCCCGACGGATTCGTTCAGGGCGGCGCCTCGCTGAGCGCCGACGGGCAGACGCTCTACATCGTGGCCGATGCGGCGACGCCTTCGACCGTCTACGCGCTCAGCACCTCGAACGGTTCCACCGTCTGGTCGTATCCGCTCGATGCGCACTGCAACAGTGTTCCGGCGGTGGACAACCTCGGACAGGTGCATGTCGCCACCGAGACCGGACACTACGTCGTGCTGTCGCCCGACGGCAAGCCGGTCTACGACGAACAGATCGCCGACATGTTCGAGGGTTCGGTCTCGATCTCCGAGTGGGGCTACTCCTACGTGCTGGGCAAAGACGCTTCGGCGGGCAAGCTCAAGGTCTACGCGGTGGCGCTGCCGGGCGTAAACTCCGCCGCGGCGTCGGCTTGGTCGCAGTACGGCCGTAACGCACGCCATATCAACTATCAGCAATGAACAACCGAAAAATAACCGACTGAAATGAAAAAGTATCTGTTGTTTCCGTTGTGCGCGGCACTCTGTCTGCTGGCGGGATGCGCCGACGATTTTCCGACGGAACTGAACCACAATTATTATCAGGGACGACACCCGCCCGCCGAGCCCGACATCACGGAGCAGACGGTCCAAGCTCGGCACCTACAACCTCTGGATCTCGAACAAGGGTACGGGCGACTATGTCTGGACGCATCGCCGCGACATCCTCGCGCAGTCGATCGTCAACAACGACTGGGACATCTTCCGGATTCCAGGAGGCCAACAGTACGATCCAGAGCGAACTGCCGACGCTGGTGGCGGGCAAGGGCGGCAACACGAATGGTGGTTCGTCGGCCGCGATTCGCAGGACGGCAAGAGCGGCGAGGCGCTGGGCATCGCCTACGATCCCGACCGGTTCGAACTGAGCGACCGGCACTATTTCTGGCTCTCGCCGACGCCCGACGAGATGAGCTACGGCTGGGACGAGGTGAGCTACCACCGCATCGCCTGCTGCGCCGTGGTGACGGACAAGGCTTACGGCAAGCAGTTTTTCATGATGGTGACGCACATGCCGCTGGCCGACATGGCGCGTTCGGAGGCCGCGAAGGTCATCATCGAGCGCGAGCAGATGTACAACACGCTGGGGATGCCCTCGGTGCTGGTCGGCGACATGAATGCCACGCAGGACGACGCCGCTTCGGCGACGTTCCGCACCCATTGGGAGGACGCCTATCAGGCGACGGATCCGGCGTTCGTCGACGGTCCCGTCGGCACGTTCAACGGGCACAAGACCTCGACCGACCTTTCGGTCTCGACGGCCCGCATCGACTACATCTACACGCGCGGTCAGCTGTCGCTGAAAACCTATAAGGTGGACAACTCGATCTACGAGGGCATCTATCCCTCCGACCACTGTCCGGTGACGATTCAGGTCGATTTCGACTACGATGCGCCCGAAGCGCCCGAAATCGAGGGCAGCGGCACCGCCTCCGATCCGTGGAAGATCAGCTCCCCGGCCGACTGGAACGCCGTGGCCGAGTCGATCAACTCCGGTGCGGCCGACGCCGTATACCTCTCGACAGCCTGCTACGAATTGAGCGCCGACATCGATTTCGAGGGTCAGAGCGCCGTGCCCGTCTCGTTCGAGTAACCGGAAGTCTGGTCTATTTCGGCGGCGTGTTCGACGGCAAGGGCCACACGATCCGAAACGTGAAGACGACCGCGTCGGGCGAGTCCTTCGGACTGTTCGGCGGCAACGAGGGGACGATCAAAGATCTCGCGGTGGAGAACCTCGCGCTCTCGACGGCCTTCAAGACCGCCGGAGGCGTCGTCGGAACGAACCGCGGCGTGATCGACGGCGTCACCTTCCGGGGCGAGATCGTCGGTTCGGGCAAGGCGGCCGTGCTGGGCGGTATCGCGGGCCAGAATCAAGGCGTCATCATCAATTGCGGCAACCGCGGCGGCAAAATCGAAGCCGTCGAGCTGGACAAAGGCGTGAAAGGCGAGAACCTCGGCGGCATCGCCGGCCAGATCTCCAAGGGCAGCGACGGCAAGGGCAATTATATCGTCAACTGTTACAGCTGGATCGAGCGGGTCGCTTCGAACAACAACAACATCGGCGGTATCGTCGGCATCGTCAGCGACGACAGTTTCGTCGTCAACTGCTATTCGACGCTGGCCGACGTCTCCCAGAACGATTCGTTCGCCTCGTCGGTGGGCTACAACAAGAAGGGCAACGTACAGAACGTCTACGGTAACGAAGCCTGTCCCTCGGGCAAGAAGAATCCCGACTGGATCGTCGGCAACGACTCGAAGCAGGACGGTTCGGTATGGGCGGAGAGCCTCGGGCTGCTGCTTTCGCTCGACGAAATGAAATCGGGTTCCGTCACGGTGCCTTCGTCCGGACAGGAATGCGCTTCTTTCACGGAGGCGCTGAACGCCGGAGCCGAAATCTATGCGAATCGACGCCGGCCGAGACGCTTCCGGCCAAACCGACGACGGCCGTCCGCAAATGGGTGGATTCGGACACCTATCCGGTACTGGAATAATCCGCATATCGGCGGAAGGCCGTGCCCCACGGCAGGCCTTCCGCCTTTTGTCAAATTTGAAAAAAAACGATTGAAAATGAAAAGTTTGCTGATATTATTCGGCGCGGCGGCACTCCTCTGCTCGTGCGCGTCGCAACCCGAACCGGCCGCCGGCCGCCGCACGGACCGGATTCTGGCCGAACTGCACGATCCGACGTCGAAGAACGTCGTGGTCGTCTCACACCGCGGCGACTGGCGCAACTGGCCCGAAAACTCGATCGACGCCATCGAGTCCGTGATCGCGATGGGCGTGGATGTCATGGAGATGGATCTCAAACTGACCAAGGACAGCGTGCTGGTGCTCTGCCACGACAAGACGATCGACCGTACGACCAGCGGAAAAGGCCGAGTCTGCGACATCACCTACGACTCGATCCGCCGCTGCGTGCTCCGTACGGCGCACAACCAGAAGACTGATCTGCGGATGCCGACCCTGCGCGAAGCGCTGGAAGTCTGCAAAGACCGCATCGTGGTGAACATCGATCAGGGGTACGAATATTACGACCTCGCACTGGCCGTCACCGAGGAGCTGGGCGTCACGGATCAGGTGCTCATCAAGGGCAAGCGTCCGGCGGAGGTCGTGGCGGCGAAGTTCGCCGCCTATCCGCACAACATGATGTACATGCCGGTCATCGACATCCTCAAACCGCAGGGACGCGAACTCTTCGAGGAGTACCGGAAATCGGAAAAGCAGCCGCTGGCCTATGAAGTCTGCTGGGACGAATATACGCCCGAGGTGGAAGCCTGTATGAAACGCATCGTGGACGGCGGTTCGAAGCTCTGGGTGAACTCGCTCTGGCCGTCGCTCTGCGGCGGGCTGAACGACGACCGCGCTTTCCGGGGAGAGACGGAGGAGGTCTACGGCCGGTTGCTCGACATGGGGGCGACTATCATCCAGACCGACCGTCCCGAACTGCTGATCCGCTATCTCGAATCGAAAGGACGCCGCGGGTAACGATACGATCATGAAAAAAGTGCTGTTCTGTATCGCCGCCCTCTGCGCGGCGACGACGGGTGGCTTCGCGCAGAGCTTCTCTGCGGCGACCTACAACGTGCGCCAGCTCAATGCCGGAGACGATGCGAGGGGCGACGGCTGGGAGCGGCGGCTTCCGGTGATCGCCTCGCTGATCCGTTACCACGATTTCGACATTTTCGGGGCTCAGGAGGTGTTCCACAGCCAGCTTCTGGATCTTCTCGCGGCGCTTCCCGGTTACGGCTACACCGGCGTCGGACGCGACGACGGGGCCGAGGCGGGCGAATATGCGGCGGTGTTCTACAAGAAAGACCGTTTCCAACTGCTCGACTCGGGGCATTTCTGGCTTTCGGAGGAACCCTCGCGTCCGAGCAAGGGCTGGGATGCCAAATATGTCCGCATCTGCTGCTGGGGCCGGTTCCTCGATCGGGAGAGCGGCGAGCGGTTCTGGTTCTTCACGCTCCATACCGATCACAAGGGCCGGCGTGCGCAGGTCGAAAGCTGTCGGCTGGTGGTCGACCGCATTCGGACGATGTGCCGCGGCGAGCGCGCCGTGCTCACGGGAGATTTCAACGTGGGCCAGACGAGCGAAAGCTATGCCGTGCTGCGCGATTCGAAGCTGCTGTTCGACGCTTGCGATCTGGCCGAACTCCGCTATGCCGAGACCGGCACCGAGAACGGCTTCGATCCCGACCGCAAGACGTTCCGGTGCATCGACTATCTCTTCGTGACCGAAGGATTCCGCGTGCTGCGCTACGGCATCCTGACCGACACCTACCGTACGAAGGAGCCCGCCGGTAGCGCGAAGCCCTACCGTGCACGGACTCCGTCGGATCATTTTCCGGTGCAGGTCGAACTGACCTTCGCCGAATGACGATCCCGCAACCTGAAACCATTTTCCGACAAACGAATGAGCATACTCTCTTTCTTTCGAAAAAGCGCGCCGTCGGCACCCTTCGCGGGAGACGACGCGGCGCGCATGAAACTGTATCGGAAACTCCGCTTCCAGAGTTTCATCGCCGGTACGGTCGGTTACAGTCTCTATTACGTCTGCCGCACGAGTCTCAACGTGGTCAAGAAACCGATTCTCGAAAGCGGGGCGCTCGACGCCACGCAGCTGGGTATCATCGGTTCGGCGCTGCTGTTCGCCTATGCCATCGGCAAATTCGTCAACGGCTTTCTCTCCGACCACAGCAACATCAAGCGCTTCATGGCGGCCGGACTGTGCGTCTCGGCCGTCGCCAACCTGCTGGTCGGGGTGCTGGGATTCGCGGGCGGCGCGGGCTTGGCGGGCAACATGACGCTGTTCGTCGCCTTCGCCGTGATGTGGGGCGTCAACGGATGGGCGCAATCGATGGGCGCACCGCCTGCGATCATCGCGCTGTCGAGGTGGTATCCCCTGAGCAAACGCGGCACTTACTACGGTTTTTTCAGCGCCAGCCACAACCTCGGCGAATTCCTGTCGTTCCTCTTCGTCGGGGCCGTCGTCGGCATCTTCGGCTGGCAATGGGGCTTCGTCGGCTCGTCGGTGGCGGGCGTGTTGGGCGTAGCGGTGATCGTCTTCCTGCTTCACGACACCCCTGAATCCAAAGGATTGCCTCCGATCGAGGTGCTGACCGGCGAGGAGTCGCCCGGACAGAGCCATGACCACGGTTCGACCTCCGACTTGCAGCGTTCGGTTATCCGCAATCCCTTCGTCTGGGTGCTGGCCCTGTCGAGCGCCTTCATGTATGTCTCGCGCTATGCCGTCAACGGTTGGGGCGTGCTGTTCTTGCAGGAGGTCAAGGGCTACTCGCTGGCTCTGGCCACACAGGTCATTTCGGTCAACGCGCTGCTGGGCATCGTCGGGACGGTCTTTTCGGGCTGGTTGTCCGATACGCTATTTCACGGACGCCGCAATGTGCTGGCCTTCGGTTTCGGCGTGCTGAATACCGTCGCGCTGTGTCTGTTCCTCTATTCGGGCGACGGCATACTCGTCAACATGCTGAGCATGGTGCTCTTCGGTATGGCCATCGGCGTGCTGATCTGCTTCCTCGGAGGTTTGATGGCCATCGACATCGTACCCCGCGAGGCAACCGGCGCGGCCCTGGGCATCGTCGGCATGGCCAGCTACATCGGCGCAGGGTTGCAGGACATCGTGAGCGGGTGGCTCATCAACGAGGGAAAAACGGTCGTCGACGGCGTCGCTCGCTACGATTTCGAGGCCGCAGCCCTCTTCTGGATCGCAGCCTCGGCCCTTTCGTTCATCCTCGCGCTATGCGTGTCGAAGCGCTCGCACGCATAGCGCGCAGCCGAAATCTTGGGGAATCGTACCGTGCGGAATTTCCGGTTGCCGCGCGGTACGGTTCCTTCGTGTTCCGGTCAGGGGGCGGATCGGCCCTGCCGTGCATCCGCCGAGCGGATCGGCATCGTTCCGGCGAACGGAGGTGCGGAATTCCGAGGAAACGGCGGGAGCACGGTTTCCGACTCCGATCCCGGAGACGCGCCGTTGACCCGAAACCGCTCCGTATCGGAGGCTTTCCGAGCCGTTCGCGGCGGCCGAAGGGAGCGTCGGAACGATTTTTCTTCGTAAATATTTGTGGTAGAAGAAAATTTTACTATATTTGTGGCGTGAAAAGAAGCAGTAAGGGGACAGGAGTCCCCTTATTTCGTAAATATATCCGAAACGATTATGATCGATTGTCAGAAAATCAAGGCGCTTGCCGAGCAGCAACTCGTTGGTACCGATGTGTTTGTGGTGAGCTGTAAGGTTTCCCCTTCCAACGAGGTGGAGTTGCTGCTGGACAGCGACACCTCCGTGCAGCTCGAAACCTGCGCCGCCGTCAACCGCGCCGTCAACGAGGCGATGGCCGACGACGAAGAGGATTTTTCGCTCACGGTGGCTTCGGCCGGTATCGGCGAAGAGCTGAAATGCGAACGGCAGTTCCGCAAGCTGGTGGGCCGTCCGGTCGAAGTGCTGCTGTTGAACGGCACGAAGATCCGTGCGCTGCTCGATGCGGCGGATGCCGGGGGGATCACGCTCTCCTACGAGGAGAAGCAGGCGGTCGAGGGCAAAAAGCGCAAGCAGCTGGTGAAGGTGGTCAAACGCTACGCCTTCTCCGAGGTGAAATATACGAAGGAGTACCTGGATTTCAAGTAGACGGATCAAAATAATAAAAATAAGATAACGCAACATGGATAATCTGAATCTGATCAGCAACTTCGCTGAATTCAAGGAGCTGAAAAACATCGACAAGAGCACGATGATCGGCGTGTTGGAGGACGTTTTCCGCCACGCCCTGCAAAAGCAGTACGAGACGGACGAAAACTTCGACGTGATTATCAACCCCGAAAAGGGCGACCTCGAAATCTGGCGCAACCGCACGGTGGTGGCCGACGGCGAGGTGGAGAATCCCAACGCGCAGATCGCCGTCTCGGAGGTGAAGGCCATCGATCCGACCTACGAGGTGGGCGACGAGTATGCCGACGAGATCAAGCTCTCGTCGTTCGGCCGCCGCACGGTGCTGTCGCTGCGTCAGAATCTCGCGTCGCGCATCCTCGATCTGGAGAAGGCCAGCCTCTACGAGAAATATTCGCAGCAGGTGGGCGAGATCATCACCGGCGAGGTCTACCAGGTCTGGAAAAGGGAGGTGCTGATCCTCGACGAGGACGAAAACGAACTGATCCTGCCCAAGGCGGAGCAGATTCCCAACGACTTCTACCGCAAGGGCGATACGATCAAGGCGATCGTCAAGGCCGTGGAGATGAACAACAACCAGCCGCGCATCATCCTCTCGCGTACGGCCAACCAGTTCCTCGAACGGCTCTTCGAGCAGGAGGTGCCTGAAATCGCCGACGGGCTGATTACGATCAAGAAGATCGCCCGCATACCGGGCGAGCGCGCCAAGGTGGCCGTCGAGTCGTACGACGAGCGGATCGATCCGGTGGGCGCCTGCGTGGGTATGAAGGGATCGCGCATCTACGGCATCGTCAAGGAGCTGCGCAACGAGAACATCGACGTGGTGAACTACACGACCAACACCCAGCTGATGATCCAGCGCTCGCTCAATCCGGCCAAGATCTCGTCGATCACCATCGACGGAGAAGCAGACCGCTTCGGTCTATCTCAAACCCGATCAGGTGTCGCTGGCCATCGGCAAGGGCGGTCTGAACATCCGCCTGTCGAAGATGCTCACCGGCTACGACATCGACGTTTACCGCGAGGTCGAGGAGGAGGACGTCGACCTGAACGAATTCAAGGACGAGATCGATGCGTGGATCATCGACGCGCTGAAAGCCGTCGGATGCGATACGGCGAAGAGCGTGCTGGAACTTTCGGTCGAGGAGATCGCTTCGCGCGCCGATCTGGAAATGGAGCAGGCCCAGAAGGTGGTGGAGATTCTCAAAGCCGAATTCGAATAACGAGACAAAGAAAGGAGAACAGACAATATGGCAAATGAAAGAAGAATAAGACTCATCCAGGTTGCAAAGGAGTTCAATGTGGGCATCAACACCATCACGGACTTCCTGCAAAAGAAGGGGGTCAAGAGCGACGGATCGCCCAATGCGCTGGTCGATGCGGAGACTTATGCCCTTCTCGAAAAAGAGTTCGGCGCGGGCCGTGCCGTCAACAGCGAACGTGTCAATATCCGCGAGCGCATCGCGCAGAAGCAGGCGACCGTCACCCTCGACGACGACGCGAAGGGTAAGGCGGAAAGAACGACGAGGAGTTGCTGGTCAAGAGCAACGTCATCAGCGTGAAGGACGAGGTGGCGAGCATGGGTCCCAAGATATTGGGCAAGATCGACCTCTCGGGCAAAGGCCCGAAGGCGGCTCCGGCTGCAACGCCGGCCCCGGCTCCGCGCCCTGCGGCGAAACCTGCTCCGACGCCGGCGCCCGCTCCTGCGGCGGTTCCCGCTCCGGCCGAACCGGTCGTGCCGACGCCCGTCGAGGTTCCCGAGCCGCAGCCGGCAGCGCCGGCCGTGACGCCTCCGGCGGTCGGGAAGCCCGCCCCTGCGGCGCCTGCGGCCCCTGCGGTGACGCCGACGCCCGCACCGGTACGGCCTATGGCTTCGGCCGAGGCGCAGCAGAAGACCTACGACGAGCGGCAGGCCGAGAAGAAAGACGATATTTTCCGTCCGGCGACCGAGACGCTGACGGGCCCTCAGGTGCTCGGCAAGATCGACGTTTCGGCCATGGTGCCGGGCGGCAAGCATAGACGCAAACGCCTGTCGAAGGAGAAGGTGGACGTCAACCGCGCGCAGCCTGCGGGCCGCGGAGGCGGTAACGGCGGCGGTTCGCAGGCCGGCGGCAATGCCTCCGGCAGGGGCGGCGGTCAGCCGCGTCCGGGCGATGGCCGCAACAAGAAGAAGGGCGCCCGTGTGGTGAAACCCGTCGTGCGTCCCGAAGTGAGCGACGAGGAGGTAGCAAAGCAGGTGAAGGATACGCTGGCACGCCTGACCTCGAAGGGTGCCAAGTCGAAGGGCGCCAAGTACCGCAAGGAGAAACGCGAGCTGGTGGCCGAACGCCTGAACGAGGAGATGCAGCGCGAGCAGAAGGAGCGTTCGATCCTCAAAGTGACCGAGTTCGTCACCGTCAGCGAGCTGGCGACGATGATGGACGTTTCGGTCAACGAGGTGATTTCGGCCTGCATGAACCTGGGCCTGATGGTTTCGATCAACCAGCGTCTCGACGCCGAGGCGATGGTGGTCGTGGCCGAAGAGTTCGGATATAAGGTCGAGTTCGTATCGGCCGACATCCAGGAGGCGATCGCCGACGACGAAGTCGACGACGAGGCATCCCTCGTGCCGCGCCCGCCGATCGTGACCGTCATGGGACACGTCGACCACGGCAAGACGTCGCTGCTGGACAATATCCGCAAGACCAACGTCATCGAAGGCGAGGCGGGCGGTATCACGCAGCACATCGGCGCGTACAGCGTCGTGCTCAACGGCCGCAAGATCACTTTCCTCGATACGCCGGGACACGAAGCCTTCACGGCCATGCGTGCCCGCGGCGCGAAGGTCACCGACGTGGCGATCATCATCGTGGCGGCCGACGACAGCGTCATGCCGCAGACGGTCGAGGCGATCAACCACGCGCAGGCCGCCGGCGTGCCGATGGTCTTCGCGATCAACAAGATCGACAAGCCCAACGCCAATCCCGACCATATCAAGGAGCAGCTGGCCCAGATGAACTATCTGGTCGAAGAGTGGGGCGGCAAGTACCAGAGCCAGGATATTTCGGCCAAGAAGGGGCTCAATCTCGACAAACTGCTCGAAAAGGTGCTGCTGGAAGCCGACATGCTCGATCTGAAAGCCAACCCCGACCGCAAGGCGACCGGTACGGTCATCGAGTCGACGCTCGACAAGGGGCGCGGCTACGTGGCTACGGTGCTCGTGGAGAACGGCACGCTCCATGTGGGCGACGTTCTGCTGTCGGGTATCCATACGGGCCGCGTGAAGGCGATGTTCAACGAGAACGGCAAGAAGGTGACCGAAGCGGGGCCCGCGACGCCGGTGCAGGTGTTGGGTCTCAACGGCGCTCCGCAGGCGGGCGATACGTTCAACGTGATGGACGACGACCGTTCGGCGCGTGAGATCGCCAGCAAACGCGAGCAGTTGCAGCGCATGCAGGGCATCATGACGCAGAAGCACGTGACGCTCGACGAGATCGGCCGCCGTATCGCCATCGGATCGTTCAAGGAGCTGAACATCATCGTCAAGGGCGATGTGGACGGTTCGGTCGAGGCGATGGCCGGCTCGCTCATCAAGCTCTCGAAGGAGACCGTGCAGGTCAACGTCATCCATGCCGCCGTGGGACAGATTTCGGAGTCCGACGTGCTGCTGGCCGCCGCGTCGAACGCCATCATCGTCGGGTTCCAGGTGCGTCCGTCGGCTGCGGCGCGCAAGACGGCCGAGAAGGAGGAGATCGAAATCCGTCTCTACTCGATCATCTACGACGCGATCAACGACATCAAGGACGCGATCGAGGGTATGCTCGAACCGGTGATGAAGGAGGAGATCGTATGCTCGGTCGAGGTGCTGGAAATCTTCAAGATCACGAAGGTCGGCACGGTGGCCGGATGTGTCGTCCGCGAGGGCAAGTTGCAGCGCTCGACGCCGATCCGCGTCATCCGCGACGGCATCGTCATCTACACCGGCAAGCTCGGATCGCTCAAACGCTTCAAGGACGACGTCAAGGAGGTGACCACGGGACAGGACTGCGGTCTGAATATCGAGTCGTTCAACGATATCCGCGTGGGCGATATCGTCGAGGGGTACGAGCAGGTCGAAGTGAAACGCAAATAATATCGATTGTTTAAATACCTAATCTCAAACTTAAAAAGGCAGTAATGAATACTCCGATCAAATTCACAACGGCCGAGGAGGCCGTGAAGGTCATCAAGTCGGGCGATCATGTCCATCTGAGTTCGGTGGCTTCGGCCCCGCAGTGCCTCATCAAGGCCATGTGCGCCCGCGGCGAGGCCGGCGAGTTGAAGAACGTCCACGTGCACCATCTGCACACCGAAGGGCCGGCGCCCTATGCCGACCCGAAGTTCGAGGGTGTCTTCCAGCTCGATTCGCTCTTCGTCGGCGCGAATGTCCGGAAGGTGACGCAGAGCGGCTACGCCGATTACATTCCGATCTTTTTGAGCGAAACGCAGAAGCTGTACCGGTCGGGTGCGGTGCCCTGCAACGTGGCGATGATTCAGGTCTGCCCGCCGGACAAGCACGGCTACGTTTCGCTGGGAACGTCGGTCGACGCTACGCTGGCGGCCATCGAATGCGCCGACCATGTGATCGCCGTGGTGAACAAGTACGTTCCCCGCGCCTTCGGTCAGGCGATGATTCCCCTGTCGAAGATCGACCTGTTCGTGCAGGACGACCAGCCGCTCGTCGAAGCGAAGTTCTCCGAACCGAGCGACGTGGAGAAGGCTATCGGCGCGCACTGCGCTGAGTTGATCGAGGACGGCGCGACGCTGCAAATGGGCATCGGAGCCATTCCCAACGCCGTGCTGGCGCAGCTGGGCAACCATAAGAACCTGGGTATCCATACCGAGATGTTCGCCGACGGCGTGCTGCCGCTCGTACGCAAGGGCGTTATCAACGGCGAGGCCAAGAAAACCGATCCGGGCAAGATGGTCTCGACGTTCCTGATGGGTTCGCAGGAGGTCTATAACTTCATCGACGACAACCCCGGCGTGCTGATGATGGACGTGGGATATACGAACGATCCCTACGTCATTTCGCAGAACGACCGCTTCGTGGCCATCAACTCGGCCATCCAGGTCGACCTGACGGGTCAGGTCTGCGCCGATTCGATCGGTACGAAGTTCTGGTCGGGCGTGGGCGGTCAGGTCGATTTCGTCTACGGCGCTTCGCTGTCGAAGGGCGGAAAGGCGATCATCGCCATGCCTTCGATCACCACCAAGGGCGTATCGAAGATCGCTCCGGTGCTCGATACTGGAGCCGGCGTCGTTACGACCCGCAACCATATCCACTGGCTGGTGACCGAGAACGGTGCGGTCGACCTCTACGGCAAGACGTTGCAGGAGCGCGCCCGTCTGGTGATCTCGATCGCCCACCCCTCGGCACAGGAGGAGTTGGATCGTGCGGCGTTCGAGCGTTTCGGTTCGCACCACCACTACATCAAGGGTTACATGCAGAAGTAGTTTCGGATTTCAGAGGAGGCTTTCCGTCCTCCTCGGTTCGCCCCGGCAGGGTCATACGTGCGTATGGCCCTGCCGGGGCGAACTCTGTCTGGGAGAAGTCGCCGATTCCGAAAAGCGATGGAGAAGGCCGGTTCGTCGCGGGTCTGAGCGTCCGCTCTTTCGGAGCGGGAGCGGCAAAAAGAAGGCTCGCTTCCGAGAAGCGAGCCGAAGAAGAAGAGGATCAATTGCCCTATTCCGCCTGCTTGTCGGAGACGTTCGATTTCCAGTTGAGCAGCGGGAGCAGAAATGAGATGACGGATGCTGCTATCCAGAAAAACGCCACGGGGGCGAAGTCATAGACTTTCGTGCCGTCGGCGGCGACGGTTATGTGTGCGTCGATGAGCCATCCTGAGGCTACGTCCTGAATGCCGGCTGCGCAGTAAGATGCTACTCCCACGACGCCCAATGCGGCGCCGGTAGCCTTGCGGGGGACGATGTCCACGGCCATCAGACCTCCGAGGAAACAAATCAGTACGCCGATGGCGATTCCGAAGAGTACCATCGCCAGCACATTCACCCACACCTCTGTACCGCCGTACAGGAACAATGTCAGTGCGACGGAATTCAGTATGCCGAATAACAGGGCGGGGAGCTTTCGGTCTCCCTTGCAGAGTTTGTCGGAGAACCAACCCGAAAGTACGGTTCCGAGAATTCCGAGCAGGGCGTTGATTGATACGATCGAGATGGCCTCGCTGTCGGAGAACCCTTTGGCTTCTTGCAGAAACAGTACGCCCCATCCGTTGATGGCGTAGCGGGAGATGTACATGAAGGCGCTGGCAGCCGCCAATATCCATACCGCAGGGGTTTTGAGTACTTGTTTCTGGATCTCCTTCACGGATCTGTCGGCTTGGGACCGGGACTTTTCATGCGCCAGAGTCTCGACCGGAGGCAATCCTTTGGATTCAGGGGTGTCGTGGAGCCAGCAGAGGATGACGATTACCCCGATGGCTCCCGCCGCTGCCGATCCGAAAAAGCCGGCCTGCCATCCGGCGAAGGTCACGATCGACCCTACGAAGAGGAATGAAAAGAACTCTCCGAGGTTGTGGCTTGCAGAGAAGAATCCGTAGTAGGTTCCGCGTTCTTTGAGGGGATACCAGCGTGAGAGGGAGATGATTGCCGGAGGTGCGCCCATCGATTGCGCCCAGCCGTTGAGCCCCCACATTACGGCGAAGGCGACGAAGACGACGGCCGTGGGGATGACCGACTGGGCGAGGCCCAGTACGCCCATCAGCGCGTTTGCCGAGGCCGAAACGACGAGACCCGTGGCCATGAAGCGTTTGATGTTGCAGTAATCGGCGATGAATCCGTTGACGAACTTGCCGACGGCATAGGCAAATAGGAGCGCCGACCCGATGACGCCCAGTTGTGAGGCATCGAGCGAACCGCTGTCGAGTATCGGCTTTTTCATGACGTTGAGACTCGTTCGGCAAACGTAGTATAGACTGTATCCGAGTGTCGCGGCGGTAAATGCTTGCAGCCGGAGACGGCGGTAGTATCTGTCGCACGCAGTGTCGTCCAGCTCCCGCTTGGGAGCCGGACGACTGATGCGATAAAATTCCTTGATCCGATTCATGAATTCCGAAGTCCGTTAATCGAAAAGACCGTTCAGCAAACGGGCGAGCCGGTATCCGGCTTTTCGGATTTGACTTTCGACCAGAGGCAGGGCCTTGTTCAGGAAGTCCTGCCCCAGTCGGGCGTCGGGTTTGGCCCATTCGAACTGCACTTCGCAGCATACGGCGGCATCGTGCAGCCAGTCGCGGGGCGTTCCGGCAGCGATGGCCTGTTTGTCGCTTTTCGGAAGACGGTCCAGTTCATCGGCCCATTCGCTGACCGACCAGATGCGCGCGGTGGTGATGATCTCGTTGTCCCAGACGCTGTGGACGTAGAACTTGTGCGCTTTGCGATATTTGTCTTCGAAAAGTACGTCGTATTTCATGTCGTGGGTCGCATACTTGATGTGCGCGGGGCAGTGCATGTCGCCCACCAGATGAATGACGTATTTGAGGTTGACGGCCACGGTGGAATCGCTTTGCTCCCGGTAATTTTCGAGGATGCGTATGGCGGATTCCAGTCCGTAGATGGCATTGCCGCGTTTCGGTTGAGCAATTCGTCCGAGTAATGGAGACGGGCATCGACAGGTGCCGTGTGCCAGCCGTCGGTGAAGGCGTATTCGGGGGTCTTGCGGTATTCGTCCATCCATTTGGCGTAGTAGACGACGGAGTGTCCCCCGAGGTATTTTTCGATGCGTTTTTTAGCTCTCTTCGTCAGGTTGCGCTCGGCGATCTTGGCGATGGTCTCGTGCCCTTCGCGTCCCCATCCGAAGACGGGATCGGAGTAGAAAAGGGCGCTGCACAGTAGCAGAATCAGTAATTTTTTCATAAGTTTCAGCGAGTCAATCGTGCAGCCCCCGGCTGCGGAGATACGAGATCAGTAATTCAGGGCGGTCGGTCTGGATCAGGGTCGCGCCCATGTCAATCAGTTTTCCGTAAATTGCGGCAGGGCCGCCTTCAAAGGCCCTGTCGTCGTCCAATCCGCCGCAGAGCGAACTCCAAAGCGAGTTCACCCAGAGCTTCGAACCGCCGTCCGCGATGCGTTTCATGCAGACTTCCACCTCGGGCGTATATTCGTCCCAGCAGACTTCGTAGGCCAACGGCTGCTTTTCCGATTTCCGGTACTCCTCGAAGAGTTCGCGTCCCTGCGGTTTGAGGATGTCGATGACCGGCATGTACATCATGTTGTGCGGATAGGCGGCGAACTTCGCTGCCACGACCTCCGCCGGACGCTTGCCCTTGATGAGCACCTGATCCGTGACGCCCAGCTCCTCCGTGACGGCCAGCGCGAGGTCGTAATATTCGTACCCCTGATCGATGTTCACCACGATGCGGTCTTTGCAGACTTCCAGCGCTTCGCGCAGGGTCGGCATCCGCAGATCGTCGGTAACGACGTTGTGTGCCCGGCGTAACTTGCAGCGGCGGATCGAGTCGTAGGTGATGTCGCAGACACGGCCTTTTCCGCTGGTCGTACGGTCGATCGTCTTGTCGTGGCAGAGTACCAGCACGCTGTCCTTGGTCAGTTTGAGATCCAGTTCCATGATGTCGACTCCCATGCGGATTACGGATTCGATAGCAGGAATCGAGTTTTCGGGCCAGTTGCGCCAGTCGCCGCGGTGTGAGACGACCAACACTTTTTTCGATGCGGGATCGTGCAGTTCGGCGACGATCGCTTCGGCCCGGCCGCCGGTTTGCGACGGGGCGGTCTGTTCTCCGCACGCTGCTCCGGTGAGAGCAGCGGCGAGAATCAGCAGATGAGTGATTTTTCGTTTCATAGGTTATCGTTGGATGAAGACTTCGTTTTCTTATATCAGTTTCCGGCAGGACGATAGAGGATGTTCGCCGGAGTGACGTCGACTGCCGAGGCGTCGTAGGCGCCGAGATAGTCCATGTAGTTGTCGGCGTTGACGCCCGTCATGATGCAATCGCCTCCGTTGTAGGTTCCCACGTCACCTTGTGCGATGCAGTTTCGGAACTTCGCGGCTTTTTTACACTGTCCGAAGAAGGTTCCCTTGTAGTCGTTGTCGGGGCGGTCGGAGATGACACGGCCGTAGCTTTCGCATCCGATGAATTCGTTGTCGTTGTGGTTTACCAGACAGAGAATGCCGCCGGCGGCCCCCTTCGTACGGCTGATTAGATCGCCGCGGTTCACGACGTTGGTGAATTTGATTCCCGGTCCGGTGATGCAGGTGATGTTGCCGAGGCGGGCGTATCCCGATCTGGGAAAGGCGTTGTCGTTGAGTCCGTAGTTGGTACAGTCGGTCAGGTGCGTGTAGCGGTTGGCTGCGGCGACGATGCCGGAAGCACGTCCGACCTTTGTCGTGAGGTCGCCGCGGTTGATACATCCGTTGAAGATTACGGGGTTGGCCGAACTGGCGAGATTGGTGCTGAACCCGCAGATGCCGCCGACGTGTATGCCCGTCGCTCCGTTGCCGGTATTGCCGCCGTCTTCGGACGTGAGGGGCGGCTTCGTTGGTCAGGCGGTCGAGTACGACGCCTTTGCTGGCGAAGGCGAGTCCGACCATGCCCATCGTCATGCGGACGTTGCCTGCCGAGCCGTCGAACGACATCGGGGCGTTGTTGACGATATTGCGCACGGTAGCGTCGTAGACCACGCCGGCCAGAATGCCGCAGTCGGTGCCTTTCGAGGCTTTGACCGCCAGCGAACAGGAGGCGTCGAAGACGAGATTTTCGACGACGGCTCCGGGGCCCAATGCGCCGAAGAATCCCCATGCGCGGTTGGGGGAGTCGAGTTGTCGCATACCATGTGGAAATTACGGATCGAGTGCCCCTGCCCGTCGAAGAAGCCCGTGAATGGACGTCCCGACTCGATCGTCAATGCGTTGGTGCCCGTCAGCGGACAGACCGCATCGCCGATCGGTGTCCACGTTTCGATGCCGGTCATGTCGATGTCGTTGAGCAGTACGACGAAGCCTCGTTCATCTTGCCAGGGGGCGAGACTTTCGCCCGCATTGACTGCCGCGGCGAATTCGATGAGATCGTCGGCCGTCTCGATACCGCCCGGAGACGCGAAGGCGTAGAGCGCTTTGGCGAGATGGCGGGCCGAGAAGATACCGTTCTTCTCGTTGTAGGTGCGTATTCCCGATTTGTAGATGTTTTTTGTGTAGGTTCTGCCGTCGGTCGTCGTGAGCGTGAGTTTCAGACCGGCCTCGGAGATGAAGCGCCCTACGGGGAACTTGATTGTCTGGGGACGGGTCAGATCGGCGTTATCGGGGAAATGCAACGTCAGTTTCGATCCCGTTCCGCCGGGGGCCGGCGTGGTGAGGGTCGAAGGGTCGACCGTACCTGTGAAGGTCAGATAGCCGTCGAAGTCCTCCTGCGAGGCGGGTTCCACGGCGAGCGATTGCGCCGGACTATCAATTCGCCGGCATCGATGCGCAGTTCGATGACCGAGAAGATATTGCGGAACGAGACATGGAGTGCACCCTCCGCAAGATTCTTATCGAGCGGTGTCCCGACCAGCGGTGCGCAGGCCGTGTTGGTCTGCTCCGTGCCTTGCAGGGTGATTGTACGCTGGGGTTCCACCGCAACGGTGCCTTCGACGGTCGTGACGGGATAGTAGGCCGTCAGCGGTTTCGAGGGGTCGTAGGCCGTGATCCCCGTATCGCTGGCGAAGGTGGTCGTGGCACCCGCTTCGGTAGCCGTGTAGACATAGGCCGTACCGTCGTAGACGACCGTAATGCGATCGCCGACTTCCCATGTGCTTTTTCCTTCGATGATGTCGGTTCGCGTTGCCGGAGTGCAGGAGGCCTTGATGACGAGTCCTGATGAAGCGTGAGGCGGAGTCGGTTCGCCGATTTCGGGATTTCGGGTGCAGCTTCCGAGCAGCAATGCTGCGCCGAATAGGATGATATATGTTTTTTTCATTTTTTCTGCAAAATTATTCTTTGTTCTGGTCCTCCTCGAATTCCGTGTCCTCGATGCCGTTATCGGGTCTTTCCTGCCCGATGTGGGACATGTCGGTGACGGCGTAGGGCGTAGTCAGGGCATAGCGCGCTGCTTGCAGGGCGATCGGGGCATTCGCCTCGGTAACAGGGGTCGAATAGCTGCCGTGGGTGGTATTCGATGTCGTATAGCGGAACGGATTTCCGTCGAGCGTCACACCTCCGAAGGCAGGCGAGATCAGTTTTTCGAATACGGCGCACGATGCGGCATAACGCGAAATGCCGTAGTCCATGTGGTACCCGTCGCGGGTCATGTCCATCGCGTTTTGGAGTTTCGACGTGCGGAGATTTTGCAGGACGGTGCCCGTGGCGATCACATCGTCGAATGCGACTTCGCTCATTACTTTTTGGCCTTGTGCGACGATGGCGGCGTACATGTCCGTCTGCGACGAGGCGAAGTTGTTGACGATCACCGTCTGTTGCGAATAGCTGACGAGTGCGGGATCGGCATAGGCCTGCGACAGAATATAGTAAAACCTGGGCATGGCGCCGGTTTGCGTTGACTTGACGTTGTCGATGAGTCCCTGCAAAGCCTCTTTCTCGGCCGAGGTCCACTTCCATGCGTTGACTTTGCCCGTGTGTTCCTGGATGGTCACGACGTCCCACTGCTCCGAAGCGGCTACCTCTTTGATCGTCTTGTTCATCGATTCGGTCCAGCCGGCCGCTCCCGGATTGCATTCGTAGCAACGGTAGTCGTTCACGGTGGCGAAGCCGTTGTTGTATTCGGGGAACCGTACGCCCTCCGTAATACATGTGTGTCATCTTCACCTTGTCGATGCCCATGGCTTTCAGAATGCCGGGCAGATGCTCCACGGCATCTTTCGTAAAACTGTTCCCGATGAAGAGAATGCGCAGTTCCGCGTCGCCGCCCGCGCTTCCTCCGCCCGAGTTTCCGATTTGGTAGGCGATATTCGTAAGGGCCGATTGGTTCGCCCCTTGTTTCCCCAGGTAGTTGGCTTGCTCGGCATCGGCATAGGAGTCGAAAACGGGAGCATTGGCGTTGTAGGTTCCGACCTTGCCGCCGGCCGTACAGTCGGTCCATTGTGCCACGGCGTTGTTATACCCCCAGAATACACCTCGATAGGGGCTGTCGGTCAGGATCGTACCGTAGTTGGCGCAGTTCTCGAAGGTCGCGTCGCCTGCCGCCGACGTGATGCCGCCGCAGCGGGAACCGGTCGTCGAGGTGAGATCGCCGTAGTTCGAACATCCGATCATCGACGACCCTGCGCCCATGTTGCAGGCGATGTTACCCAAACGTCCCGCATCGTTTTTCGGACAAGTGTTCAGCTGCTTGCCGTGATTTACGCAGTTGGCCAGTTGGGTATAGCGGTTGGCCGCTGCGACGATGCCCGCGGTGCGTCCTGTCGCGGAGGTGATGTCGCCGTAGTTGATGCAGTCGGAGATGATGACTTTCTGCTGCGAAGCCCCGTCGTTGGTGGTGAATCCCGCAATGCCGGCGATGTGGTAGCCCGTGGCGCCTCCGTTCGTATTGTTGTCTCGGTTTTCGGCCGTGATCGTGCCGTTGTTGTTCACGTTGTCGATCGTGACGTTGGCTGTTTCGGCAAAGGCCGTTCCTATCAGGGCCATCGTGATGCGGACATTGCCCGCCGCACCCTGAAAAAGCATCGGAGCGCTGCTCGTGATGTCACGCACCGTAGCGTCGTAAACCAGTCCGGCCACTACGCCGTTCGATGAACCGGCTGTGGACGCGACGGTGAACGAACAGCCTGTGTCGAACGAGAAATTCTCGATCACGGCGCCGGGTGCCAAAGTTCCGAACAATCCGTATGTAGCCCCCCCTCGCTGTTCGCAGCGACCATTTTCAGATTGCGGATCCGGTAGCCCTGGCCGTTGAAATGTCCTGCGAAGGGGTTCCGGAGACCGTGAGTTTGTTGTTTGCGATGACGAAGGTCGCCTTGCCGATGGGTGTCCATTCGGCGACCTCGGACATGTCGATGTCGGTCAGCAGGCAGATCTCTCCGTTTTCGTTTTGCCATTCGCCGAGCGGTTTGCCGGAGTTGACCGCAGCCGCGAGAGCCACGAGATCGTCGGCCGTGCGAATGCCTTTGGCCGTCGAGACCTCGCCTCCGTACTTGGTATTGGTCACGCGCTCTTCGTTGCCGGCCTTGATCTTTCCGATATAATCCATGAAGTTCATTTCGTTGATGGCGACCATTTCGTAGTCGCCGCCGTTGTAGGATCCTATTCCGCCGCCTGCGATGTTGTTGTCCATCTTTCCGAGGCTGTTGATATTGGCTACGAGCGTGCCGCGGTAGGTCGTGAGGTCGGAGATTACGTTGCCGTAGTTGGCCGAATTGATGATTTCGCAGTCTGAGGGCATTGGACAGACAGAGCAGTCCTCCGGCGTGGGATTGGGAGTTGGTCGTCACGACGTCGCCGTGGTTTGGTGCAGCCGTTTATGATCGACTGGGTGCCGAGGATGCAGGTGATGTTGCCCAGACGTCCGCCCTTGGAGCCGGCATAGGTATTCATCATGTCGCCGTAGTTCTCGCATTCGACGATGTGCGTGAAGGTGTTGGCTGCGGCGACGATGCCCGAAGCGCGTCCCTGTCGAAACGGTCATGTCTCCGTGATTTATGCAGCGCAGGAACCGATTGGCGAAGGTCGATGTGCGGGAGGTGTTCGAGAATCCGGCGATGCCTCCGACCTGAGTCGAGGTGAATCCGTTGGCGTTGGCGGCACCCGGATCCGCTTTCAGTGCACCGTAGTTTGTCAAATCGGTCAGTTGCGAAACGGTATCCTCGCTCGTGCCGGCGCCGTAGACGAAGCCGACGAGCCCCATGGTCATCAGCTTGTTTGCCGAGTTGTTGCCTTCGCAAATCATCGGTAGATAGCTGGTGCATTTCTCGATCTTCGAGTCGACGCAGGCGCCGGCGATGACGCCGGTCGAGGTCGTTCCGTTGCCCGAAACGGTGAACGACCCCGTCATCGCCGCTTTCGGCACCCAATACGAGGTTCCGTACCGTGGCGCCTTTGAGGATGCCGAACAGTCCGTAGACTTGATTGTCCGAGGTGAGTGCTCCGGTCATCTTGCAGTTCAGCAGCGCGTGGCCCTGACCGTCGAACGTCCCTTCGAAAGCCGCACCCTCGACTTTCGATTCCGAAGCCGTGGCGACGAACGAACCGTTGCCGATGGGAATCCACGACGCGATCTTCGTCATATCGATGTCGTTCATCAATACGGCGGTCATTCGCTGTGCGCCCGTTCCGGCATTGACGTTTTCGGCGAATTGCACGAGTTCTTCGGCCGTTCGGATCTCGATCCGATCGCTCGTCGCCTTGGTGAAGAATACCGGTCGCAGTACCGTATGCTCCTGCAAGTCGTAGGCCATTGCGATCATGTATCCATCGTCGAATCCGGTCGGGAAGGTGACGGTGATCCGCTGCTGTTTCCTGTCCAGGACGATTTCGACCCCTTCGGCCTCGGCGATGCCGACCAGTGCTTCCGCGGCATGTTCGCCGTGGAGTTCATATTCGATGGTTGCGGGAACCGTCGGGTCGACGACGGTGGTGTTGATTGCTGTCGAGAGCGTGAGATTCAGGACCTGCTGGATGGGGAGCGTGATGACCTTCCCGTCGCCGAGCGTCAGCGACAGGTTGCCGTTGGCGTCGCGGGCAATATCCTTGAACAGGCAGCTTTCGCCGTCGTTGGCTTCGATCGGATCTCCTTCGGCGTCGTTCAACCGTTCGCCGTTGACGGTCCAGAATCCCTCGGCGTCGACCGATACTTCGGGCGTGTATCCGCTTACGGGCACCTTTTCGCCGGCTTTGTCGAGCAGCGGCGAAGTCTTGCCGTCAGCCGTTACGGTCCAGTAATATAGATTGTTCTGCGGGTCGAGTTCGATACCGAGCAGCGGGACGTTGAGCATCTGGTCGACAGTGGCCAGTACGATGCTCTTCTCCTCGTTCTTGTTGTCCTTGTAGGTGATGATATAATTGCCTTCGGAGTCTTCGGTCATCTCCGTGATGACGTTGCCCGATGTCAGTTCGCTCAGGTCGGCGAGTTGACTGTTGAGCGAGGCGATGCGGTCTTGAAGTTTTGCGATCCGCTCCTTGATGTCGTCGAGACGTCCGCTGAGTTGCGAATCGTCATAGTCGCTGCATCCGTAGACGAAGGTTGTCGCCGTGAGGAGCAAGAGATATAGAAATCGTTTCATGGATGTCTGAATTAAGCGTTAGTAGTTCTGCGACGGATCGAAATAATCGCCGTTCTTGTAGCACAGGGCGTTGTCGTTCGTGGCCTCGGGAGCGCTGCCCGGATTGTCCTTGTAGGTATCCCATTCGCCGACACGACCTCCCTTGGCGCATTGTGTGACGAGCTTCTTGCCGCTGTAACCGCAGGCCCAACCGGGGCCGTGTTGCGGTTCGCCGGAGGCGTAGGTGATGTTGGCCAGGATCGTTCCCTTGTTCACGCAACCGACGATCGTCGCCTGATTGTGGCCCACGAAGCCTCCCGTACGGCATCCCAGTTGCGAGAAGACATTGCCGTTGTTGGTGCAGTATTCGATGCGGAGGTTGTTGTTGGTAACCGTACCGCCGACCAGACCGCCCATGCGCTTATAGTTGTAGTAGTCCTTGCTGCCGCCGTATTGACCGATGGCATCGTCCTGTATCGTTCCGTTGTTGGTCGAGTTGGCGATCACCGTGCCGTTCTCTTCGGTCGTACTGCCGCCCAGCGTGCCGACCAGACCGCCGCCGCGTCCTGTGGGAGCGCTTATTTCGCCGTTGTTGGTGCAGTAGTTGAGCTTGGTTCCCGCACCGAGCGTGAAGGCACAAATGCCTCCGATGTTCATACCCGTACCCCCGTTAGCTGGTGTTGGTAATGCGACCGGTCTTCACATCGCCGTTGTTGACGACGGCGTCGGCTTTCGTTTCGCCGCCGATGGTCGTGGACTTGATGCATCCGGCGATACCGGCGAGCATCATCAGCGTGGCGTCGGGATTGTCGCCCGTGAGGATCACCGAGACATTGTTAGTGACGTTGACGATCGTCGATCCTTCGGCGTAACCCGCCAGTGCACCGGCCGATACGACGTTCTGACTCGTACCCGCGAGGGTAATTTGATCCCCTGCGGCGCCCAGTTTGAGGTTTTTGATCGTAGCGTCCTTTATCGCTCCGAACAGGCCGTGGAGATGAGTCGTCTCGTTCTCGACGTTGAAGGTCCATCGGATTCCCTTGATCGTGAAACCCTGGCCGTCGAACACGCCCGTGAAGGGGTTTGTCAACGTATTGTAGGAGGGCGATCCGGTGGCCTTTGCCCTGTCCGATCGGAGTCCATTCGGTAAGTTCCGTCAGATCGATGTCGTTGAGCAGCACCACCTCTCCCGAAGCGTTCTCCCAACGATCCGTGCTTCCGCCGGCGTTGACGGCCTTGGCAAAGGCCACGAGGTCTGCGCCCGTTGCGATGCCCGGTTCGGTCGGGGTGTCGGGAACGACCGGCGATTGGCGGACGCCGAGCGTTACGGTGATGCCGTAGGGGCGATTCGAGAATGTGATCGAGCCTTTGCGGTCAGCGCCGCTGTCGTTTTCATAGTAGTCGGCTACGAACGAGTGGGTCGTCGTGACCGTCTCCGCGCGTGTCTTGGGGGCGGGTTTGAGCCACGACTGACACTCCTCTGCGATCGTTACCTCATAGTCGATGTCGGCCGACACTTTGATGTCGAATTCCGTGAATTCGCCTTCGAGGGCGACCTCCGCTCCCGTTCCGAACTGCGGGTCCCACGTCGGGGGGGCGATCTGGGCCGTTCCATAGGTGAAGAATAATGGTTTGAGAACGGTATTGCCGCCGGCCGAGGCGATGACGACGACATTGCCCTCTTCGGCATTTTCGTCCAGCTTCACCGAGATCGTACGGGTGTATTTGTCGATTTTCACCGTTACGTTCCATGCCGTGAAGTAGTCGACATACGCCGTTTCGGCTTCGCTGCCCGCTACGGTGTATTCGATTTCGACCGGTATCGAACGGTCGGGGACGGCCGTTACGGGAGCTGCATCGAACTGGATGCTCAGGGCTTCGAACACCGGAATCTCGAAGGTGCTGCCGTCGGCGAGCGTGAAGCGGACCATACCGCTCTCCTCGTCGGTCTCCACCTTCTGGAAGAGGGTGTTGCTGACATCGTTGGCCAGTATGGGATTGCCTTCCTTGTCCGTGAGACGCTGGCCGTCGACGATCCAGAATCCTTCGGCATCGATGTCCATCGCGGGAGGTACGCCGCCCACGGGCATCATCTTGCCCTCCTTGTCGAGCAGCCACTGATAGGTCTTGCCGTTGTCGGCGGTCGTGCGCCAGTAGAGTTTCCCGTCGGTGAATTCGCCGGCACCGACGATCGGAGCGGTTACCACGTCGTCCTGCGTGGCGAGGGTAACGGTCTTCGTTTCGCCGCCGTGGTCGCGGTAGCTGATGACGTAGTTGCCCTCGTCGTCCTGTTTGAGGTAGGAGATGAAGCTGCTGTTGATCAACGCCGAAAGCGAATTCATCTCTTCGTTCAGTCGCTCGACACGCTTTTCGGTCTCCGTGAGTTCCTGCTCGATGGCATCGATGTTTTGCCGCAGCTCTCCGTCGTCGTATTCGTCGCATCCCCAAAGAAGAACGAAACATGCGGCGAGCGATATGATGTTCGAAAACTTTCTCATTTTTTCTTGCTGTTTATGGGATTATTGTTTGATCCGCACGTGGAGGTAGTTCATGCACGAGCGTTCGCCTTTCGCATCGGACGGCTGGTTGACCACCTTGCCGGCGCCGTCGGTGTAGAGCCACATGGCCGTCGAACCGCCGCCGTCGAATCTCGTTACGTTCCAGCAGTCGAATTTCTGGGCGATGCGGACCATTTCATAGAATTTTACGCCCATCGAAATCCAGTCCTGACGGCCGTCGATGACGAAGAAGCAGACTTTCGTTCCGGCCTTGTCGATGCCCACGTAAGTCATCGGGTCGTATTTGTCTGTGTCGAAACTCTTGTCTTCGCCGTCGACCATGAACTGATACATCGTGGAGTTCTGTGTCAGAATAGGGGTCGAGATTCCGTTGACCGTCACGTCTGCGCGGATGCGGAGCGTCGAACCCACGGAGAGTTTTCCGGCGAGCGTTTCGGCCGTCGCGCCGGTGAGCTGTACGGCCCATTCGTCGAGGGCCGTCAGATAGGGCGCTTCGGCGAGCTCCGTCGAACGACCGTCCGCGATCTGGGTTACAGTGGCTTTCGAACCAGCCGTCGTTGACCGTCACGGGATTGCCCGACTTGTTTTTCGCGACGACGTAGAGCGCCTTTTTGGAGAGCGTATTGGTCAGCGAGGGAGCGTCGGGATGGGGTATATTTTCTTGTACCGTGCAGTATAGAGGTTGGCTTCTTGCAACGTGCTGCCCGAACGCAGGATCGTGTCGTTGATCGAGTGGTATTCGTATTCCGTACCGCCGACTTCGATTTTGCCGGAGAAGGTCTTTTTTTTGCCGCAGCTCACCGTACGATCCTTGAAGAAAGTGAAGGCATTCGCATGGTTGGTCAGCGACGTGCGGACGCTCTTGTTGTTGACGAAGTCGGGGCGTCCCTCCTCGATGTGCAGTCCGCGGGGGAATCCGTCATGCGAATTGAAGAAGCCCGAATTGATGCCGGCGATGATATTTTGTCCTTCGGCACGCTTCCGGTTGCAGTTTTCCGAAAGTGTCTCGCGGATGTTTTTGCCGTTGTTGCTGTTGTTGTTGCCGTTGGGATTGGGTACGAGGTCGTCGGCCATCGAGGTGGATATCTCCACGGCGTCGTTCGTCAGGTCGAGTTCCAGTACGTGCATTTTGCGCGGTAGGTTGGTGAATTCGTCAGTAGGTGTATTTCACTCCGGGGTGAAGTGCGACGGTCTGTTTGAGCTCCCAATCGTAGTAGGACGGAAGCGTCCAGTCCACGGTGTTTTCCTCTGTGTCGTAGTTCGAACGTTTGTGACAGACGGCCGAGGTGTGCATGGCTGCGGGAGCCGTCGTCGGGAGTCTTTGTACGTGTCGTAATCGCCGACGAATCCGTGTCCGATGCAGTCCGAGATGAGAGATGCACTCTTGTTGATAGCCGCAGGCCCATCCGGGACCGTGATAGTCCGAACCGGCGACGGTCACGTTGCCGATGATGGCGCCGGTGTTCTTGCAGGTGCGGATCGTGCCGGCATTGTGCCCCACGAATCCGCCCGTACGGCAGCCGAGGTGCGAGATGACGTTTCCGGAATTGGTACAGTTCTCGATGATGCACTCCGCCGAGGTCGAACCTCCGACCAGACCGCCCATGCGTTTGATGCCGTATTGGTCCTTCTGTCCGGCGTACTGTCCGGCGGCATCGTCCTCGACGAGGCCGTTGTTCTGCGAATTGGCGATGGTTCCCTTCTCGAAGGTTCCGGCCAGCCCGCCGCCGCGTCCGGAGGGTGCGTTCACGCGTCCGTTGTTGGTGCAGTGACCCATGAAGTTGCCGTCTGTATTTTTGATGTACGCACAGATGCCGGCTACCTGCATGCCTTTACCTCCGTTTCCGGTGTTGGCGATCGCTCCTGAGGTGATGTCGCCGTTATTGGTACACCCTGCTTCGGCGGATTGTCCGCCGAGAGTCGTTCCGGACATCTGTCCGACGATGCCGGCGAGCATCACCGGCGTGTCGGCGGGGTCTTCGCCTTCGAACGAGATCGAGACGTTGTTGGCGACGTTTTCGATGACCGATTCCGTAGCGAACGCCGCTACGCCCGCGATGGCCGTACCGGCTGCGGCAGTCCCCCGGACGATGATCCGATCGCCCGAGCCGCCGACCGTGAGATTCCGGACGGAGGCCTGATTCAGTACGCCGAACAGACCGTGTGCCGTCGATTTCGCGGCATCGGCCGTCCATGCGATGTTGCGGATCGTATGGCCTTTGCCGTTGAACTTGCCGGAGAAGGGGTGTTCGGTCGTTCCGATGGCGGTCCATTCGGTGATCCCGTTCATGTCGACATCGTCCAGCAGAACGACGTCGCCGGTTTCATCGCGATAGCGGTTATAGTTGCGCCCCGTATTTACGGCCCGGGCGAATTCGCGCAGGTCGTCCGCGGTTTTGATACCGTAATATTCGGGTTTGGCGCTCGCCGACGCCAGACGCACCATGCGGATCAGCACGTTCTCTTGCAGGTCGCAGAGCATCAGGGCGAAGCATCCTTCTTCGAAAGGCGCTTCGAAGGTTACGACGACGGTTTCGGCCGAGGTGTCGACTACGGCCGCGAGCTGCTCGCAGCGCACTATTTTCAGGATCGCTTCGTCGGCCTTTTCGCCCGTGATCTCGTAACCGATCGTGAGTGGCTGCGAAACGTCTTCGACGGTGTACTCGTCGTCGAAGGCGGTGTCGCCGGCCTTGAAGACGATGTTGAAGGCGTCGAATATCGGTGCGGATACGGTCGATCCGTCGCCCAGCGTGAAGATGGCGTTGCCGTTGTCGTCGCGCGAGATTCCTGTGATGAGCGACGTCTGCTTTCCTTCGGCTTTCACCGGGTTTCCCGACGCATCGGTCAATCGACGGCCGTTGAGGATCCAGTAACCCTCTTTGTCGACGGCCATTTCGGGAGTACGCCCCGCAACGGGGATTTTCGAGCCGTCGGTGTCTTTCAGAAAATCGGTGTTTCCGTCGACGGTAGTCGTCCAGTAGAGTACGCCGTTCTCCTCTTTCGTACCGAGGATCGGTGCCGAGGAGACGTCGTCCTTCGTGGCGACGGTGACGCTGTGTTCGATATTGTCGGCCCCCTTGAACCGGATGACGTCGTTGCCCTCGGCGTCCTGCGTGATCGAGGTTATGGCTCCGCCGTTGACGATGGACGAGAGCAGCCGGATCTGGTCGTTGAGTTGATCGGCCTGTTTTCGAGTTCCGTGAGTTGGTTGTATATCTCGTCGACCCCTTTCCACAGGGCGGAGTCGTCGAAGTCGTCGCTGCATCCGCCGCCGAAAAGAAGAGCCGATGCCAAAAGTGATGTTATCAGAGTTCGTTTCATTGTCTTTTTGATTTTATCGGGTTGCGAAAGCGTCAGTCGAAACCGGTGCTGTCGGTCCATCCGGGATTCTGGGTCAGCAGTCCGCCCGTCAGTACGCGCTGGTCGGCCGGAATGGGCCACAGGTAGTCGCGTTCCTCGTTCCAAGTGTATTTCAGCGTACTCCACGCCACCACGTAACCGCGGTTTTCCGCCATGTCGGAGAGAATGATGTCCGATCCGATGCGCAGTACCGTCAATCCGTCGGCCGGACTGCTGGTCTGCTTGTCGACATAGAGTTCGAGGTCGTTCCTGCCGTCGCCGTCCATGTCGTAGAGTCCCGGTCCGGAGAAATAGATTCCGTAGTAGGGGTTGGTTTCGTTGACCAGTTGCGCACCCTCTTTCCAACGGAACATGTCCCACATGCGCAGCCCTTCCATCACGAGTTCGATCGTGCGCTCCCGACGGATTTCGAGGATGACTCCCGTGTTTTCGCTTTTGGTGACATTGGGATAGCAGGCCAGGAGGAAGGGATCGGGATTGGCGTTGGCAGCGGCCATGTCGAGCCCCTTCATGCCGGCCCGGTCGCGGATTCTGTCGATCGAAATGAGCAGGTCGTCTTTCGTCAGCGTTCCCAGTTCGGCTTTGGCTTCGGCGTAGTTGAGATAGACCTCTGCCGTACGGAACAACGGCCAGTCGGAGGTGCCCTTTCGACGCTCCGCTGTGGGCTGCCGTCGAGACGAACTTGATAGGTTCGTATCCTGTCATCGCCGTCATGTCGTTCGCCGTGACCGACTCCTCGCCTTTGGCGATGTAGCCCGGACAGAGTACGGTCTGTGCCATACGGGGGTCGCGTCCGGCGGTCTCTTCGGTGTAGGACATCGTTTCGTGTCCCTCTTTTTTTCGGTGAAGCGCGAACCGTCGGCCATGAGGTAATGGTTCATGAAACGGCGCGTGAAACCTGCTGCGGAGTTGCGGATGTTGAACTGCACGTTGTGGGAGAGATTCAGTCCTTCGAAGTTGTAGATGCGGGCCAGAATGACCTCTTCCTGTTTGGCGTCGTCGCTGCAAAAAGAGATCCCGATAGGGTTCCGTTCCCTCCTTGTAGAGCGAGTAGCCGCTTTCGGAGATGAAGGTCGATGCGGCGTCGGCGGCCAGTTGCAGATACTTGTCGGCATCGGGCAGATTCCGGTATTTGCGCCACGTGCCTTCGTAGAGGGCGATACGCGATTTGAAAGCCAGGGCCGACCAACGGGTTACGCGGGCGACATCCTTTTCGCGGGGCAGCATTTCGATTGCGTTTTTGAGGTCGTTCATCACGTGATCCATGATGATGCCGCGATCTTCGCGGGGCTTTTTCAGCAACTCCTCCTCTTCGGAGCCGATGACCTGCTCGTACCAGGGTACGTCGCCGTAGCGGAGTACCTTCTCGTAGTAGAAATAGGCGCGGAAGAAGTAGGCCACGCCGTCGTACTTGGTGCGGACGGCTTCGTCGGTGCAGTTATGCGAATTCGCCAGATAGTAGTTGATTTTGCGCAGGGCGGTCCAGGTCCAACCTTTTTCGTTGGAGGCCATGCGGGTTCCCGATATTACGTCGCCCATGCTCTTGTCCACCATGTCGTCGGCATTGAGGCCGGCGGCGCTGTCGGGTGATTCGAGCATCGTATAGAAACTGGTTGGTCCACAGCCGCAGATCGGTTTCCGTCTTGAAGAAGGTCTGCGGAGTGACCGTATCTTCGGGAATAAGGGTCAGGTCGCAGCTGGAACATGCGGCGCCCAGCAGGATCGTTGCCAATATTTTTTGCAGTGTTTTCATCTGTCGTTTTCTTTATGCGTTAGAAGCTGATGTCGACGCCTATGGAAAGCGTTTTTGGGATAGGCGTATCCTGTTCCGGAGTTGGCCTTTGTTCGTACCGCTCGATCCGGCCAGCTCGGGATCGATGGTCTTGTTGTGTTTTTCAGCGGCGACCAATAGCAGAGGTTTTCACCCGAAAATAGATGCGGGCGCGGCTGATACCGATTTTTGCGAGTGAGATTCTCGGGTACGGTATAGCCGATCGTGAGATTTTTCAGACGCAGATAGGCGAGATTTTGAAGATAGCGGTCGTTTTCTCGCCCAACGCACCGCCGGGTAGGCATTGTAGCCGCGCGACGGGGAAGTAGGCATTGCGATTATCCTCCGACCAGCAGTTCGAATAAAAGTCCTTGTGGATGAACGAAGTGGGCGGAAAGGCATAGGGACCCCAGAAGTCGAAGGAGGCTTGGTTGGCAGCCGGATACCAGTCGCGACGTCCGATGCCCTGGAAGAAGGCCGATATGTCGAATCCCATCCAGTTGAAACCCAGTCGGAACGAGTAGTTGTAACGGGGCAGCGAGTTGCCGATGATGCGTTTGTCGCCCGGATCGTCCACGGTGCCCGAACCTTCGGAGATGATGTTGTTGCCGTCGAGGTCGGCGAAACGGACATCGCCCGCGCGCAGACGGTTGCCGGCAGGCCCTTTGTTCTGATAGACGCGGTTATTGACCGCCTTGTCGTCGATCAAGGCCTGGTATTCGGCGGCTTCGCGGTCGGTTTTGAACAGACCTTCGACGTGGTATCCCCAGATTTCGCCCAGCGTTTGACCTTCGTAGCGGTCGGAGATCACCCGATCAGGATTGTGGTATTTGGTGATTTTGGTAATGTAGTCACCCACGGAAGCCGATACGTGGTACGAGAAGGGTTTCCCCGCCAGTTGGAATTCGTCTTGCCAACTCAGCGATATCTCCCAGCCCTTTGTGCGCAGGTCGGCGCAGTTGGCTTTCGGAGTATTGGCGCCGAAGACGCTGGGCAGCGTGAGCGAAGTGGTGAGCATGTCCTTCGTATCGCGGATATAATAGTCTCCGGTGAAATTGAGACGATTGTTCAGAAGGCCTACGTCGAGTCCGACGTCGTAGGTGGTTACGGTTTCCCACGTCAGACCCGACGAGAGCGGATCCGTGACGTTGGCATAAAAGGCTTTTTCCTGTCCGTCGAAGGTATAGTTCATCTGATTGTCGGTGCTGATCTGCTCGATGTAGGCATAGTTGGATACCTGCTGATTGCCCAGACTGCCTACCGAAAGACGTAATTTGAGGTTGTCGACGATGTCCCGTGCCGGGGTGAAGAACGACTCCTCGCTGATGCGCCATGCGGCCGACGCAGAGGGGAAGAATCCCCAGCGATGGTCGGACTCGAAGCGCGACGAACCGTCGCCGCGGGCGCTCGCCTCGAAAATGTAGCGGCCCTTGTAGTCGTAATTCACACGTCCGAAGAATCCCAGCGTACGGTAGGCCGTGATCGATTGCGAGAGGGTGATGGGGCCCGTCGCTACCGTGAAGGAGTCGATGTCGTCGCTCGACAGGTCGGTCTGTTTTGCGTCGAGCGAGGTTGAGCGGTAGTCTTCGTATTGGCCTCCGGCTGTGATTTTCAGATTGTGGCCGCCCCACGAATTCTCGTAAGTTCCGTAGATGTTGACGTTATGGCCTTTGTAGGTTTGGTGTATCTCGCGGTAGGAATTTTCGACCGATCCCGACGTGAACGTCTCCACGACGCCCTGCTGGCGCGAATATTCGAACGTGTTGTTGCGGTATTTGAAGAGATTGTCCCGCTGACGGTAGTCGTAGACCGCTGTGAGGACGAGCTTTTTTGAAGAGAGCGTGACGTCGAACTGGTTCGAGAAGGTGAGGTAGCGTTTCTCGCGCGTGTTTTTCGAACGGTCGGCGGTCATCTGTCCTCCGCGGCCGGCTCCGATCGGGGAGTTCTTGCCCAGTTGGTTGACGTATTGTACGATCGTGCCGTCGGGGTTGTAGGGAAGGA
>VOFK01004417.1_pt1 | contig 33510 bp, 53 predicted proteins | sample 5384121 | NCBI WGS metagenome assembly VOFK01 (sample SAMN12384730, study PRJNA508395) | human gut metagenome | isolation source: healthy gut J | host: Homo sapiens | reverse complement strand
CTGCTGTTCAGCTTTTGGGGAGGCTGTCAATCTTTTCTTCAGCTCCGCCAGACGCGCCTCGTACTGATAATCCTTTTCCTGTTCAAATTCAATCTTTTTCACGGGTTGTTTCTCTCCTTTATCGTTTTGGGGTACCTCTGGTTTTTTTTCGTCCGGAGTGCTTGTATCGAGCAGAAGCTCCTCCTCCCAATCCTGCTGAAAACAGGCAGACAAGGGACGAAGTGCGGCCATCGCATCCCGATAGCCGATCGTCATGCGCTCGCCCGCTCGTTCCGGCGAAAAATCCACCGTACCTGTCAGAAATCCTCCTAAATCCTCACTGGGATAGATGTCGTATATATTCGCGCCGTCCCACCTGCCATTCTCCGGTGCATCGCTCTGCGACAGGTGGACGACTATGATTTGCCGCATACCCTCGTGGTAGACCGGATATACCGGCACATTATCTCCGTTCGCGCCGCCGTCCACGAACATTTCGCCGTCTATTTCAACCGACGGATAGATACCCGGCAGCGCCGATGACGCGAGCAACACCCTTTTTTCGATAGGACGGGTCGATCATATGCGTTATGTCATAATATCGAAGCGTTCCGTCGTCCAGTTTCTTGCAGGTCGCATAGCATACCGGCGCATCCGCGCGGTCCGGCGTCATGACGACTCGATGTACAAAAGACTGTAATCCATCGTTGGAGAACAGCGAGTCATCCGCGAATTGTTCTAACGGCAGAAGCTCGGCCGTTGAAATACTGCCCCACAGCTGCTCTGCAAATGCCAGATCCCCCCTTCAAAAACAGTGCAGCGTTCAACGCGCCGACCGAAGTTCCTGCCGCCACTGCGATATGCTGTTCAAGCTGTAATTCGCGGACAGCTCTCCATACGCCTATCTGATACGCGCCTTTCCCCCACCCCCACCAGCGAAAACTAAACCGATTGCATCCATATGTCGACCTCGAAATGTACTCTTAATTTTATTATGCTTATATGTTGTATTTTTTACGCTATTCGCATAATTCGAGTATATCACTTTCCCTTTCTCTTGTCACGAAAAAACGACCTGATTTTTACAATCAGGTCGTTTCAGTTCTCAGCTTTTTCACTTGTTGTATCGTCGTTTCCAGAATGGCGAGCACTGCGGCGGTCTCCTCCTGCGTCAGCGACTGCATCTGTTCGGACAGCTTTTTGCGCATAATAATCGCGTCCCGACTTGGTTTCCAGGCCGATCAGCTCGTCCGCCGAAACATCCAGCGCATTTACGAGCTTGATAAAGGTTTTTAAGGCTCGGCATTTTGATACCGCGCTCGATTTCTCCCCCAGATAGACCAGTCCAATGTCTGCGGCCTCCGCCAGCGTTTCCAGTGTTTGTTTTTCGTTCCTTTCGCAATGCGCGGATCTTCTGCCCCAGTTCCAGTTTGTTCACGCAAATAGCCTCCTAATTACGCTATTATTTTAACTTATTCTCATTATATCTGTAAGTGGGAATAGGCAAAACACGCTTTAATTATACTTTTATGCTATTTGCGTAAATACAAAAAAATATATTTCTGTATGGTATGGAATACACGAGCTACATTACAGTCAATATCACACCTATATGCGTGCAAAATCGAAACCCTTTGCAAGTGATTTCGCTTACCTTTCATCATCCCGAAGCACAGACACAAAGGCCGGAGAAACACCATTACTGGCAGTTCTCCGGCTGTATGAGGGAAGAAAAAGGTGTCAAATGCGGCCCATGATGTAGTCTCGCAGGAAGTGTGTGCGCGCGGCGCCGGGGTCGTCCAGCATCCCGATGCGCTCACCCAGCTCCATACCTGCGCGGTTCGCGCTGCTGTACGGTGTCCAGTGCGGGGGAGACCCTTTCCATTGGGGTCACCGGTCCTGGCGAAATTACACCAGTAAGCGTTCATCACATCGGCCAGATGATAGTCGATGCCCTGCATGGGACGCCAGCAGCGGTGGATGGACTTAAACGTATACCACAGCTCGGCGGAATGATATGCGCCGACGTGATCGTCACCCGGCATGTCACGATTAAAGTAGTATGAGATAACTGGGACGGCGATCCTTCTGCTTTGCCATAAAGTCACACCATGCAAGCATGACCGGCTGTATCATATCCGACAGTCCGCCGTGCGCCGCCGCGCAAATCGGATCTTCGTCCATGCCAATGACCTCGAGAAAGGCATCCGCATGGTCACCCAGCATGGCTCGCACCTGTCTGCGGTACGCTTCTTCCGGCTCCACCGCCACCGCGCATAACGAGCCGTTCTCATTCGCATTCATGCCGACGATATACGGAATATTGCGCACCTGCAGCGCCTCGATCGCATCATCGCAGGAGACCGGCTGCGTGTATCCATCTGCGACAGGTGCAAACAGGAAGCCGTTATGCGAATTGGAATATGTCAGCTCTGCCTCAACAATACGCTGCCACGGCAGGGGGCGGGCCTCCTCGAGCATTAACGTGAACGCCCAGCAGTTCAAAAACGTCCTCGCCGACCTTCTCCGCCTCCGTCAGCAAAAAGCATGGGGGATCGTGCACAGCCGGTTGCCGCCGTAGCCGCCGCCGCTCTGCATGATCGCCTTGGCAATATTGCCCTCCGTCAACGGAGAAGTCACCATGTTCAGCACAGATACCGAACCGGCAGACTGTCCCGAGATCGTGATATTATCCGGATCACCGCCAAAGGCGGCAATATTGCGCCGCACCCATTTCAGCGCAGCAATCTGATCGAGCAGACCGTAGTTGCCCGAGGCTTGATGCTCGCTTTCTCCCGTCAGCAGCGGGTGCGCCAGATACCCCAGACAGCCCAGCCGATAATCAAACGTAATGAGAATCACGCCGTTGCGCCCGTAGGCATCGCCGTCCTCGTAGATCTCATAGCTGTAGCCCGACCGGAAGCCGCCGCCGTGGATGAAGAACATGACCGGCAGCTTTTCCTCTGCGGAAAACAGCAGGTGTCCAGATGTTCAGATACAGGCAGTCCTCGTCCATCTCCTCGCGGAAACGATAAAATTCGTTGGAGTAAAAAAGCGTGATCCTCGATCGCCTGCGCCGCGATAGGGTGAAACCGTCCGGCATCATATACACCGTCCCAGTTATCGTGCGGCTGGGGAGCTTTCCATCGGTTCGCACCGATCGGCGGCGCTGCATAAGGGATACTGCGGAATACGCTGACTGCGGTATTTCCGCTGGGCGCGCCCTGCACCCAGCCGTTTTCTGTTTTGACTTTGCGTAATGCCATAAAGCAGCATCCTTTCTTACATTTCGCCATTCTGCTCACGGGCAGACAGGTCGTTGATGATGGTATCATAATCTCGGTCGAGATGGTAGGCCAGCAGGACCAGCAGGATCACGACCCACACGATAATCGGACCGAATTTATACAGATTGCTGATTGCCGTCATTGCGGATGCGCTCTGCTCAGCCAGTGCGCCATTGAAGCCTGCCGCGCCGAGGAACGAGGTGACAGCCCATGTGCCGATACCGGCGCCGACTTTCAGTCCAACCGTTGCAGCCGAGAAGATGATGCCTTCTGCACGGATGTGCGTCTTCCACTGGCCGTATTCCACGGTATCCGCGATCATGGCGAAGATGACGCCGCAGAGCGGTGCAAAACCGATGCCGCGCAGGACTGCCGCAGCCATGATCATTGTTACATTGGTCGGACAGAATACAACGATAAAATGCGAGAGAATGGCTACGACCGCGCCGAACAGAGACAGATTGCGCTTTGCCGAATTTCTTGAGCACGAGCGGCAGAAGGAACGTCGCGGAAACAACGGGAATACGTTCAGCGACCGAAAATCATGCCGACATAGTTTGCGTTTCCGAGAATGTACTGGCAGTAATAAGTAAGATCTGTGCCGTTGATGATATTGTAGAACGTCAGCAGCAGCCAGAGCGCGAGCGCCATTGCCCAGTATTTGTTGCTGAGTACTGACTTAAACTGCGCCCACGCCGAAATCTTGGGCGCGCCTGCGTGCTCTGCGCTCACCTCGCCTCGACCTGTACGCGCTCGGTCGTACCGGCAAAAAGCAGATCATGCCGCATACGGCTGCAATGATGCTGTAAATACCGATGACGATCAGCCAGATGCGCTGGGTATTGCCGAAATGAACACAGATCGGGATGGTAATGCCGGTGATGAATACCTCGATCAGCGGGCAGAGTGCCTGGCGGATGGTAGAAATCATGCCGCGCTCCAGCTGGTCACGGTGAGCAGCGACAGCAGCGTATTATAAGACAGCCACGTTGCCGTGCCGACAATACTGTTCGACAGATTGTGGTGACGAAAACGTAAATGAGCTTGATCAGATCGGTCGAGTTTGGAACGGTAAACATCAAAAGATGGACAGACCGGAACGGAATGGAGTCCATAACAGCCACGGACGGCATTTGCCCCATTTAGTCTGCGTTTTGCCAAGGATGATACCCATAATGACATCGGTGCCGCCGTCAAAAAATACGGGAAATCAGCATGATCATGCCGACCTTGGCGATATCCATGTTCATTACGTTGGTATAGAAGTACCGTCAGCAGTGCGCTGATGATAATGGTCTGTGCGTTCAGGGCCGAAACCGCCGAAGCCATACGACAGACGATCTTTCCACAGTGCAAAGTTCCTTTTTATTCATTGTGAAGCCCCTTCCCGTTATGTTTTTGAGCAGATAGCGTTCCATCTGGTCGATCATCAGCTGGTGGCTGTAATCGGCCTCATCGGTGTAATAGAGGTCTGCGTTGAAGCCGTGTATCACGCCTGGATACAGCTTCGCGGTCACTTCCACGCCTGCCTCCATCAATCGGGAGGCAAAAGCGATATCCTCGTATTTCAGCAGATCGTTTTCGCAGGCGGTGAGAAATACCGGCGGCAGTCCGGCGAGCTGCTCGCGTGTCGCGTACCATGGCGAGCAGAGCGGATCGCGCTGCTGTTCGGGCGAGGCGTAGGCGCAGCGTTCAAAAAAGCCGCAGAGCTCGAGAAATTCCTTTTGAAAATCGGTCAGTTCTTCGCGCACCTTGTCGCTTCATCGGAGTGGCGGAATCCAGACCGGGATAATCAAGGATCACCAGCCGCAGCGGAAACGCACCGCTGTCCTTTGCCATCATGGCCACCGCCATCGAGATCGTGCCGCCGGCGCTGTGTCCGCCGACACCCATGCGCTGCGGATCGATGCGGAATTTTCCCTGCGTTCTGATAAAAATACGAGATAACATCGTAAACATCTTCATTTGCGGTAGGAAACTTGTGTTATTCTGGTGCCAGCCGATAGTCGATCGACACTGCGATGATGCCCAGCCGGTCCGCGATCTTCTCACAGAACGGCTGATCCGCTTCGCATCTGTGAACGACCCATCCGCCGCCATGCACATCGAAAAAAATACAGGAAGCGGCCTGTTCTGTCCTTCAGGGGGCGATAAATACGCACACGGATCTCCGCATTGCGGACCGGTATCATCACCTCTTCGCCGGTATAATCCCAGTCCCGGTAAAATTCCAGCGACATTTCGCGGAACTGCTGAACCTCGTGCTTCAGAGCATCTGTCATTGGATGCACTCCCTTTCCTGGAATGTTTTTGCATATGTGCATTTTATATAAATATCATAAGGAAAACCGAAGAGATTTTATATGCTTTTACAGCAGCAAGCAGACCAGTTTTTTATCCATTTACAAAAAGACAGCAGGAACAGAAAAAGCTGCGCCTGCTGTCAATCCATTTTACCGGAATAATAAATCCATTAAAAATGCCATATATAAATTTTCAGAGTCAGGTTTATATATATCGTATAAAATCATCCATTCTCCGGTGCATCCGGAACAATTTCAAGGAACATGACGTCATGCGGATGCAGCGCAGCGCTAAGATCCAGGGTATGCTCTTTGACCGGCAAACGGCTGACCTTCATCAGCGGCGCACCCAGCTGATTGAGATACCCCGCAATCTCCCGCATCGATGATCTCCGGACTGCCGATATCGATCCAGCGGTCGAACACACTGCCGTGTTCCCTGCCGACCAGCCAGCTTTTCATCATCACATTTTCTGCCGGATAGCTGTGAATCTGCACATGAAACAGCCGGTCATCCGCATCCTGAAACATGGAATAGCGATCGATACGGTTCTCTTCATTCATATAGCTGTGCCGGTACATGCTGCTGTAAGAGCAGTAATTGTAAAACACCGCGTATATCGTACGGCCATCCTTCATCAGATAATAACCGTCGCCCTGCTGCAATACGCGCCCACGCAGCATGGTCAGCAGCCGCATGACCCAGTAGCCCGGCTTGTACAGGCCGTTGTAGGTCACGACGCCGTGTCCGCCGTAAAAGGTCTCGCGCGGCGGTAGCTCCTCCCAAAATCACTGTACAGGCCGTATCCCATCATGGACACGCGGTGCATATTTTCCAGTGCGGTTTTGGCGATAAACGCCCCTTTATATGCGGTATCGTTGCACAGATCGTGCTGCCAGACTGTCGAATTCCATTTATCCAGCACCAGTTCGAGGTGTTCCAGACCGAGCTTCGCCAGCTCGATCTGGATACGGTCCAGCATGGTGGATACCGCATCCGGATCGTCCAGCAGCTCAATCGGAGACGCGCTCTGCTGGGCGAACAGCTTGTCGAAATCAGCTTCGGTGTGCTCAAAGTCATGCGGATAGAAATGAAACGCACAGAAGTCCGGCACGCAGTCATGCTCCTTGCAGTAGCGGAAATACTGCTCAAAGCTGTCCGAGTCATCCCGAAAGCACGGTCGTGCCCTCGGTCGTCGGACCGCCGAATTTAAGACGGCTGTCGATCTCTTTGATCGTGCGATAAGTCAGCTCGCTCCAGACAAAGTATTCCTCGCGCGTAATATCGATCCACGGCTGAAAAAATGTATGATTGTAGCCCATCAGCGCGAACCGCCACTGCAGGACCTCCTGCAGGCCGTAGCGGGCGATGCAGTGCCGCACCAGATGATCGATCAGATCTCGCCACCGCGTGAGTGATTTAGGATAAGACAGGATACCGGAGCTGTTGCAGTAGCGTTTATCCGTACCAGCATCCCGCGCCAGCGCAGATGGAATATAGCTGAACTCCAGATAGGGCCGCATATGGATGGACAACGCAAAATCAGCAGTGCATCGACAAAAGAGAACGAATAGATCGGACTGCCGTCGATATCCTCGCTGTAAACATGCATTGCATCGTCCAGCAGTCCGTGGAAAATGCAGATAGCGAAACCCGATCGTCTGCTGGGCATGGCGCAGCTGCTCCTGCACCGGGGCCGAGCAGTCCCTCCTGGCGCTGCCCATGCTGATAATAGCGTTCCAGTTCGGGTGAAACCGTCTGCCTGCGGAGCGCCAGTCCGCCGAAATGTTCTGTTCATCCGGCGCGATTTCAAGCGGCTGGCCTGACGCGGCGGATGGCTCGGCATAGGCGAGCAGCTGCGCAAACAGCGCACTGTTTTCTACCGCCGAAACCGTGTGTTCTGCCGGTGCGCTTGTGCGCTTGTATTCAGTGAGGCGTCATGCCGATATGTGCCTTGAAATACGAAATAATCGACTTAACATTCTTAAAACCGCAGTCCAGTGCGATCTGCGTCACGGTTTTACTCGTTGTCCGCAGCTGTCGTTTGGCTTCCTCTGCGCGGATGGCGCTCACATAATCGGTAAACGTGGTATCCATCACCTTGCGAAACAGCTTGAGATGTAATTCGGAGTCACATACAGCGCACCCGCTGTTTCGGAAAGCGTACAGTCCTCCATCGCGTGCGTGCGGACATACCGGATGATCTCAGCAGCGCGGCCGTGCCGGAGGCCGGCGCATACGAGACCTGCCGAAAACATGTTTTCAGAATATCCAGCAGCTCATACAACCTGCCGAGGATCAGATAGTCAGAATGCCGGGTGCCTCGCCCCTGCCACTGCAAAAGCTGTGCCAGCAGCCGCCGGATGGCATTGCAGCTTTCGCTTTGCAGCCGTCCGACCGAGCAGCAGCACACCTGAAAAGGCTCGCCAGAACCGGACTGCACCAGTTCCGGGCTGACCCGAAGGATGAGCAGTACAGTATCCCTCGCCGCAGCGCAGGGAATATCGTTCATATGGATTGACCACGGCAAAATCGTTCTGGCGTAATGTGCAGTCCAAAGCCAGACTGTGCAGTTCTGCACTGCCGGTCAGAACATAAAACAGCTGCAGTTCTTCACAGAAATAAGGAACCGGCTGTCCTTCGGTATCCATGAAAAATTCCGCTTTTCCCGGCAGGAGTGATGTGTCGAACAGTTTCATGTGTCACCTCCATATGTATTCTGTCTTCATTATAGCAAGCGGCAGGGCGCTGCACAATGCCGCCGACTGCATAGAATCTGTCGTTTTTCTGCGAAATACTGCCAGCGCTGATCTTTATGCTGTCATCCGCGCAGGCAAAATCCTCTGACATTTTCCTCTCAAATATGCTATACTGAAGATACCACATACAAAAAGAGGAAAAAAGAGTTATGCAGATTCAGCAACTTACCTATTTTGTCGCCATTGCGGAGCAGGGCAGTATCAACAAGGCCGCAGAGAAGCTGTTCGTCACGCAGCCAAATCTGAGCAAGGCCATCAGCAATCTGGAAAACGAACTCAAGGTGCGCATCTTCAACCGCACGAACAAAGGGCGTTGCGCTGACCGACGAGGGCAAAAAAGCTCTACCAGTACGCGCGCACGATCATCAACCAGATGGAGCTCATTCGCCTGTCGGAGAAGGAGCACGCGCCGGTGCTGTCCATCGCGGCTTATCCGATCATCACGATGGGGCGTCTGGTGGCGAAGTTCTACTAACGATTACCACGATAACCGTGTGGCGCTCAAAGCTGGTGGAAAAACCGCTTGCAGCAGGTGATCGAGAGCGTGGAGCACGGCGAGGCGGAGATTGGCTTTGTGATGAGCAACAACGTGCAGGTAAAGGAGCTCAAGCACATGCTGAAGTTCAAAAATCTGCAATTTCACGCGCTGGGCACGGACACCTGGTATGCCAACCTCGGACCGAACCATCCGCTGTACCATGCGTCTGAGGTGACGATGGAGCAGCTCCTGCCCCATCCGTTCGTGCGCCTTCCGGACGATTATTTCTCCAATCTGAGCTTTTATCTGGAGATCGACGGCGTGCGTCTCGGCAAGCAGTTCAAGCGTCGTTTACGTCAACGACAGCGCGGCGATTCTGTCGCTGCTGCGCTCGACCGATGTTTCGCCTCGGCCGGGACTGAGCGCGCCGGACTTCGCGGACGGCATCCGCACCATCCCGATCCGTAACTGTCAGGTGCAGATCAATGTGGGCTGGATCCAACGCAGCCGTGAAATGCTGAGCACGGAAGCGCAGGCATTTGTGAAAAATGCTGGAGGAGCTTTTACCCGAAAAACAGGGAATAAGGCATTTTGATGGTTATAACAGGCTATTCCGTTTTGTTATGACTGGGTTATAACAAAAGCGAAATGGACAAAAAAGTGCAGAATGGTATACTGAATAGTGTCAAAGCAAAGGCGCTGTGATTTAGTCACAGCGCCTATTCTTTTGTCTGTTTTTCATGAAAAGCGGGTGTTGAATTGTACAGGAATACTATTCTGTTTCGGTTATAACGTCACTATAACTTTTATGATTTGGACAGGCATAACGAATTTATGATACGGTATAGACACAGAAAGGAATGAGGCTTATGACACCGATCAGCGCACTTGCAATTCTATTCTGCATTTACGCAGTCAGCGAGCTGATTGCGCAGAAAACCAAAGCAATATTCTCCACGGTGCTCAGCATTGCGATCCTGCTGCTGGCAGGCTTCTGGGCGGCATCCTGCCGCGCACACCGATCGACGACGCGCAGATCTCCGGGTTCGGCAACATCATTGCCGGTCTGCTCATCGTGTCGCTCGGCACGACGATCGACTTCGCGGAGCTGCGTCGGCAGTGGAAGGTAGTCGTCACGGCACTGTGCGGCGTGTGCGGCGCAGTTGCAGCAATCGTACTGATTGGACGGCCGTTCATCGGCAGCGAGATGGCAATCGCCGGCCGCACCGATCTTCGCAGGCGGCAGCGCGGCAACGCTCATCATGACGAGCACGCTCGGGAGATGAACCTCACGACGGCGGCGACGTTCTGCATCGTGCTTTACGTGACGCAGAAGTTCATCGGCGTACCGATCGCGTCCCTTCTGCTGCGGCGCACCGCAAAGCTCATCCGCGATGACGCGGTTCTCGTAGAGCAGTACAGCACTTTGCAGGAAGAAAACGCCGCGGCGCATCACGGTCCCGCTCCACCTGCCGAAATGCTGCGAGCGTCCTTCGATGTACCTCGCCAAGCTGGCAGTCGTTGCGGTCATCGCGTACTATGCGTCCAAGCTGACCGGCGGCGCGGTTCACTACTTCGTCATGTGCTTATCATGGGCGCGATATTCTTCGCACTGGGTTTCCTCGATAAAAAACATCCTCGGAAAAAACGCAGGCCTCCAGCCTGATCAATGTTTTTCGTTACCATTCTGATCTTCTCCAATCTGGCGCAGACCACGCCGGAGCAGGGTGCTGTCCGTTCTGCCCGCGCTGCTGACCGCAGCGGCCTGCGGCGTTTTTCGGAACCATGGCGGCCGCGCTGCTGTGCGCCAAGCTGCTGCGCATCCCGATCAGCCTTGGGCGGCCTACGGCATCAGCTGCGTTCGGCTTCCCGACCACCATGCTCATTCCGCAGGAGGTCTCGGAGCGTTCGGACGAAACGAGAAGGGAAAAAGAAAGCGATCTTGAATTTCCTGCTGCCGAAGATGCTGACGGCAGGCTTCGTCACCGTTACCATCGTGTCCGTGCTCATCGCGGGCGCGGCGGTGAAAAATGCTGTGAACTGAGACCTGTAAATAAACAGGGTTTCCAATCAAGGAGGTACACAAAAATGGAGCAAATTTACACGCAGATTCGTCAGTACATCGACGAGAACCGACAGCCGATGCTCAACCTTTTGGCGCGATCTGGTGAACACAGAGAGCGGCACGACGCAGATCGACGGCGTGAACGCGGTATGCAGCATCCTGCGCCGCGAGATGGAGAACGCCGACATCCACACCCGTGTCCGCGCCATTCAGAACTCCGGCGACATGCTCATCGGCGAGTGGAACCCCGGCAGCTCTAAAGCGCCGCTTCTGCTCATCGGCCACATGGACACCGTGCTCATGAGGGTGGGTGAAAGATAACTGTTCCGTCGATGAACGGCATGGCGCAGGCCCCGGCGTACTGGATATGAAGGCCGGTTGGTCATGGCGCTGTATACGGTCAAGGCGCTCGACAGCGTGGACTGGAAGGAACGTCCGATCAAGTTCATCTTCGCGAGCGACGAGGAAAACCTGCACATGCGTTCGGACGCGAAGGAGATCTTCGCAGAAGAGGCGGCAGGTGCGCTCGCGGCGTTCAACTTCGAGACCGGCTACATGGACAACTCGCTTTTTGTTGTCGGTCCGCAAAGGCGGCGCCCGGTCAGCATCAAGATTCACGGCAGAGCATCCCACTCTCGGGCATTGCACCGGGAGAAGGGCCGCTCGGCAGTGCTCGAGGCGGCGCACAAGATCGTTGAGATCGAGTCGCAGAACGACATCATGCGCGGCAGGCTGATGAACTGCGGCATGGTGGACGGCGGCATCATGGTGAGAACACCATTCCGGACTCGTGTGAGGTGCGCATCGGCATCCGTTTCCCGAATGCGGAGGTGCGCGACGAGATTTCGAAATCCTCCTGCATCGTGCGACCGATCACAACTCGGTGCCGGATACGACGGCAGAACTCGATCTGAGCCGCGTCATGCAGTGCATGGATACGACCGACGGCGTTATGGCGCTGTTCCGTCATTTGCAGTGCACCGCGCAGGACTGCGGCTTCGGTGAGATCGGCTACTTTTCCAGGTCGGCGGTCTGTCGGACTCCGGCATTACGGTAGCGTGCGGCGTGCCGACGGTGTGCGGCATGGGCGTGCGCGGCGAGGGCAATCACACGCCGGACGAATATGCGGGAAGTAGAATCGCTGTTCCAGCGCAGCGTGCTTGCGGCATGCGCAGCGTATACGCTGAACGACGATTTTGCAAAGGCTGCCGAATAAGCGGCGGCATAAAAGGGATAAGGAGGTCAAAACTCATGGCAAACAAAGAGAAACAGGCGGAAAACAAAAGGGAAAAGATCGGTATCGGCGCATGGCTGGCACTGATTGTGCTCATTCTCGTGCTGTCCGGTGCGTTCCGCACGGCAGAGGGGAACCGATCAAGGTACTTGACTTTACCAATCTGGCAGGCTCGTTCCGGACAGATCGGCGACACAGGCGCGAACCTCATCGGCAAGGGGCGGCACCGGCGCGAAGGACGGCTTCATGGCAGGCTTCAACCTGATCCCGGCGGTCATGTTCTTCTGCGGCCTGCTCGGCGTATTCGAGCAGCTCGGCGCATTCAAGGCGTCGGACGTTCTGTTCCGTCCCCTGCTCCGTCCGCTCCTCGGCATCCCGGGCAAGTGCGGCATCGCGTTCATCTCGAGCTTTACCGGTTCGGATGTTGCGGCCGTCATGACTCGTGAGCTGTACGAGGACGGCGAGATCACGGACGACGAGCGTACGATCTTCGTAGCGTATCAGTACGCAGGCTCGGCGTGCATCAACAACACCATCACCGGCGGCGCGCCGCTCGTGGCCATCTGCCCGGTGGCACTCGGTCCATCGTCATCATGTTCGTCTGCAAGCTGATCGGCGCGAACATCGTCCGTCTGATCACTGCGTGCAAAGCGCGGCAAGGCATAAGGAGGTAACAGAAATGAGCAATCAGGCAACAATACGGCGGCTACGGCCGCTCCGGCAAAAAAGAAACCCTCGATCGTAGATACCTTCCTCCAAAGGGCTGCGCAAGGGCTTCAAGGTCGGCATTGAAAATATCACCCCTGCAATGATCCTCGGCTATGTACTGGTGTGTACATTCTGAAGGAGACCGGTCTGATGGACATTCTCGGCACGGTCATGTCGCCGGTCATGGGACTGTTCGGTCTGCCGGGCGAGGCATTCGCCGTTCTGATCTCGGCGTTCTTCGCCAAGCCTGGCTGCGCGACCGCCGCTTCCATGTATGAGGCTGGCGCGCTGACGCTCGGTCAGGATGATGCTCCCACGGCATGTATCCTGATGGGCACGCTCATCGGCCACTATGCGCGCATCGTACTCGTAACCGACACCAACAAGAAGTGGCATCCGCTGCTCATCGCCGTCTGCCTGCTTGACGCGGCTATCAGCTTATCATCATGCGCGTCATTCTGGCGGCAATGGGCGTTCAGTAAAAGGAGGCAGAGCCTATGCTTTCCAAGTTATCGCGTCGGCGCGGCCTTCAGCTCAAGCGCTCGGCAGCGTGCTGATCATGCACAGTCATGCTGGCCGACCGGTTTTCCCTGTTTACTTCAGGACGGCTTTGTCCTCACCACAGCCATCATTTCCGCCGTGCTGCTGACGATCGGCATCCGCGTGGTCAAGCGGCACGACGAAGAAAAATCAGAACTGATCCTTTCGGGCGTTTCTGATACCCGAACCGCCCAAATTCACCCCTCTTGGAAAGGCCTGCTGGCAGGCTTTTTTCTTTTCTCCCCATTTCGATCTATATATTATAGAGGGTAGAAGCTCCCGGAAATATTCCGGGAGCTTTAATCTGCCCGAAAGGAGAAAGCAAATGTTCGAAAATCGTAAAATTTCTGACGCGCGGCGTGATAGCTGAAATTCCATTGTGGCTGACCAACCTGATGTGGCACATGGTGCTGACGATGGAGTTGAGGATCAAGATTACTTGCAGGTATTCACGCTGACGAAAACACCAGAACGGGTCAGCACATCGTCCACGAGCAGGAACAGCCGCTGTACCGTTACGAGCTCGATGTACCGTGTGACGATGCCGTAAACGCGAAGGTGTTCGTAATCGATGATCTGACGCATTCTACTATGCTGCTCGCTGAAGAATATTGATATTTACTAGATGAAATGGAGGAACAGACAATGAAGGAAACCAGAATTTGTGCAAACTCAGCGGTGCCGAGCACCCGATTGAAGATATGTTTGAGGTAGAAGGCGACTGGCTCTGCGAGGACTGCGCCGACCGGTTGACTGTAATCTGCGACCACTGTGCTGAGCGGGTCTACGAGGAGAACGCTGTTGAGGATGACACGCACATACTCTGCGAGCATTGCTTTGATGAATATTACGTGCGCTGCGATGACTGCGGTCGGATTATTCACCGCGACCGCGCGTACTGGGACGGTGACGACAACGCTTATTGCGCGTCCTGCTGGGACGACCACAGCGAAGTCATCCATGAGTACAGCTACACGCCCGATCTTGTTTTTCATGGCAAGGGTCTGCGGCATTTCGGCGTTGAGCTCGAAATCGATGACGGCGGCACGGTAAACAGCAACGCGCAGAAGCTGCTTGATATTGCAAACAAGGATGCCGAAAACCTGTACATCAAAACGGACGGCAGTCTGGATGAAGGACTTGAACTCGTAACCCATCCGATGACGCTCGAGTATCAGCTGAATGAAATGCCGTGGGCGGAAGTCCTCCGCAAAGCACAGAGCATGGGGTACCTCAGCCATGCGGCAGGAACTTGCGGCCTTCATGTTCACATCTCCCGCTTGGCGTTTGGCTGCACCTTACGAACAGCAGGAGGCTGCGATTGCCCGTCTTCTCTACTTCGTCGAAAATTCTGGGCGGAACTGCTGCGGTTCAGCCGCCGCACGCAGTCCCAGATGAACCGCTGGGCGGCGCGGTATGGTATCCGCCTCACCCCGTCCGAACAAATGAACCACGCGAAGAATTCCTGTGCCGGGCGCTACACGGCGGTCAACCTTACGAACGCGGATACGGTTGAAATCCGAATGTTTCGCGGCACGCTCAAGCTGAATACCCTCAAAGCCACCTTGCAGATGGTAAATCATCTGGTTGAGGTGGCTGTTGCTTGTCCGACACTGCGGTGCAGGAGATGAGCTGGTTCGACTTTCTCGATGACATCACCGAGCCAGAACTTATTCAATATTTGAAAGAGCGTCGGCTTTATGTAAACGAACCTGTATCTGCAAGCGAGGAGGAGTAATATGTGCAGTCTGTTTGGTTTAATCGATTTTAAGGCGTGCCTGAGCACCCATACGAAGAACAAAATTCTGAATACGTTAGCGCGTGAATGCCAGGTGCGCGGCACGGACGCAACCGGCATTGCGTACAACTTCAATGACCGTCTGCGGATCTACAAGCGTCCTCTTGCCTGCTCGAAAGATGAAGATTCATATTCCGCACGGAATGAAATGTCGTCATGGGACATACCCGTATGACGACACAGGGTAACGCGCAGTTTAACCAGAATAACCACCCGTTCCTTGGTCACGTTGACGGAAACAGCTTCGCCCTCGCACATAACGGCGTGCTCTGGAATGACAAGGAGCTTCGCATGGAAGAAAATCTCCCGATGACGAGCGTTGAAACGGACAGCTACGTTGCCGTTCAGCTTTTAGAACAGCAGAAAACCCTCGACTTCGGCAGCCTGAAATCTATGGCTGAAGCAGTCGAGGGTTCTTTTGTGTTTACGGTTCTGGATAAGGATAACTCCATCTGGTTCGTCGTCGGCGATAATCCGTTGTGCGTGATGTTCTACGATGGCTATCTTATCTACGCCTCGACACAGGAAATCCTCTGCAAAACAATCAAAAAGCTGCGACTGAAAGCGCCCACTGACATTCTCGAACCGCAGGAGGGCGAGATTATGAAAATTGACCGCAACGGCCGTAGCACCACCGGCACCTTCACACCGCACACAACATTCGAACACTGGTGGCGAAAATATCCGTTCTACCGCAGCTATTACGAGGACACGCCCACAAACTACGACGACCTATTCAGTGTGGCGAAGGCATTCGGCGTTACCACGGATGAGGTGCAGGCACTTCTGGACTATGGCTGTTCTGAGGAAGGAAATCGAGGAAATGCTGTACGACCCGGAACTCTTTCACGAGATGACCGGCGAACTGCTGTATGCGTACTGAGGGAAGACGGTGATTTCATGGACGTAACTCAAAAAGTCGTTCTCGGTGTGATGACGGTAATCGGCCTGCTGGCTGATCTGCTGTCAGATGATGATTGAACGCAAAAAATACCGACTCATCAAGAGTCGGTATTTTTTTGAGCGTGTCATTAGGCTATACCCATCTGAAACAACGAAAAACTATGTCAATAGGGTCGTTTTCGAAATTTTGAAATATGTAAAAACGTACGGCGCCCCTATTGCAATTAACCACGTTTCAACTGCTCAATAAGTTTATCAAACAGCGACACAAACTCGCTCTCAATCTGCGAGTAAATTTCCTGTGCGGTTGCATCATCATAAAGGTGCGAGGTTTGGTTGCGGGCCTTCAGCAATACAACCCACGCCTGTTCATCATCAATCAGGCCATACGAGAACGCCTTGCGCATCGTTGCTTTCGGACTGTTCAACTCGGTAAAACCCTGGTCGAGCAAAAACTCGCGTGTGGTTTTCCATGCCAGTTCACAGGTAAACTCAAAGCGCTGGATTACACCGTCGCGAATGATTTTGGCCGGATTCTCTTGATATGCCTGCACGCCTTCGCGCAAGCGTTCTACAGCGTTGGTGAGATTTTCGAATTTCGTATTGTAACGGTCCAGCAAGCAAATCCCGTCCTTTTCTATATTTTGAAGCAGTGCTGCATCGGTATGTTCGCTGACAAACACCAAATCAACCGAATACAGCGAGTCCAGATCATTTTTTTCGACAGCATCGCTGAATTGCGCACGCTGTTGCGCTGTGCAGCCCCAGACCGCGAAATCGTAGTCGCTGCGGGCGTGATGATCGCCGCGAGCACGCGAACCGAATAATACCAGTTTCGGCACTCCATAACGGTGCGCTAACTGCTTTACCTGTTCGATTGTCTTATCCATTAGCGTCACCGTCCTTATTATTTTCATTATACCATACTTAAAGGAGAGATACACCATGAAAATTGGCTATATTCGTGTCAGCACCGAGGAGCAGAACACCGCTCGGCAGGAAGTCCTGCTGCGCGAGCTCGGCGTTGACGAGAGTTTTCATCGACAAGGCCAGCGGCAAAACGCCGGACCGCCCGGAACTGACCGCATGATGAACTACGTCCGGCGCGGTGATACCGTGATTGTCGAGTCGATCAGTCGTTTCGCAAGAAAATACGCGCGACCTGCTCGACCTTGTGGAGCGGCTGACCGAAAAGCAGGTGGAATTTGTAAGCCGCAAGGAGGCCATCGACACGACCACGCCAACCGGCAAGTTCATGCTCACCGTATTCGCGGCTATTGCAGAACTGGAGCGCGAGTACATCTTGCAGCGTCAGCGCGAAGGCATCGCAATTGCTAAGGCAGAGGGCAAACGTACACCGGCTGTAAACCAATACCTCTGCCGGACAACTTCGAGCGGGTGGTCGCTCGCTGGCGTGCAGGAGAAATCACTGCCACGGAGGCCATGCGGCAGACTGGAATGAAACCTAATACTTTCTATCGTAGGTGTTCTAAAGCTTCTCCTACTCCTAAATGTACGAAATCCATATGATGTATTCCGTACAACAGGAATACCGGAAAAACACAAATACTCGATAAAAATCTCTTAACCGTTTCGTCAAACAAGATAAAAACAGCTAGGTCTCCCATGGTTGAGAAACCCAGCGTAGCGGTACAGCATGGTAACCAGCTGCTCGTGGGTAATGTTGACAGTCGGGTTGATGCCGTCAGACACGCCGTTCGCCTTCGCCCAATCCATGCCAGTGTCCGATACCACGGCGTGCTATTCGCGGTGTCCTCGCCTGCGTAGCGTGCGAGAACGGTCATCAGCATGCCTCGGGTAGTTGACGTGCTCGGCGCGAACTTGTTATCGTTGTCAGCGTTGCAGGTGCATAAAAGCAGAACTGCCCGGTCATTGGTATGACCGGGCAGTGTCTTTGAGGGGATGAAAAGGTGAAAGATGTATTTTAGATCAGTTCACAGCAGCCTTGCTGCGCTTACGCTCCTCCAACTCCTTCTGAATTTGCGGGAACTGCTTGTCCAGCTTGAACAGCCATGCCAGAACAATGAGGATCAGATAAATCGCGATCGGCGCAATGATGAAGATAATACGGATGCAGCTTACAGCGCTTGCGGTCTGCACTTCTGCCATGCCGTTGTAGCCGCACATTGTGAGCAGGCCACCGAATGCCGCAGTGCCCAGACCGCTGCCAATCTTCTGACCAACGCCGTTTGCCGTAACATTGATCGCCTGCGTGCGTACGCCGGTTTTCCACTCGCCGTACTCGACCGTATCAGCGAGCATGCCGTAGATAACGCTGCTGAATGCGCCGAAGCCGATACCGCGCAGACCCATCGAAATGATGAACGGGACGCCGGATGCATAAACGAGCGAGATCAGCGAGAGCCAAGCAGCATGGATACGCCGCTCAGAATAGCGAGCGTGCGCTTTTGAAGCGCCCCCGTCCAGCGCGATCGGGACAAGAAGCATCACAACGAGTGCGGGAAAATGATGGTACATGATAATGTTGCCGACAAGCTTAGCGTCATTCAGAATATACTTGGCATAGTATACGCCGACCGTCAGTGTGGTCACCTGGTGCAGAACGCAGCAGAACTGCATTGCAAGAACAGAGAACCAGTACTTGTTGTGCATCAGCGCTTTCAGGCCGACAAGAAGAGGAACATCTTCGCCGTTCTCGCCGCCGCTGGTTACGGTCTCGCGAGTGGTCATGTAAACGATAGCAAAGACGATCGCGGCGATGGTGCCGAGAATGGCCGCCAGCTTGATCCATGCGCGCTGACCGCCGCCCAACGCGTCAATAATGTTCATGAACTTCAGTGAAAAGAACGGTTCTGCGTTGCTGCTGCAATGAAAAGACGCACTGCATAACAGGAGGAGCGGCTGTTGCGGTCGTTAGTCATGTAAGTCGGCAGAGCGCTCATTGCGGCGTTTGCCATGGTGTAGACAACGCTCTGAATGACGTTATAGGAAACGAAAAATGTAAATCAGCTTGCCCCACCTCGCCACAGTCCGGGACTGTGCACATAGCGATATAGGGAGATGCCGAGGGGAATGGCGATGCGCAGAATCCACGGACGGGCAGAGCCGCTCTTTTTGCGTGGGTATGCTCGACGATATTTCCGGCGATGATATCACTGAAACCGTCGAAAATACGGCTGATCAGAATGATCGTACCGACGGCGGCGGCGTTGACGCCGATGACATCGGTGTAGAAAAATACAAGAAACGAGCAGAAGATGGTATACATCGGGGTTGCAGGCGATTTCGGTAATGCCGTAAGAAACCTTTTCACCGAATGAAACCACACGATTGCTGTCGGTGCTTACGCTTTTCATGTTAGCTGTCCTCCTTATCATGATAAACAATACTGCTGTCTACGCGCGAAAAACGGGAGAAAACTCGTCCCAGATGCGGCGGACATCTCTATCGTGGTCGCGTGCGGCATATCCTGGGGTGAAGCCGACGAGCGGCATGTCGTCTTTCGATAAAATCAGATCATCCCAGCGCGTTTCATAGGTGTGCCAGCCGACTGTCCAGTCCTGCACGTGAGCCGGCTCGATATGGTTCAGCCTGCGCCATGCTTCGAGGGTATAGGCTGTGCGGTTGCCGTCTGCCGGACGGTCCGGAACGAGAAAGGCTTCCTCGCTGCCGCCGAACATCCAGACGGGGAGCAAGATGTCTTTTCGTGCTGCGACCTCGGGCAGGGACAGAGGCTCCTGTTCCAGATCGCTGAACAGAATGCCCGGAGCAAGGCGCAATCGCCGCAAAAATATTCCGGCATAGCCAGGCCGAGCATCTGCACCATAAGAGAACCGAGAGAATGTCCAGTGACAAAAATGCGGCTGCGGTCGATCGGATAATCGCCTGCGGTTCGCTCGATCAGATACCGGAAAAACGGGTATTCCTCAGGCTGCGTGTCCTTGTGGAAGATGTTCCAGGCAGGCAGGGGCAGGTTATCACTGCTGCAGTAGGCATTTTTCTACACACATCTGACCATAGCCTGCGGTCGGGTAAACAACCACAAAGCCGTTTTCATCAGCGATACGGTTCCAGCCGGAGTTTTCCATGTAAATGGCGCCGTTGCAGGTATAGCCATGGCAGGCAAAGACCAGCGGAACCGGGACTTCGGGATGCTGACGGACTGCCTCCGGCACATATACATACCATTCGCGCAGCCAGCCATCTACCTTTTTCCATGTGATATTCCACATGACGGTTGCAAAGCGGATCGTCATACATGCGCAGATTTCCGCCGGGGTCACCCATCCAGCGGCGGTGACGGCTGAGAAAACCGTCCCAGATGCGGTGCAGCATGGCGTCTCCGGCCGCTTCCGAACAGCCGGAAAGTGTACTCGACCAGACTTCATATGCTGCAATATCGTTGTTTTGTGGATGCTCCAGCGGTGTAAGACGCCGATAGGCAATCGTGTCTTGTGTCAGCTGTGTGCTGTAATCTGAACGGATGCTGTACTTCCAGTACTGCACAGCTGTCTTGTCCTGTGTTCGATCTGCGATTACCCATGCCGGGAGCGGAATATCGCTTTTCAAAAGCCGCAGCGATGTTCGGTATCTTCGAAGCCATCCAGATTGAGACAGTCATCCGCAGCCGCCGCCTGTGCATAAGCCGGGGAAACCGCGGAGTCGATCGTACATACGCCGGCATAGATCGCCGGGTTCCACATGGCAGCCATCTGCGCAATCGTTGCCCCTTCTCCGCAGCCATATAGGTACAGCCCGGACTCATGAATATTGAACCAGTGACGGTCGCTCAGCTCACGGAAAACCCGCTTCGACATAGGCAACGTCTCCACTGGTGCAGCCATACGGCTCGTCTGTGTGCCATTCGCCTGCGAGCGGTTCGAGAAAAGAACAGAACCGGCTTACTGCGTTCAGGTTCAGCTTCCGCAAGCCATTTCCAGTTCGTTTTCTCAAGCACATCATCTGCCGTCCAGCCGGACGGGGGCAGGGATGAAAATGCCTGCCGCGGCTTCGCGGCAGCGGCGCGGAATATGCACGAGAAATCGGCGCTTTCTGCCCGCTGTTTCCACCCACCGCTCAAACGTACCCTGCTTTGCCACCTGAAGCGGATGTGCAGGATCGAATGAGAGATTTACATTCTGATACATGTTACCACCTTTTTTGTTTCAACTTCCAACTGTCTGCAAACATTGTTGATGGTTATTATTATAAGGATTTTAAAGGAGAACAAAATAAAGATTATGTCATAAAATACATAATTTCATTTCTATATTTGCAGGAAGTACGAAAAAACAAAAAGAATAGGATAGAAAATGACGATTTATAAAACAGAATATAAATAAAATATCTGCAACGGAATAGTTTCTGAAGAAACACATCCCGTTGCAGATGTCAATTCGAGATAGGACAGCGGCCTATCCGTTATTCAGTTCGATAATAAATAACTGCACTTCATGAGGCTGTAATCTGCTCTGCAGGACAAATATCACCCTTCTCATCCGGGCAAAGCAGAGTGGAACGATAGCCGGGTTCGACGCGCGGTGCAGCTGCTCCACATCTGCGACAGAAAGATCGTTCGGTGCGCCCCAGCGCAGCCACTGATCAAACGAGGAGCCATGTTCTCTGTCGATGATAAACTGCTGCATGCGGTGAGGCTGCGGTACAAGGCTGTTTAGCTGTATACGGACATCCATTACGTTGCTGGTCCGGAATACGCGTATGCCTCTTCCGGATATTCCAGTTTTCGATAGCGATGACGGTACAGACCGTCATAGTCGCAATAGTGAAACAGCAAAATTTGCAGCTGCCTTGCACTTCGTCACGAGATACCAGTCGCCACTGTATAAGACCTGATCGCCTGTACTGTGCAGTAAGTTCAGAGCCTGCCATCCTGCTTTTGGGATTCCATTGAAGGTGAACAGCCCGTATCCACCGTGGAAAAGGCGGTTGAAGGGACCGCGTTCCTCGATGAAATCCGTCAGAAGCCAGTATCCGAATGCTTCCACAGAGTCGTAATTCTCTGCGATGCTGTGGCACAGCCATGCGGCCTTGTAGCAGGTATCACCGGACAGGTCGCGCTGCCATATGGTCGAGTTGCATTCCTCCAGCCAGATAGGAGTGTGCTCACGGTCGACAGCGCGCATCAGCTGACACAGCCGAGTGCACAGGTTGCGCGTGAAGTGACGGTCGCCGCTCAGCGTTGTTGGCAAGAAATCCTGTGAAATGGAAGTGTTCATGAATTCTATGTCATCTTCCACATTCTGATGCGGATAATCCCTGCGTTGTGATAAAATCCGGAAAGCAGCCGTGGTCTTCGGCAAAGCGAAAGAAATCCGGCAGAATATCCGCCGCCCAGACGATGCTTGCAAAACCGCCGGGACCGCCGAACTGAAGAAGGGGATCGACCGATTTCACCGCCTGCCAGGTTGACTGATAATGTGTGTAGAATTCGTCGAAGGTTACTTCGGTGAACACCGGCACATGGATGCCCATCGTTGTGAATTTCCATGTCCGCACGGTATCAAGGCCGTAGCGCGTGATCCAGTGCTGAATACTGCCGGAGACGAGCTGCTGCCATTTTCTCCTCTGCGCCGCAACGGAATAGTTGCTGCTGCGGCTGAGAACAAAAAAAATATCGTTTTTTTAAGGCTGACGGCATAAGGCCAAGCTCGATATACAGCTTGAAGCCCTGCGAAATCAGAAAGTCGGTCAGCAGATCGGCATACAGAAAATTGAGTACCGGCTGTCCTTCGCTGTTTTCCTGATAAATCTGTATGTTGTCATCGAAAATACCGTGAAAACGAATATACTCAAAGCCAATCTCCTGCTGTGCGCGCATGATCTGCTGCTGTACCGAAGCGAGCAGTCGCGCGGGCGTATCCGAAATTTAAGAGCTTTCGCCAGATTGGGCGTATGGGTCTGCCCTCAGCGGACGCGTTGATCTGAGGGGATACAGCGTTTTCTCTGTGGAAGAGATGCGGTCATCGTCCAGCGGAAGATACTTTTAAACAGTGCGGCAAAAAATCACCGGCTTCGGTTTGCATGTTGGGGGAGCAGGACATCCGGCTGCTGATTTTTACGCTGCTCTTCCAGATCCTTTGCATACTGCTTCGGCGTAACGCCAAACTGCTGCTTGAACTTGCGGATAAAAGCGGACGAGTTAGGAAAGCCTGCCTGCAGAGCCACATCCGTGACGGAACAGTGGTCCTCGCGAAGCATCGTAAGCGCGTGGTGAATACGAATGCTGCCGATATAGTCGGTAAGCGTCATATGGATGTGTCTGCTGAAAAATCGGGACAGGTAATTCGGACTGACATGGACCTGCTCTGCCAGCTCGGGCACGGAAATATCCTCGTTCCAGCGGCTGTGGATAAGCTTCAATACCTGCGTGATACGATCCATCGAGGTGCTAGGCAGATGTTCTCCAGCGTCACTTTTTTCAGCGTGGAAATTCTGCTCCAGAAACTGAAAAAACTGCATGACAGCAGCGTTTAGTACCTGCTTTGGCGCTCGGTTGAAGTACAGCGAGACGATCTTGGCAAACAGACGGCGCAGCTCATCGCAGATTGTCTGCGGTGAGGCCTGCGCATCGACCGCCAGACAATCCCATGTGCTGTTCGTAAAGCCGGACAGCCGAATATAATCCTGCGGAATGTACACCATCAGCGCCTTTACTATCTGCAAAAGCAGGAAATTTGACACAATTCGAGCGGATGGATGAGACAAAAAAGCCAGCCGGTGACAGCATGTGCGTCTGACCGTGCAGAAGGGCGCTGACCGTTCCGCGCATGACGAAACAAGCGCACGCCGCTGCTCCACAGCAGATACGGCTGATCTTCGTGCAGTATGCTGAGTGTTATCTCATGGTTGTCGACAAAGTCCAGCGTCACGTCATTCACATCTCTTATCATCTGGTATGTTAAGAGTATTATAGCCTTATTTGCACTGAAAGACAATATATCTCACAGGCGCTTTCCGTTAAGCAGTGAAAACAGCACAGCCGAAGCTATGCTGTTTGTCTGTATAGGCTTTTACTTACCCATCTCGCAGAAGCGCATAAGATTGCAGCAACCTCAGCGCGGGTTGCGTTATTCTTCAGTTGAGCTTACCATTGGAGCCGTTTACGATGCCATTCTCGACAGCCCCTTACTGCATCGCGCTGACAGCTTTATGGCTTTGCTGACGGTGCTTGCGTCCGTGAAGCTGTCCAACGAACCGTTTGCGGCTGGAGAACCAGCGTAGCGATACAGCATGGTGACAAGCTGCCCGCGGTATGTTGATGGTCGGGTTGGTGCCGTCGGAAACGCCGACCTTGGCCCATCCACAGCTCGGTACCACGGAATGCTGTTCGTGGTGTCCTGATCCAGCATAACGCCCGCGCCAGTACAGTCATCCGCGAGGTGGTCAGGCTGTTACCGACGAGAACTTGTTATCGCCGGTGCCACTCATCAGGCCCTTATCGGTGACGTACTGAATTGGTGTCGTTGTACCATGCGGAAGACACGGCGTCAACGTAGCCGGTAGTGGACGGCTTCTCATCAAAGCAACCTTTGGAAAGTTTGGGGAACCGTTACCTTGCCGTCCGGCATGGTGAAGGTGTACTTTGCCGTTGCCCTTGCTGTCGGTTACGGTCAGCTTGCTGAGTTCGTAACCAGCGTCCGGAGCGTGATGGCTACCGTGTCACCCTTCTTCGCGGTAGACTTATCCGCCGAGACCGAACCATTATCCGATTTTACCGATGTAGAAACCGCATTTGTAGATTGAGCTACTCATGGACGAAACTGCCGCCAGAGGACGAAACGTGCGGAGACCGTCAATAAAATTGCCAACATCATCGGTCCAGTAAACCCTGAGTTGATCTTGAACTCATCTGCATGTCCGCCCCAAAAGTTGATGTACCGATGCAGGAATTTGCATTGTCGCCAACGAAGCCGAACGAGCCATTTCACCGTCAGTGAACCGCTTTCAACGACAAAAGCTGAGACGGCCGTCAAAAGCACTGTCCTGACGGTCAGCTTTTTATCGCCGCCCGCCTTGCCTACCGTGACCGTTACCGAGTCCTTTCGCTAACGCTGCTCATATCGCACCTTTCGTTTAGGTCAAGGATATACGGTCTCGCCAGTGACATAGATGGTGTGACCGTTCGTACATCTTTTCATCAGCGTGACGGTACCGTCTTTGGTTTTCGTCAGTGAAGGTGTCATCAATGGCCTTTATAATAGCGTGTTTGGCCATCGGCCTCGACCTTGACAACAGCATCTTTCGGTCTCACTTCACCGTCCCCAGACGCTGCATCACCCAAGCGTTTCGGTCAAAAAGACGCATGATCACTGGATTCGGTGTCCTATTCTTTCAACGTTATTGTCGATGTCTCCATCTCCCTCGGTATCATTACCGATAGAGGTTTCAATTCTTTCGCCGTCTAACGTGTCCGGCTCCTCTGCCAGCGCCGATGTCGGCAGCAGGGTCAGACAGAACGCCAGCACAAGAAACAGACTTGTAATGCGTTTCCTCATGTGTTTCCGCTTCTTTACATAATGGTCAGATTTTTCCACACCTGCCTGACCATAGCGGGCAAAGCCCACAGTTTTTGTAGAAAGGTATCATACCGTGGGTACCACGGTATGAGGGTGCACCCCCTCGCCATAAGCCTTTCGATATTTTTCTGCATAAACTACCAAGATAGAAGTATAACAACCTTTCGGTATGTGTAAATCATCCCAAAGTATGAAAGAGTGCCAGTTTTCTTGCAGTCGTTTACGCACCCTTTTCAAAGCTACATGTATAGCAATTCAAAGCGGCACCTATACTTAGCCGGAAAAAGTATGCAGGCGGACTAAAAGTACTCTGATACGCATACGACTTCTCCGCAACTGATTGTAGAAAGGCACTCACCAGACTATCAAACCTCATATGCATGGGCATGATTTAGTTTCTTTACTGGGCATGAACGCCAAAACAATAACCTATCCACAATTTCGTTCGTCTTTATCAAGAATACAATCCCGCCAGACATTTTCGCTATCAATGTCTTTTAACTCCCCTCCACTGTATTTCCTCATCCGTCGTTCCCCCGAATACCTCATCTCGAGTTAAGAAGTTGTATCGGGAAAAAATCCATCCCATATATGCATATCGTTGGGAATTTCCACAGTCTTTGAAATACCTTTATCCTATATTGGACATTCCTAATTGGTGGAAACGCGTATATATTCTCTTAATTTAGGTTGCTTCTTCATAGCTGACACCAATGTTTCAACATTTACGACTAGAACATATCTATCTTTCATCCATCCGTTCCAGATCATATGCAGCGCATCCATAAGGTATTTCAGGCAAAATTGATTCAAATAGATGGTAGATTTCTCCTGTTAGATATATTTCCTCTATCAGTCTATTGGCCTTATCACTCGCTTTTTGACCGTTTGGCTTTATCGACGATTGTATACATGACAAACAGGTTTTTCTTCGCTCATGATCAGTTTCTCTGCACATTTATCGATATTGCGAATCGTCCATTGAGATATATACTATTAAATTTTTCAAGGTAATGCACTTTCTTGACTAATCAACAGGCACATCAAATTTTCTGTTCATCCGATAAGCTCATACCACTCTATCGCCTTCTTACTTTAACCTATCAATTCGCTCGCTTGCTCATTAATCTCATCAATCCTGCAATGCGCTTCGAATATTTCCGTTCGAAAATGCCTGCCACCTGTCTATCCAAAAATACCAATCCCAACTTGCAAGAAATCGTTTTTAATGTCCCTTGATTTCCTCTCCTTAGCAATTCTTTATATTGCTCAAAACACTTCCGTATATTAGATATTTCCGAATGTTGTTTCACAAATACGGCCTCTGCATTTGTAGCGGAGAGTCATAATTGCAATTTTCGATGGAACCTTCCATTCGTTACTCTGTCTCTCGCTAAAAGAAGCATTCATATCTATTAATGTATCAAATTCCTTGCAAAATAAGTCCCCTGTCCAGCAAAACCATGCGCAGCTCATCCTCGCCAAATCGAGTCCCTCTGCAGAATAACCAGCCTTGAGAACAACTCCTTCGATATACTCCAGTCCGTGCCGCCAGGTGCGCACTTTTACCGCAAATGTCTGCCGCCATCTTTACCTCCAAGGCATCCGCTTGTGAGCCTTTCAAAGGCAAACCCGACTTGACAGTTCGTGCCAATAGTCTGGTCCGTCCGTTCCTGTTTTGCCTTCCCTTTTTTGATTTTGCATAGCTTTTTCCATGACATCAATCTTCCTATTCCTTCATTTTTGAACCATTTATTCAGCCATCAGTGTAAAATCCAGAAAGTTCAACCAATCCGACAACTTATTATCCACAAACGCAATCTTTCTCATCGTCATTCACATCTGTAGTCGAACACGGTTCCGGTCTACTGCATTTCTATCATCAGCCGAACACAATCGCAATGAAAGGAGTTTTATTATGAAAAGAACCGCAAAATCAATATCCCCCCGCAAATTTCTCGCAAAACTGTCGTCGCCGGACAGACCAACACGGTTGTTCACCTCGGGAGTATTGATTTGGCCCCAAAGCACTCTATGCGCCAGCTGATTCAGCGTCTCACCGTCGATGAGCATCTGCAGTGGGCGAACAATACACAACCGTTCCGTACGGCATCACTGTTCCCGGGTTCGCTTGCTGGGCTGACACCCTAGGAACAATTGTCAATGGCTACACTTATCGACGCCAACCTGCTGTGCCTATGCCGTCCTAGCGACTGCCGCATTCCGATGTCCATGGTAGAACGCAAGTTCATACTACCGGACATCGAGCTAGCAGATGGCGAGCTAGAGGCTTACAAGTATCGCCGACCGTATCTCGCCCAAGCCAGACGAAATCACTATCAGGTAACCCATCCGTCCAAGGCGGCGATCAAGGCCAACCGTGACAACTGGAAGAATGAGTTCCTCGATCTGGACGGTTTCAGTGACACGCTGAAGGGCGAACGCCGAGTGGCTCTATCCGATCCTTATCGCTGCGCTCGATACGCAGCTCCGCAGCTTTGACGGCTGTGACGACATTCCCGTCTTCTGCTACAATTTTACACTCAAAAGGTAAGCCTGCAAGCAGATTCCAATTTCATCCGTGTGCTGACGGCAATGAATTTCACCGTGCAGGACGGCTCGTGCAGTGTTGCTCCTCGTGAAATCATTATCCAAGACAGCGGAGATCTCAAAAACTGGAGTGGCTGTCATGACCGTCTTATTATACTTCGCACTGTGAAGGGCAGCGGTCTCACACCAATCTTTGATAAGCTCGATACATATGACCGCTCCCGTGCGTACAAGGGTGTTCTTCCTCCCGGCTTTCGACGGTTCCGATCATCCGCAGTAAGACGTTCTTCGATCGTCCCGATACGTTGGACTGCGAGCTTTGCCGGATGTCATCCCTTCGCTGACCACCGCCCAGCTGAGCGGGCTCCGTACTGCGTTCTCGCGTGCGCTGACCAGAAATAATGCCACTGACGCAAGACGCGCTGGCACGAGCGTATGCGCAGTCCATAGTTTTTCTTCGCAATCCGTTCGAAGAATGGCGCAACGCCCTTCTCGATGTTTTCCTTGATTCCATATTTCCGAATCAAAGTCAAGCCAAGGAAGCTGCGGAAACCGACTTTTCAAACCGCACAAAAACGGCAGAAAGAAGCAGAAGAGGAACGCCAGAAAATTCTCCAGAATGCGTTTGATCTGGTAACCGATCAGAGCCGTTACGAGGATGAGATCATCGACACGCCTACAACACCCGATGAAGGCAGGAAGCTGCTGAACATCGAGCAAAAGTGCTGTTGCTTTCCGATATGTTCGTAAACACAAAAACGGTGACGTCAACCACTACATTGTTTTTCACAGATTTCTCTCTTCTCCGCTTGCTGAAACGCGTTGATCTGACCGAAGAATTGTATGGTCCGTTTAAGAAACGTGCACTCAAGGCAGGAGTTATGATCATGAAATCTGCCTGTGCAAGACTTCACAGCCAGTCACTCAGCGACCACTACTGGATTCGCTATGCAGATGATCCGTCTGACCTCAGCCATGCTTCTCTGATGCAGGAGATGAGCAAGGCGGTAAAGACCGTCAGCGACAACAATTAAACGAAATAGGAAACAGGGCCGTCGGATTGCTCATGTATATCCGGCGGTTTTGTCTGTTAAAATACACTGTTTTTTCTTCTTCCTTTTTGCTAAATATCTGGGGTATCTGGGGGTTTTCACCCAGATACCCCAGATTTTTATTATAGTCCTTATTCTTTTTCCTTCGCAGAAGTGGATTTTGCTTCCGCTAGAGAGGCTTCCTTTTTTGCTTCGCCGCTATCTGTCTCTTAATCCGTTGTACGTCCGCGTCGATGTCGCTTTATTTCTTTTCTCCAGCTCGATTTGGCATTGCCGTATCGCACAAATGACGCAACAGCGCAACAGCGTAGTGTCCGATGACATCAAATCGTTAAGCAGGAATTGGTAGATGGCTACCCATGCGCCCGGCATATGCTCCGCATAATACCGCAGCAGTTCATCCGCTTCTCCTTCTCTGGATAGTATTTTTGTAGCGCGTTCTTCCATGCACTTTTGCTGTTTGGTGCATGGTAATGTGCTCTTTTACAAAGTCATATGCCACCTGTACGGTCAATGCCTTCCAGCGCTTTCTGCAGCTGTCTTGGCATATCTTCAGCACGCTTGATGACATCGTCAACCTCATCCATCCAGAGCGCTTCCATTTTTAATATTGCGTTTCCATCGTTTTTATTAAATCGAGTTATGAAATGCCTGCTATGTTGTTTTGAACCCGTCCTGACATTGCATCCGGCAGTGTATCTTTCCACAACATTGTAAATTATCCTGACTGTCTCAAAATACTGTTCAAAAAAATACGATCTGCTTCTTTTCATCCTATTTGACCTTTGCATCTACTCCAAAGAAGTCACAGGCTGTCCCCGTTTGATCAATCCCCTTATCATCTATCAGCTTACTGAAAAGAATATCATACCAGTATCGGACCTTCATCGTGGAGGTATCATACCAGACTTTTGATGCATCTGACGAATCAGTTCCTTCGTGCTCGCGAAACGGCTTGATTATTTGTATATTTTAGGCTACCTGATATAGGAATGCATCTTATTATCAATATTCATCATCCTTTAAATCAATTGAGGAACATGGTATCGAAAACAAATGTCCGCAGATGCATTGCTAGTAAAATTTTGGTTATGGCCGTACAGAGCAATCTGCTCTTTTGTGCAAATTATTTATTGGGATCGATTCATCGATTTGTTGTTTGAACTTTCCGATATAATGTCACTTCGACAGCGCGATTCGCCAACGGCATTTTCTATTTCGGATTTTGAAGATCTTTGTTATTCAGAACGTCTTTCAGTCTGTTCTCAAACTTCAGTTTTTCTGTTGTGACATATTGTTATATTCTGTTAAGTCTGCTCTATGTTAAATCTCTGCTTAAAGTTTATATTAGATTGTCCAGCCATTTGTCTTTGTTGAGTCAGAATGTCTGAAATTTTGTTCCATAATTTTAAGGTAATATACTTTATGGTTTGGGTTTTCATGTATTCATCATCGTCAATTTCGAACGATTTCAAAGCATATTGATATCTTCCATATATCTACTTTCAGTTACAACCTTATATTTGCAACCATCCAGATTATATGTCAAAATTTATCGCAGCTTTGTTAATCCGTATCTGCAGATGACAGCCAAGTCTAAAATCATGATAATTCATTGTTGTTGAAAAATATTTATATCATTATTGCACACAAACCGGTTTGCCGACGTTGGGGATGCCAATGTCAAAATTCAAATTGCGAGTAATGGCTTATGGAGATCCGTCGTCCGGAGCACCGCTCGTCTATATGAAGCGTCAGCCGCTTCCCGGCTTGCTGCAAATATGGCGCGCTCCCTGAAGCTGCGCAGCTGACGGTCAACGTTTCTACTGTCATCAGCCTTCCGGTTTTCTGACCGAGGCAGACGGCGCCACCATTATCGACATTACCCATTCTTGAGAGGATTAACCATGGCAAATTATACCGTTCTAAAAATCTGGTAAATTCTGTTAAGACTTTAGTTTCTGGTCTGTGACGTGAGCTGATTCAGGTTTGCGTTGCGCGTTCTGTGGTGTTGGGGGGTGTGGGGGTTGTTGGGTTGTTGGGGGTTTTGGGGGTGGGTGGGTGGTGGTTTGTTTTGGGTGTGGGTTCCTCATTGGCGCAGTTGTTTTGGGATCTCGCCGTCATCTTCCTGTATCTTTCGAAAGCACGAGGAGGAGCGAAAGAACAACGCCTTCTGTATTGAAATCGGCAGATTCATCCTGCTGCTGCATCTCGTACGCGCTCGCGAAGTCGATTGTTCGATAACGGCAGTGGCGATGGTATTTCTGCTGCCGACCGGCTGACGACATCTTGCTTAAGAAGCTGTCCCGTCGCGCGGTCTGCTTGATATCTTCGTCTGCTTGTCGCGAGCTGGAATACGCAGTTTGCTGATATCGTGGATGGCAATTGCTTCAATTTTGAAATTTCCGCTGCTGTGCGGGGTGCAGCGTTTGCCGGATTTGTCATTCCTTATGCTGGGGGATCAGCTATCGGAATTTGATTGCCGGCCTTCTACGTCTGCTGGTGGTAGCTATCATATGATGCTGTTCCTATCCAGCATCCGTCGTGGCGTTGTTCTCCGAGCTGGTTTACGTTGTAGCACTGATTGTCTTTCGTTTGCTGCGCTTCTTTGTTCGATCAATGTCCTGGCAGGCCGTGCTGGCTATCACAGGCGGTCAGGGTCTGGGCAAGACTATTTGGGTAGATTACGATCTTTGGGACTGCAGAATAACCTGCTGCTGTACAGTTGCAGAATAGCTTTTGCTATTTACGCATAGTATGGTCCGCACGTGATTTGCTCTTGTGAATGATGACCTGTTCGTTTCGAGCTCCAGCAGAAATAATGTTCGTTCGCGAGGCACCAATGTCTGGATTCTAAAAGCTGGGGCAATAGATTTTATGTTGGCATCTGCAACGCCGGAATTATTCTGACCGCCGAGTTTGCTCTCGAGAACCCTTCGGCACATGCGATGCATTTTATCTCTGCCACAGCCGCCTGTTGTGGCCTCTCGTCGCCGCCGGAGCGTGATCGGCGCCGCCTGCCGTCGTTTTATCGAATGGTTCCTGGCATGAGTCCGAGGCGGCTGAGAATTTCGGAAAATCAATCTGAGGAGAAGCCGGACGACATGCATCTCATGTATTCCACAACTTTCTCATTCTGCGTACTGTGTTCTCTGGCACTTTGCGCAGCCCGTGACGGACTGTTCGCTCTTGCGTTGGCCGAGCCGATTACGGTAACCGGGATTGAGCAACTGCTCGATGACCTCGACCGCAAGAAAAGGGCATCTTGCCTTTGTTCTTCTGGAATGTTATGGTGATCCCAAAAGTATTTAACCTGACGTAAAAATTGAAGCGAGATGAAATTCTGTGTCTGCGGCCTGCGCTGGAACGTGCGGTCTGCTTACAGGATGGATACCAGAATTTTCAAAATGCGCGCGAGCTGAAGGGTTATATGGGCGCCGTTATTCAGAGGAAGGCACATTGTACGCCTCATATGATACGCCGCGCGTGTATCGCATTGGTTTGATGCTCTTGAGAATAATAAGAACGCTTCGATTATAGAGATCTGCGGATACATATATTATAAAAGTGAGCAGCATCTTCACGTTAAAAAGTATTTGCTTGAAGAGAGGAACTTACCATGTCCAATCTTGCATTATAATATGGTATCGCCATGCTGCCACGTGACACGGCAACCGTCGTTGAAACCCATCGCCGTCTGCTCGCAGAGGGGCAACATTTCGGAGAATGTACGCTACGGTCTGTCGATTTAAGAAATGCCTGTGGGTGTCATTGAGAAGTATTTCGGTGAAACCGCAGAAAATGCTGTAAATGCTGCCGCCAAAAAGTCGAAACTGACTACCGGCGCATATATATTATAACCGCAGAGAGCACTCTGCACCCACCACCCGTAAATCGGCTGGACCGGTTTTACCATTTCAATATTCATTGGGAGAAATTACCATGAACATGTTTGCACATCTGAAGTCGGCCCGAAATGCTGTCCGCCAACGACCTGCTGGAGATTCCTCGATCTCGCATGCGGCATCTCGACCTGCTCCGTGAACCCGGCTTTCCTGCATCCACCTGACGCCGCATCATCGTGCCGCGCGATGCGATAGATCGACTGGTCGAGAACTGCAGTGAGGAGCTGAACAGCGCCGAGAAGAGCAGAGAGTCTAACGAAGTATTCGCGCGGAGGCTGTGTCTGAAGCAGACACCGACCGCTGGAGCATCAGGTCTGTGGAGATTTAAGCCATTGGCGTTCTCTCGCGACATGAAGAAGCCGCAGGCGATTCGCAAATGACAGCGAGGGTTGCCACCGTGCCGGGTATGTAATTGAACAAGCATACTGAT
>VOFK01003403.1_pt1 | contig 33513 bp, 40 predicted proteins | sample 5384121 | NCBI WGS metagenome assembly VOFK01 (sample SAMN12384730, study PRJNA508395) | human gut metagenome | isolation source: healthy gut J | host: Homo sapiens | reverse complement strand
ACGGAAACGAGCCATCTGCTCATCTGGAATCACCGCTGGAGAGCTCTCACCACGCATCACCATATAACGGCTAACTGTAGAAAAACTTAGAACTTCTTTGCGTTCTTTCGGATTAACGTGTACAAACACCATCATTGGAAGAAGAACAGACTCAACCACCTTACTTGCGTCGGTCACTCCACTGATGAATTTCCTGCTGAACAGGAACAAAATTCTCGAATCCCTATTTTATCTAAACGTTCGGCTACTTTCTTCTCATGATGCATACGAACGAGTGCTACATACCAGCGTTTAGAGTGTGCTACGCCTTCCCCTGTCCCACGCTAGGCCCAGCATTTACTGATTTCGGTTTCGTTAAAATCATGTTTTTTTACCCCATGTTTTTCCGTTACTTCTTAGGTAACGGATAATACATACACGAAACGTACACTACGATGAAAATAGAAATCACACACATGACAAAGGCGTAAAATTTGGAAAGGCCTAATACTCAACGGGAAAAATCCAGAGATTAGGCAATAAAAAGTTTAGAGCATGAAAACAAAGTTATTTCATGTTCGGATAGTTTTTTTCCTATATTTCAGATAAAACGAAAAAAAGTGGAAGAATATTTGCTTACTATTTATGTTTTTGTCTATCTTTGCGTCAAATTTAATTCCGTTACCTAAGAAGTAACACACATAGTTTAATTCTGATTATTAACACTTTACTATTTTAGGACTGCCTACACAACAGTTTTTAATGTAAGATAAATTCCCTTTATTTACCTCCGTACGTTCTTTAAGTCCAAAGCCTTTCAAATAGATTTGTGTGGTTTTTATAGATTTATGGCCCAATGATTCACTAATCATTTCAATGGAGACTCCCCGGTACTTCGCAGTCGTTGCCCAGGAATGACGAAGCGTGTAAGAAGTGACAGGAGATTGCAAATGCAAGGTTCTTGCCAGGTCTTTCAGATTATTATTAAATCGACGAAGAGCAGACTGATATTCCCGGTAACCTCTTTCATCCTTCCGTTTCTTATCCCCACGAAGAATATCAAACAGATAATCCGGACAATCGGGGTGAGAACTTTCCTTACTACGGAGCTGGTTAATCATTTCCTTTGCTGTATTCAGCACTTCCACGCTCATCGGAGTTTTTGGTCTTGATACGGTTGTATCGCAACACATTCTGATCGAGTGCAGATTTCTCCAGGTGGGCTAAATCTGCGAACGACATTCCGCAAAACTGGAACATCAGGGCAGCAATAGCTTGCGTACGACGTAAACGCTCCGTCTTGGGATCTTCATACAGAAGCTTATGCAATTCCGTAGCAGGCAGGGCCTTCTTCTGGCGAACATCGACACCGGTATAAACATCATGAAACAATCGCGGCACGTATGGCGCAATGCCCGCTTCTACTCCCCGGTTATAAATACTACGAAGCATACGCATATACGTAGAAATCGTGTTGGGCTTCAAGCCACACTCATAAAGATACTGCCCGTAGCGTCGTAAACGTTCGCGGGTGACTTGTCTGAACGACACATTGAGCGTGCCGCAAAACTTGCTGAAAGAGAAGAGAGCATTCTTGTAGACATGCGCCGTAGAATGCCGTCCTTCCTTTCGCAAACGACCGATGTAGAATTCCGCACACCGGCTAAATCCATTTCTGTTCATCATTTGCATCACTAGTTATTTTATATATTATACCATTTGGCAGGCGACAAAAAACAAATCTTTTGGCAGACTTGGCGCACACTAACCAAATGCGCTATTATTTTTTAGTTTTATTAACCTCTTAAAAAACCAGCAAATCATGGCTAACAAAAAGATAATTCACGGAGAATCTAAAACACAAGTAAAGAACAATGTTCAAAACCCCAAAAAGAATGAGAGGGAACATCAGAGAGGGGAAATCATCAGTAGAGATGAACTGGAAAAAAGGGGCGGGCTCACCGGAGATGCAACCGCTTTTCTCACGGTATACCTGCAGAAGTTTGAAGAAGGGGAAGCTCATATCCACTACTCCAGGAAGCTCAAGGATCTGGCGGAGCATATCCATGAGAAAGAAATTTTATACATACCCAAACACGGTGGGTATAAACTTATGGAAGTCAGCAGTATAGAGACTGAATTATGCGTCATCAGAAGAGCCAGAAGAGAGCGGTTGGAAGAGGAAGAAAGACAGGCCAAAGAAAGGACCATAAACAAGTATTGACAAAAATAATTGTGCGGATGAAATGCAAGCTATACTTTTGACGCCGTTTTCAACCGGCTAAAAACAGAGAATCAGTTCCCGGAAAAATAGTGACGCTATCCTGTCGGGATGGCGTCACTATAAAAGGAGGATAGCGTCACTATACTGACAACATAGCGTCACTATCTTTAAGGGATTATTCTCACTTCACTAAACATGTATTTTTAATTTTAATTATTTTTTCAATGAAAATAAAATTCAACAGAAACAAGACCGTTTCTTGCAAGTTAGTATGGAAAAGACGTATCGTATCCGAAAAAGGATTTTCAGAAAAACGTGCGGAAAGAATAGCACAAAGGTGCATAGACTTGATAGAACGTATGCAGTATGGAAATGCCATGATCGCTTTTTATAAACAGGATGGTACCTTCTGCATGGAAAAAGGCACATTGGTAGGATATGAAAAATTCTTTTTATCGGGGAGTATAAAAAGCACGGCAAGACAAGAATCAGTTGTCTACTGGAGTACGGAACAGCATGCATGGAGAAGATTTATGATCGGGAACCTGCTCGAATGGAAAGCGATTGTGTAACGTTAATAAAAGAATTTGAACGATGAGTATGATTAATAAAGGGATACCCTATTTCCCTATATCTGCAAACTTTTTCGAAGAAGAAGTCATGGAATTAGTAGAAGCCAAATTTGGAATATTAGCTTCTTATATCGTCTTGAGATTACTGTGTAAAATCTACAAGGAAGGATACTATATTTCTTGGGGAAAAGAACAGAATCTGATTTTTTGCACGCAAAAATAGGAGAAGGCATTAAGGAGGATATGATAGAAAAGATTGTGGAGTTACTGCTGGAAAAGGAATTTTTCCATAAAGAGACGTACGACCAATACGGAGTGTTGACTTCGGAACAGATTCAGAAAGTTTGGATGGAAGCTACGGTACGGAGAAAAATTGATTACTCCCAGTTACCTTATTTATTAGCACCCAAAGAAAAAAATGGTAGACAAAAAGGCGGGTTGAACAAAGAAAATGTAGACATTTTGCAGACTCAAGTGAAGGTGAGTCCGGAAAATGATGACATTTTTCGACAAACTAAACTAAACCAAACTAAACTATATTCTGAAGAAGAAGATAAACACGATGCTTCGTTTGAAATTCCGGGGTACGCATACAATCAGGCTACTCATAATATCAACGGGCTGATTGAAAGTCTGGACCGCTACAAAGTGACTAGTCCGGAGGAGAAGCAGACGATTCTACGGCTCTCGGATTACGGCAGAAAGGGCACGCAGGTATGGAGACTGTTTTCCAGTACCAGCTGGAGCAAGATCGGCGCGCCGGGGAAGTATATCATTGCCGCGCTGACGAACAAGCGATGAAGAAACAGGCCGATTAGAGTATGCCCGAAACGGGAAGAATAAAAGAAATATCCGGATGCTCACAAAAGGACATCCGGATATCACTCTCTTTCTACCTTCTGACTAATTACCTCTCTGAATAGTTTGCCAGATTGTAACATACCGGCTTCGTGCTATTACCTACACGGTAGATACCGAACTTAAAGTAATAACCATCATCGTCGTTACGTCCAATCATGATTTTTTCATTGTCTACAATGTGTTTACTAACCTTTTTCCCCTTTTCCTGATAGTCCATCTGCACATCGAGCATACCCGGTTTTACAATCGTTTCCGCCTCTTTGCCATAGATTGTCCAGTCGATATGAATGCGGAATGTAATCCAGCAGTCTTTCGGAAAATCGGCATAAGGCATTTTGTAAGCAATGGTCGATGCTTTATAGTCTGATGTTACAGGTTTCATGATCGGTGTTTTTTCGGGATTTGCGTTGCAACGGTCGTCTTTATCTGTCAACCACTTACGGTCGGAGTTTGCTTTGATATAAAACCATCCGCCTGAGAATCCGAATGCCAATGGAGGATAGCCACCTTGTTCCACGAGCCATCCGTTGGCCTTTCCGGCCTGATATACAGGATTTCCTTGTTTGTCCTTCACCGGATTACCTTGTTTATCCAGCTTGGCTACTTTCTCGTGCCCTTCATTCTTTTTAAAGATTGTAGTCTTTTCCAGTTCAACGAACTCGTCAATCGTCAGTTTCTTCACTTCGCCCTGTGGAGTTTGTACCAATGTACGATCAGGCATCCCATGCCATTGGGCAAAAATTGTCGAGACATCGCTACCCAATGAAGAAGGAATATATACGGAAAACTCATAGTCGCGGGAAGCTCCTTTGCGGACAAATACCTTTCCCATGATGATATACGGTTTTTAGTAATCTGCGCTTTCTGATAAACATCAGCCGGCAATCCCTTGAAATCGTCAGAAGTTGCATAGCAGTATGAAAATTCGGCACGTCCTTTTTGTCTCCCCTTTGGCATATCCTGACAGGGTGTTATCATCTTCCTTCAATTCAAAACGATAGGAAGGCTTACCGTTGAACATACGTGTGAAGTCGCGTTGAATTGCATGAGGCTTTTTAGTCCCTACTGCTACCCAGCAATCGTCTATAATTTGATTGACGCGTGCCGAATCCGCCTGCACGTTTACCCGTTCCGTAAGCGGAACCAACGTTTGTGTATCTTTGGTTTTGAGCGGTCAGCGCCGTACATCCTACTGCTACCACACAGATAGCAAAAATGCTTTTCTTCATTCTATTCGATATTAAGTTTGTTGACGGTGCAAAAATACGAAAGGCAACCTCATCAGTTGCCTTTCGTTTGTCTCAAATGCTTTCACATTTGTGTAATTTTACTGTCAACACCTGCCTGGAGGCTTAATTCGGTGCTTCATCGTCATAATCTTCTTCAAGCATATCTACTTTCCGTATACTCATTTTTCCATCGGCAGTGATCGTTATAGAAAAAGCGGCATATACAAATCTGTCTGCGGATAACAAACACTTGCGGCATATACAATGCCCTGCGGAGTGGTCTTGTCGTATACAATTCCTTCCAATATAGATTTCGAGAGAAATTTTGCATCGACTACGGATGAAAAATCATTCTTGGTAAAGGTCTTGTTCAATACCGTTTCGTTACCGCGTGTCAGGTGCAGCACTATTTTATTGTCGACATAAGTATCTCCCCATCTCATTTGTTACATGAGGCAGACTTTCGTCCGGAGTACGTGAAACAAAGGAATGATAATCTTTTCCTTTGAACTTAAAGTTAGTTTCGCTCTTAGACGTCTGCATACGCTGCAATCCGTGAGCATCCACACTGTCTATCATCGCCAATGTCGACGTATTATCTGAAGATCCTTTTTTACCGCCACATGCACTCACAGCCACTGCCAACGGCAATAAAAGCCAATAAATTAGTTTTCTCATACGTAAGTTTTCTGTTTATAAATAGATAGCAAAGGAACAAAAAGAGCGGGATATTTACAAGTGTAACCGACATTTTTCCTACATTTGCAGGAAAGAAGGAATACTTTTTACAACAATTACAGATTTAAAAACCTGCAAACCTAACACCATGCGCGAACGAATTACAACAATTCTTTTTTCTCATCCTTGCCTACTGTAGCAGTGGCAATGTGTATGGGCAAAAAAGTAAATTATCAGCAATTCGACAACATCTATCGCGGGGCCGAAGCTTCGGTGATTAGTTGCTTCCTGCAAGATAGCGAAGGACTGATATGGGTGGGTTCCAACAAGGGGTTATTCAGTTATGACGGTTATTCCACACAGCAGCATTTAACGTATTGAGAACGTACTAACACACGTATCTACTGCGGTATTATAGCAGATAACACTTATTTATATCTGGGAATAGATAACGGGATTCTTGTTTATAACTATCGAACAGACAAATATGAGCAACCGGATACTGATTTTCCAACCGATGTTCAGTACCATGGTACTCAGGGAGATACATTGTGGATAGGTTCGTTGAACGGATTATATACTTATCAGTTAAAAAGCCGTCAACTGAATCATTTCGACAGCAAACAGACCGGATTGCCTCATAACACCATCTATTCCATCATTCATACAAAAGATAATCAAATTTATATAGGTACTTACAACGGATTATGCCGCTATGTGCAGGCAAGTGGAAAATTTGAAAACATCCTTTTGCCCGTTAACCGGGGAGGCAGCAATTTGTTTGTCAATTCTCTGTTGGAAGATGCCGCCCGACAATGTATCTGGATCGGGATGGAAGGTTATCTCTTCCAATACAATCCCACTATAGGAGAGATGAAGGCGATAGAGGTATTTCATAACAACTCCATCAAATCACTGGCACTGGACGGAGATGAAAATTTGCTGGCAGGTACAGACAACGGGCTTTATGTGTACCAGAATGACAAAGAACCTTTGCAGCATATCATTCACGATTCACGCAATATCCAGTCACTAACCAACAATATTATCTGGAACATATTCTCGGATCAGGAACATAATATCTGGCTGGGAACAGATTATGGCATTTCCCTATCACGCTACAACAGCGCCCTGCAATTTATTCCGATTTCTCAAATCACAGGCACAGGAGACGGAAATCAGTTCTACTCCCTGTTCCGCGACTCCAAAAGGATTCTACTGGTTTGGAGGTACAAACGGAGTGATCCGGTTCACCCATCCTGCAGGCAATAAACACGATGCTATCTGGTATAGAATGGGGGATAAAAACCATCCGTTATCCCACAACCGGATACGACACATCTACGAGGATAGAGAACAGCAGTTATGGATAGCCACAGACGGAAGTATCAACCGCTATGACTATAATACCCATCAATTTGTACACTACAACATCGTAGACAGTACAGGAACTTATAATACCAACTGGGCTTATTACCTGTTTGAAGATACTGACGGGAAGCTTTGGATCGCCACCTGTCTCGGAGGTATCTTTGTTGTGGACAAACATAAACTGATACAATCTGCCGGAAGATCGTATGTGGCCGATCAAAATTATTCCATTCATAATGGGCTGTCGGGGATGTTCATTAATCAGATTGTCCCTGATGCGGAAGGTAATGTATGGGTATTGTTATACAACAGCAAAGGAATAGACAAAATCAATGCCCGTACGCGGCAAGTGACAAAGCTGTTTTGCCGATGAATTAAGTGGCGAGAAGAGCCCGAACTACCTTTTACGGGATGAGGACGGTATGCTCTGGGTAGGGTTTCATGGCGGTGTCATGCGTATCAATCCCAAAGACGAGAGCCAGCAAAGTATCTCTTTCGGAAGTTTCAGCAACAACGAGATTCTGTCTATGACCTCTGTAAAAAGAACACATCTGGGTTTCCACCACTAACGGACTTTGGATCATCGACCGGAGAACAATGGATGCCCGCCAGCAAAGCCTGACGGATAAACGTTTCACCAGTCTAATGTTTGATCCGGAAGATGGAAATATCTATCTGGGAGGTGCAGACGGGTTCGGCATATCCCGTCCCGAAATACAAGCCATGAGTCAGCCGGAACACTCCATTTTACTGACTGCCTTATATATCAACAATCAACTGATGTCTCCGCATACTGGAGAGAATATTCCCAACATCCGTTATACCGATGCTATCGAACTAAAATACGACCAGAACAACCTGGCTTTCGAACTTTCAGACCTCCCCTACTCGCTGGAAGAAAAACATGAATTCGTCTACCGGCTGGAAGGTATGGACAAAAGAATGGAATTTCCTGCAATCCAACACGAATCGCATTACGTACAGTAATCTGGGTTATGGGGATTATCAGCTGGTAATCAGCAAAGTAGAAAAAGAGCGGTTCTCCTTCCGAGCATCCATATATCCTGAATATTAAAATTCTCCCTCCATGGTATTACACACTTTGGGCAAAGATAATCTACATTCTTTTATTCTTGAGCCTCATTGCCTGGGTTATCAACTTTTTTCCGTGTCAAGAACCGTCTAAAAATGGAACGGATGGAAAAAGAGAAGATTCTGGAACAATCACGCCAGAAAATGGCTTTCTTTACCAATTTGTCTAATGAATTAAAGACACCGCTTAGCCGGATTATCGCTCCTGTCAGTCAATTGCTCCCCCGTTGCAGAAGAAGTGCATGAGAAACAGACACTGGAGGAGGTACAGCGTAATGCAATGAAAATAAACTCATTGATTCATCAGGTATTAAACTTCAACCGGATAGAGGATAATAAAGATTCGCTGCTGATTTTGTCGCGCATCGAACTTGTGTCATTCAGCCGTAGCCTGTTTTCTGTCTATGAGGAAAACAAACAGATCACATTCCATTTCGAGACGAATAAAGCCAAGATTTATGCTGATATGGATGCCATCAAACTTGGAGTGATTTTAGATAATCTGCTTTCAAATGCCGTCAAATTCACCCCGGATGGCGGAAGCGTCCGTCTGTCTCTTTTCTATCGTGAAGAAACGGGATTGTTGGATATCTGTGTTTCAGATACAGGAAGCGGAATCCCGCAACAAGATATTCCATATATCTTCCAGCGCTTTTTCCAGTCTCCACATTCCGGCAATAAGGAAGGTACAGGTATCGGACTTTATCTGGTCAAGACTTATACGGAACTTCATGGCGGTCACATCAACGGAGTCACCTCGAACGAAGGAAAAGGAACTTCCATTGGCCTGAATATCCCTGTCATCGCCGTAGAGAAAGAAGAGATTCCGGCGACACAGGTGAAAAAGCAGTTGGAATCGTTGCCTGTTCTTAAACCAATCGAAGCAGAATCTCAAGATGAGAAATTTTTGTCGAACATTATCCGCCTGATTGAGGACCATCTTTCTGAATCGGAATTGAATGTAAATGCACTTTGCGAACTGTCGGGAATCAGCAACAAGCAGATTTACCGGAAAATCAAACAGCTGACCGGAATGTCTCCAGTGGAATACATCAAATCGATCCGGATGAAAAAGGCGGCCATGTTGTTGCAACAAAAGAAATTTACCATTGCCGAAGTGATGTACATGGTAGGCTTTTCCAATCACTCTTACTTCTCCAAATGTTTTCAGGCTGAGTTCGGAAAAACGCCGCGCCAATACCTTAATGAAGACCTGTAGAGGCATTTTGGGGCATTTCGTCCTATTTTTATCCTTATATGTCCAATCTGTGCTTTTATTGAAATGACCAATAAATTACTTTTGTTGCTGTCAATAAACCGATAAATTTGATAGCATGAAAAGACTGTTGATCCTTACCTTTATTTGTTTGATATCTGCCTTTGTCAAAGTGCAAGGCAAATCATCCTCTACACCTATTATATATATAGATGGAAATGGGGTGATGCGTTGAGTGACACCCGCCGGGAGGCTTCCTTTTTCGGTGTTAATTATACGCTGCCTTTCGCCCATGCTTACCGTGCCATTGGATATTTGGAACTGACCGCAAAGCTGCCATAGATAAAGATGTGTACCATCTTTCCCGACTGGGATTCAATGCCTATCGTATTCACTTATGGGATGTGGAACTGACAGACGGAGAAGGAAATCTTTCAGAAAACGATCATCTGGACCTGATGGACTACCTGATTGCCAAACTCAAAGAACGCAATATTCATATTGTGATTACCGCGCAGACCAACTTCGGGAACGGATATCCCGAACGAAACATACAGACGGGCGGCTTCTCCTATAAATATGATAAATGCGATATGCACTCCCACCCGGAAGCTATCGCTGCACAAGAAACCTATCTTCATGGTTTGGTGAAGCACGTCAATCCATATACGGGGGTTAGCTTATAAAGACGATCCCTCCATTGTTGGGTTCGAAATCAATAATGAACCTTGTCATTCCGGTACGAAGAAAGAGGTAAAAGCCTATATCAACCGGATGCTGAAAGCGATCAATAAAACAGGAAACCGCAAACCTGTATTCTATAATGTAAGGCCACAACGGATATGTAGTAGAGGCTTATTACGAAACTGCCATTCAGGGAACTACTTATCAATGGTATCCCATCGGACTGGTATCTGGACAGACACAGCAGGGAAATTTCCTTCCCTATATAGACCGCTACGATATTTCATTTTCCGATAAAGTAAAAGGCTTCGATAAGAAAGCCCGAATGATTTACGAATTTGATCCGGCGGATATCATGTATTCTTATATGTATCCGGCCATGGTACGCACTTTCCGTACAGCAGGTTTTCAATGGATTACCCAGTTTGCGTATGATCCGATGGATATCGCTTATGCCAATACGGAATATCAGACTCATTTCTTGAATCTTGCCTATACGCCTCATAAAGCCATCAGTATGAAGATAGCTGCCGAAGCTGCACGCAGTCTGAAAAGAGGTGAATCATACGGCAGTTATCCACAGGACACTTTATTTGGTGACGGTTTTCGTGTCAGTTATACAGAGGACTTGAGCGAATTAAATAATGGAAAGAAATTCTATTATTCCAATCATACCAACACCCAGCCCAAAGATGCGTCACAACTTGTTTCCATTGCCGGTTGTGGCAGTTCTCCGATCATTCATTATGAGGGAACAGGTGCTTATTTCATGGATTGCCTCGAACCGGGAGTCTGGAGACTGGAAGTGATGCCGGACGCGGTAGTAGTGAACGATCCGTTTGCCAAACCGTCACTCGATAAAGAAGTGGTTACCATCGCTTATGGTGCTTGGGACATGGCTTTGCAAATACCTGATTTAGGGATGGAATTTACCTTTACGGCCCTCAATCAAGGAAATCAGCAGAAAGGAGATGTGACAGACGGGATTATCCGCGGACTTCGTCCGGGTACCTATCTGCTGAAACGTAAAAACTGTACGCCCAAACAGAACTGGCAGGCAGACTCTCAATGGAATTCCATCCGCATCGGAGAGTATGTGGCTCCTGCTCCACGTGTGACGGATTATAAAGTCGTTCATACTCCATCTCGGCAACCACTGAAGCAAATAAGGATTTGACGATTAGTGCACAGGTGGTAGGAACCGAATTCCCGGATTCTGTGATTATCTACACCGATAAGATATCTTTTTTGGAATGAGCATAATCCATATATCAAGATGAAACGTACAGGCGGATATACCTATCAAGCAACGATACCCGCTACAGAAATAAAGGATGATTGTTTCAGGTATAACATCATCGTATGCCGGGGCAACAGCACTCGCACTTATCCCACAGGAAATTCCGGTTACAGGAATTCATCATTGGGAATAAAGGGAAATCCACTGGACTGGAATTATACTTCCGGAGCCTATTGGACTACTCGTGTTGTTGCCCCAGACAGTGCGATACCACTATTGACTATTACGGACGCAGATAGCCGGATAGAAGCATACACGCTTCCCGAATGGAATGATCTCCAACGTACTTTTGGTTGATTCTTCTCCGGTGGAAAAACCTTTGCTCCGGTTCCGGTTTACTCTAAAGGGAGAAAATCCGCACTATTTCCTCCGCACGTTCGTAAAGAACCTGATTGAAGAAAGAAAAGAAAGAGTAAAGGATTGTAGCGTTCTCTGTATCCGGGTAAATCGCACGAAAGCACTTCCGGAAGGATTCAGTGCCGGTTTCGTAACGTCAGACGGATATACTTATATAAAAAGCCCTTGTCCTGCTCCATCATCGGAGGGAATCATACGGATACCGTTGAAAGATTTACGCCAGACAGACACGGCGCTGCTGCCGATAGCTTATCCGACATTCTTGAAACAGTATTTCCATCCGGAAACGGAAATCGCATTTTACCGGAAAGGATTGAGAAGCTGGAGCTGTCAATGTCAGGAAACAAGAAAGGTTTAGTTGAGATTGAACTAGGAAATATCTGGCTGGAATAATCATTCTTAAAGTTCCCCGTTGTCGAAGCCTTTGTTCCTCGGTGAGGAAAGGGTCGTTCCTCGGTGAGGAACAAGGTCTTCCTCGGTGAGAAACAAAATCTTTCGTCTGAACCACGTCTGAAGCCTTCTGAAAGGAGGTAGCAAACGGAAGGGACAGAAAGAGAAAAGCCGCTGATTTTTAAATAAAAAGTAAAAATAAATCTATTATCAATAACACAGTAATTATGAACAGGAATATCTTTAAATCTACGCCATCTGACTGTACTACTTATGTTGTGTACAGCCTTTTTAGGAGGCATCATTCCTGCCTTCGCCCAACAAGGAGGCAAGAAAATCACCGGACAAGTGATTGACGAGAACAAGGAACCGATGATCGGAGTAAGTATCCTCATTGTCGGTACTTCTACCGGAACAGTGACCGATTTCGACGGTAATTATACACTCAATGTGCCACAAGGCAGCAAAGAGTTGCAATTCTCTTATGTAGGATATGAAACAAAGGTAGTACCAGTTCCTGCCAACAGTACTACTTTGAATATCCAGTTGAAAAGTGATTCACAGGTATTGAGCGACGTTGTAGTAATCGGCTATGGTACGCAGCGTAAAAGCGACCTGACAGGTTCGGTAACTAACGTCAGCAGCAAGGACTTCAACATGGGATTGGTCAGCTCTCCCCGAGCAACTGATTAATGGTAAGATTTCCGGTGTGCAAATCATGTCCAACAGTGGTTCTCCCACTGCGGGAAGTACGATCCGTGTGCGTGGTGGTGCTTCACTGAACGCTAGTAATGACCCTTTGATCGTACTGGACGGCGTTCCTTTGGAACAGGGAGGCATCAGCGGTAATGACGGGAATTTCCTTAGCCTCATCAACCCGAACGATATTGAAAGTATGACCATTCTGAAAGATGCTTCTTCGACTGCCATTTATGGTTCGCGCGCATCCAACGGGGTTATTCTGATTACTACCAAGAAAGGAAGTTCGGATAAACTGAAGATTACATTCAGTACGACCAACTCTGTACAAACCCGTACCAAATTGGCAGATATGTTGAGTTACGATGAATTTGTCAATACCATCCAAAGCAAAGGAACCGATGCACAACGGGCGTTACTCGGCACGACACATACGGACTGGAACGATGAGATTTATCAAAATGCCTTCGGTACGGATAATAATCTAAGTGTTGCTGGAAAGATTACCAAAAAAACTTACCTTTCCGTGCATCTATCGGTTACTACAACCAGAGTGGTTTATTACGTACTGACAACGCGGAGCGTTACACCGGAAGCATTACATTGAATCCGTCTTTCTTTAAAGACCACTTAAAACTGAATATCAATGCTAAAGGTTCTATCAATAAGAACACATTTGCCAATACAAGTGCCATTTGGGCTGCTTCGACCATGAATCCTACCATTCCAGTATATTCGGGTCTAGACACATTCGGCGGATATACGGAAGCAATTGACAACACCGGTGCTCCTGTGAACGGAGCAGTCATGAATCCGGTGGGACTTCTCAATATGAATGACTCACAAAGTACAGTAAAACGTTTTATCGGAAACATTGATGCAGACTATCGTCTTCACTTCTTCCCCGATTTGAAGTTGCATGCTACGTTAGGTTATGACTATGCACAAGGTAAAGGAAGTGTATATGTTCCGGCAGAAGCTGCACAGAATTACACCACTTCCGGTTTGGATTACAGCTATGGCCCACAGAAAAAAGAAAACCGTCTGTTGACTCTGTATGCCAACTACAACAAATTGGTGGAATCCATTAAGAGTAGTTTTGATGTAACAGCCGGTTACGATTATCAGTACTGGAAATCCACGACTCCGCTTTATAGCGAAATGAACACGTTGGGAGAAATACAGAAAACATCGAAAGCCTCTGACGAACGCCATGTATTACTCTCTTTATTATGGCCGTTTGAACTACTCGTTCAACTCCCGCTATATGTTGACTACTACTGTACGTCGCGATGCCACTTCGCGCTTCGCTAAAAATGTACGTTGGGGTACGTTCCCGTCAGTAGCATTAGGATGGAGAGTGACAGAAGAATCATTCCTGAAAGACAATAAAGTCATCAGTACGCTGAAAGTGTGCCAGTTATGGTGTCACCGGGCAGCAAGACGGTATAGGTAACTACAACTACCTCCCTATCTATACGATCAGTCAAAGTGGTGCCGGCTCTCTTATCGGTGGCACTCCGACTCCTACTTACCGTCCCAAATCGTATGTTTCCGACTTGAAATGGGAAACGACTACTTCATGGAATGTCGGTTTCGACTTCGGTTTCCTGAAAGACCGTATTACCGGTAGTTTCGACTACTTCACCCGTCAGACCAAAGACCTGATTGCCACCGTACCTGCTGCAGCCGGAACGACTTTCGACCGTAACATCACGACCAACGTAGGAAATGTAGACAGTCAGGGTGTGGAATTCAGTCTGAACGCAACGCCCATACAGACCAAGGACTGGAACTGGGACTTGAGTTTCAACATGACATGGCAGAAGATGAAAGTGAAAAACTTATCACTGACAGCCGGTACGCCTGCCACCAATACTTCCGTAGGTCCATATATCGACAGTTATCAGGTACAGACATTGAGCGAGGGATATGCTCCTTATATGTTCTACGTTTACCACCAACTGTATGATGAAAAAACCGGCAAACCGGTAGAGGGAGCTTACGTAGACCTCGACGGGGACGGACAAATCAACTCGAACGACTTGTACCGCTACCACTCTCCGGCTCCCGACTATATCCTCGGTTTCAGTACCTCATTGCGTTACAAGAAGTGGACATTGAGCACCAGCCTGCGTGCCAATATCGGAAACTATGTCTATAACGCAATGGCTATGAACAGCGGTGCCTGGGAAACTGTCAGCTACAACTCTTACCAGCTAAACAACCTGTCATCAACCTATCTGAAAACAGGATTCCAGACACGTCAATATCTCTCTGACTACTATGTAGAGAATGCTTCTTTCCTGAAAATGGATAATCTCTCATTGGGTTACAACTTCGGCACTATTTATAAAAGGATGCAGCCTGAATGTCAGTGCTATGGTGCAAAATGTATTCTGCATCACCAAATACAGCGGCGTTGACCCGGAAGTACCCAACGGTGTGGACAATTCGTTTTATCCACGCCCACGTACTTTCTCTCTCAACATAGGTATTAACTTCTAATTACTAAAAGCATCGATTATGAAAAAGATATTTTATACAGCCCTTTATTTTTGCAGCGCACTCCTGATGAGTTCCTGCATAGGCGACTTGGACCAATATCCACACGAAGAAGAAACATCTTCTACCATATATACCAGTGCTGCAAACTATAAAGCCGTTCTGGGAAAAAATCTATGCAGCCATGGTGACCACCGGACAGGAAAAAGAATGGTGACAACGATTTGAGTAGTAACAGCGGACAGGATTATATGCGCTGTTTCTTCAACTTGCAGGAATGTGGAACGGACGAAGTGGCTTCTACCTGGCTGTCCGGTGACAACGTGACGGGACTGACGTATTTGAGTTGGGACGCTAACGACCCTTGGGTATCGGATATGTATTACCGGGTATCTATTACAACATTGCTTTATGTAATGAGTTTCTCCGCAATGCCACCGATGAAAAAGATAGCACAGTTCACGGACCAGGAGCAGACTGAAATTCGCATTTATCGTGCCGAAGCCCGTTTCATGCGTGCTTTATTCTACTATCACGCACTCGATCTGTTCCGCAATATCCCGTTTGTGACGGAAAATGACCCGCTAGTCGGATATCTGCCTCCCCCCGCTATACAGCCCAGCAGATTTTCGATTATATTGAAAGTGAACTGAATGCCATTAAAGATGAAATGCTAAATAAAGCGAACTGTCCTTACGGACGCGCTTCCCAAGGAGCTGCATATACATTACTTGCCAAATTATATCTGAATGCGGAAGTTTATACCCAGACTTCCAAATACAACGAATGTATCAAAGCCTGTAAAAAAGGTTATCGAACAAGGTTATCAACTGGAAAGCGATTATTACAAGCTGTTTAATGCCGACAATGACAAACGTACGAACGAAATAATCTTCACCCTCCCGGTAGACGCAACCAATCTCGTGTCATGGGGATCATCCACTTACATTGTTTGTGGCGCAGTGAGCAACACGTCCGAAAAACAGATACCGGAAGATTACGGTGTAAAATCAGGATGGGGTATGTTCCGTGTACGCGGAGAAATTCCTCAACTTTTCTCAGGTAACGAAGAAGCCGACCAGCGATATATGTTCTTTACCGACGGACAAACCCGGGACCTGGAAAAGATAGATGACCAAAGCAATGGCTATTTCGTAGAAAAATGGACTAACCTGACTGATGCCGGACAGACTGCTTCCAACACCGCAGACGGTGGTGTAAATACAGATTATCCCCCTATTCCGTCTGGCCGATGTATATTTAATGATGGCAGAAGCTGTGGTACGTGGAGGAACGGAAGCAACTCTGGCAAATGTACTGCCTTATATCAATGAGCTACAGGAACGTGCTTTCGGCGACAACACTCATAACAAAAGCGAGTCTGAAATCAAACGAACTGTTTATCATCAACGAACGTGCCCGTGAACTGTATTGGGAGGGGTATCGCCGTACGGACTTGATCCGCTTCAATCAATTTACAACCAACAGCTATGTATGGCAATGGAAAGGTGGCGTAAAAGACGGTAAGGCAGTAGAGAGCAAATACAATATCTATCCGATACCTGCTACCGAACTGACGGCCAATCCAAACTTATACAATGAAAACTATTAATCATATTAATACGTAACAACGATATGAAAAAACTAAATAATCTATTCACTTTTACTTTCCCGCTCTCCTATTACTAGGTGCTTGCGAGAAAGATGGGGATACCTATTTTCTCTCCAGCCCGGAAGAGAACGAATTGATAGCTTCTGCCAATTCTGTCGTACTGACAAAGGAGACAGCTAAGTTTTTATGCTTTGTCGCTTGCCTGTGACTGACCAGACGCTGCAAGTGAGTGATTCAAGATACCAGCCTACCAGCGGTGTACAAACTTCCGTACAGGTTTCACGCACGGAAGATTTCTCCGGGCAGATTCTGGAAACGACCGAAAGTGGAGTATCAAAGACGTACTCTGTCTCCGCCTTTAAATATCGTCGCTTATCAGTTGAAAGCTACTCCCGAAGAAGAAGCGCCGCTCTATTTCCGGCTTGCCGGAAGAAACGGAAGTAACATCGCTCCTGTATACAGTAATGTGGTAAAAAGTCATGGTTACTCCTTATGAAATTGATATGCGATTTGCCAATATTATCAATAAGGGAGACGGCAAGGATTCAGGAAAAGATCTGTATGCAGCCAATGCGGATGGCAACTATATCGGCTTTATGGGAGCCACTTCTTGGGAGGGTTTCTATCTACAGGAAGCCGATGGTACTGTTTGGCACACAGCCAAATCAGGTAGTACGGCTACTCCGTTCTTCCTGACAACTGATGCTGCTGAAGGAACGTGGGATTTGTGGTTCCCCCCGGTCAATCAGGCTGTTACTATACGAATGTCAATACCACCAAAAAACTATGGACTGCCTTATGGATGCCAACACTCAATGTAAAGTGGCATCGACGGAGGTATCACGATGGAATACAAACGTGACAAGAATCAATGGCAGGGTATATTTACTGCTACAGGAGCCGGCACTATCAATATTCAGATGAATGGAACAGGTAAACTATATGATAACACCAGCGTCAGCGGAGCTGATAACAGCATTGACGATACGAAAGCCAAAGATACTTTTTCGCCTTTAGTGGTTCTGCTAATGAATTGACATTCAATACCGGAACGAATGTTTCTGCCGGAAATATTACAGTAAACGTACCAGTAGCCGGAGAATGTACATTGATTATTGACCTGAACGACCCGCAAGCATGGAAAGTGGAAGTGATGGAAGGAGGAAGTGTAGAACCGACTTATCCCTCTTATCTGGAAATGCAAGGTGCCGACTCATGGTGGGGAAAGTTATACCGCAAACTTGAACCCGGTAAAACTGCGGGAACTTATCGCACTGTTATTCCAAACCGTCAGCGATGAAAACTTCCAGATAGTAGACCCATCAACAGACACATGGTATGGCTCTGATCCCAACAATCTTTATAGCCTTGCTCCTACGAAAGGAGATTATTACAACATCTGGTTCGATGGTTCCGGCAAGAAAAGTTATACAATCGAAGTAGATTATGTCAACTTGACTTGGAAGCCTACTGAAATCAAACAAATCAATGTATATGGAACTTTCAATGGCTGGTCAACGGCTAAAGACCTGATGATATATGATGAGGAAACCGGAATATGGAGTGCAGAATGTGATATCACCACCATCGGTGACGGATTCTACTTCCTCATGAATACGGATCCCGATCAGATTAGCTGGGACTGGAGATTGTACTATACTTCTGAAAGTGGGCTCTATCTAAGTGATCAGAATGGTGATAACATAAAACCCGCCAAGGAGGGTAAATATCTCATTACGTTGGATCTCAACAAGATGGAGTTTACAATGACTGAAATCACTGAATAACATTCTAAGTTCAACAACATGATTATTAAATTCAACAGAATCACTATGATACGAAAATATATAATGATAGCTTCCGCACTACTTTGCGGAAGCATCTTCACCGCTTGTGATGATGATAATGATACTCCGACTTTCCCGGAAAAGACGGAAACCACTTATGATATGTCCGGCTTCGCCCGGGGAGCTGATGTCAGTTGGCTGTCGGAAATGGAAAGCTCCGGATATAAATTCTATACCTCCGATGGAAAAGAACAGGAATGTATGTCTCTGCTTCGTGACCTGGGTATAAATGCAATTCGTCTACGTGTATGGGTGAACCCGGAAAATGACACGGAAGATGTAAAAAGGCTGGTGCAATAAAGGGTGACGTATTGCTCAAAGCATGGAGAGCACACAATTTGGGCTATCGCCTGATGATCGACTTCCATTACAGTGACAGATGGGCCGATCCTGTTCAGCAAGCCAAACCCAAAGCCTGGGAAAATTATACGGTGAGAAGAACTGGAGCAGGCGATTGCCGACCATACCAAAGATGTACTCGGTGCAATCAAAGAGATGGGCATTGACGTGGAATGGGTGCAAGTGGGTAATGAAACTCATCAGGGCATGCTATTCCCCACCGGACAAACAACGAGTAGTGACGGTATTAAAAACTTTGCGAAATTCATTAACTCCGGCTACAATGCTGTTAAAAGAGATTTATCCGAATGCGAAAGTGATTGTACACCTCGACCAGGAAATGATGCCAATCTATACAACCGGATTTTCGGTTATTTGCATGACAACAATGCCAAATGGGATGTCATCGGCATGTCTCTTTATCCGGATATGTACCCGACAGAGGGAGCAGCCGATGATTGGGAAGATATGAACAACAAATGTATTGCCAATATGAAAAGTCTGATTGCCAAATACAACACTCCGGTGATGATGTGCGAAATTGGTATTCCCTGGGACTATTCCGAAGCTGAAGACTTTTTCACAGACTTTATATGACGAAAGCCAAACAAGTGGAACAATGCCTTGGTGTATTCTCCTGGGAACCGCAGAGTTATGGTGGTTGGAAGAACTATGGAAAAGGCATGTTTGACGACAGTGGTAAACCGACCAGTGCATTTAATGCTTTCAAGAGATAAGATTATTGAATCATTTTTTATAACTTTACCCCGAATCCAAAATATTTTATACCTGAAAAGAAAAAATGAACATGAAACACCAAAAACAGTTACTAGCTGTACTTTTGATGAGCGCCGCCAGTATTGCAAGCGCAACGCAGTGAGACGCTGCTGGAGAAAAACTGGAAATTCAGTAAAGGAGATTTTAAAGAGGCTAGCCAGCCGGAGTTCAATGACACTAAATGGGAATCGGTTGTTATTCCACACGACTGGGCGATTTTTGGTCCATTCGACATGAACAATGACCTCCAGAACGTAGCTGTGACACAGAACTTTGAGAAAAAGGCTTCCTTGAAAACAGGACGTACCGGTGGGCTCCCCTTATGTAGGCAACGGATGGTATCGAACCAGTTTTGATGCTCCTGCCGACAAGAGAAGTGACGCTACTTTTGATGGCGCCATGAGTGAAGCGCGTGTCTACATCAACGGAAAAGAAGCTTGTTTCTGGCCTTTCGGCTACAATTCTTTTCACTGTAATGTGACTTCCTTATTGAACAAAGACGGTAAAAACAATACGCTGTCCGTGCGTTTGGAAAACCGTCCGCAATCCTCGCGTTGGTATCCGGGAGCAGGTCTGTATCGCAATGTGCATCTGATCGTGACTGATAAAGTGCACGTGCCTGTATGGGGAACGCAAATCACAACTCCTCATGTCAGCAAGGACTTTGCAGCCGTACGTCTTCAAACGAAGATTGATAATGCCGGTGAGAAAACACAAATCCGTATAGAGACAGAGATTCTTTCTCCGGACGGAAAAGTGGTTACCAGCAAAGAAAATACGAGTCGCATTAATCACGGACAACCATTCGAAACAAAACTTTTATTGTAAATGCGCCCGAGCTCTGGTCACCGGAAAGTCCGTCGCTCTACAAGGCTGTTTCCAAAATTTACGCAGATGATAAACTGGTAGATACTTACACGACCCGTTTCGGTATCCGCAGCATTGAATATATTGCCGACAAAGGTTTCTATCTGAACGGAAAAACATCGCAAATTCCAAGGGGTATGTAATCATCATGATTTAGGTCCGTTGGGCGCCGCTATCAATGTTGCAGCACTGCGTCATCAGCTTACGCTATTGAAAGATATGGGATGCGACGCGATCCGTACTTCTCATAATATGCCGACTCCCGAACTCGTTGCATTGTGTGACGAAATGGGATTTATGATGATGATCGAACCGTTCGACGAATGGGATATCGCCAAATGTGAAAATGGTTATCACCGCTACTTCGATGAATGGGCGGAACGTGATATGGTAAATATGCTTCATAATTACCGGAATAATCCATGTGTGTTATGTGGAGTTATCGGTAAATGAAGTGCCAACCCAATGTAGCCCTGTCGGATACAAAGTTGCCAAGTTCCTGCAGGATATCTGTCACCGTGAAGATCCTACCCGTCCCGTCACTTGCGGCATGGACCAGGTGATCTTGTGTGCTTGCGAACGGATTTGCCGCAATGATTGATATTCCGGGACTTAATTACCGTACCCAACGCTATAAAGAAGCATACTGACCAACTCCCGCAGAATCTGATTCTGGGTAGTGAGACTGCTTCTACCGTCAGTTCACGTGGAGTCTACAAATTTCCGGTTGAGGATAAGAAAAGTGCGATATACGACGACCATCAATGTTCTTCTTATGATGTAGAAGCTTGCTCCTGGTCGAATATCCCTGACGAGGACTTTGCACTAGCTGACGATCATCATTGGACCAATCGGACAATTCGTATGGACAGGATTTGACTATCTGGGTGAACCGTCACCATATGATACGGATGCATGGCCCAATCACAGTTCAATGTTTGGTATCATCGACCTTGCCAGTCTACCTAAAGACCGCTATTACTTTACCGTAGCGTGTGGAATAAGGAAGCGGAAACACTGCATATCCTGCCGCACTGGACCTGGCCGGGACGCGAAGGTGAAGTGACTCCCGTTTTTGTGTACAAATTATCCTACTGCCGAATTGTTTATCAACGGCAAAAGCTATGGCAAACAAAGCAAGAACAACAGTTCATTGAAGAGCCGTTATCGCCTGATGTGGATGGATGCTGTATATGAACCGGGTGAAGTGAAAGTAGTAGCCTATGATAAAGACGGAAAAGCAGTAGCAGAAAAAGTGGTCCGTACAGCCGGCAAGCCTCATCACATCGAACTGGTAAGCAACCGTAACGAACTGACTGCAGATGGAAAAAGACTTAGCGTATGTGACTGTTAAAGTAGTAGACAAAGACGGTAACCTCTGCCCAGCCGATAATCGTCAGATAAATTTCTCGGTAAAGGGAACAGGTAAATATCGTGCTGCCGCCAATGGCGATCCGACGAACCTGGAACAATTCCATCTTCCGAAGATGCATGCTTTCAACGGAATGTTGACAGCTATCATACAAGCTGGTGAAACTGCCGGAGAAATTGTATTTACAGCAAAAGCAAACGGAGTGAAAGCCGGAAATATACGTATTCAAACGAAATAAGGCATACGCTTTATAATATCTGATAAGCCACCGGATTTCTTAACTAAAAAGAGAAGTCCGGTGGTTTTCATATATAATATACTGGACTTTTCACTTTTACGAGAAAAGAAGCAGGTAAATACAGGTTAATATCTATCTTTGCCAAAGAAAACGTTACAGATATGTTGCACAGGATTCACTTCCTTATTTTTACAGGTCTTTTACTAATGTTCTGTTCATGCCGGAAAGAAAACAGGTTTGAATGGCAAGTAAATCAAAGACACATGGAAGTATCTCTGAACAAAGAATCTGATTCGCTCTATGTCATTCATTTGAATACAGACCAACCCTCCCACTCTGTTTGGAAATTGCCTTATCCTGTCTATCAATTTGATTATGGAGATGTTACAGGAGACGGGATGCCGGAAATTATTGTGGGGGTTATCAAGCCTACCCGATTCGATCCCAAACCTGACAAGCGGTTATTCATTTACCGGATTGCAGATGAAGCGTATATCCGCCCACTTTGGTTAGGTTCGAGAGTAGCACAACCTTTGGAAAATTTTAAAGTGATTCGTGAACATACTCCTGTATTGATACGCACCATGGAACGGGAACGAAGTGGAAAATTTCTGATAGCGGAATATGCATGGAGAGGTTTTGGTCTGGATTTTAAGGAATATCTGAAACGCGAGACAGAAGAAAAGGAGGCCAAACGCATTCTTAAACGTTAACGTTAGATACTATCATTTATATATGGCAATTTATAGAATAATGAAAAACATGAGACGACTATTATTACTGTCCTGTACACTGATTCTGATTCTCTGCGGATGCAAGAACAAGAACAAAAACACCTCAACAGTATCGGCACAAGATACTGTTATGACCGTCACCTCATTATTGACCGATACTGTTCTACCTCAATCTATTGATTTGAAGCAGGATATCAGTCGTTACTCTTTTTCAGGAGTTGCGTTTATTACGTAGTTATCCATACGCTATACACGGTTATCATTTTATGGAAGCGGATATCAATGCTTTCTTCTCGGCCAATACGAAATGGTATAATGATCTTGTCTGGAAGTTATGGGATGAATCGGAGGCAAACGGAGAGAATAAATTCCCGGAAAACTATGACGAAGTCAAACTGACGGCTGAAGAGAAGGCTTTCGTAGAACGCATCGATGCTCGCATGGCAGAAATGCGTCAGCAACAGTTTACTCAACGAGACTCTTATTATTTAGGAAATGCAAATAATATAGTCAACCTGTTCCAATTCAAAGATATAGACGAGGCATTACTAGCCAAGTTGCAACAGAACAACTTTGCCATTACAGAGGGAAGTAACCTACAGTTGTTTCATGCTTACGAAGAGAATGATTATCGCCAAGTGCCCAATTTCATCACCACTGACTTATATTTACAGGCATTTCACATGTATTTCTCTTATGTACTGAAAAGTCTGGAGAAACAACACATCATTCCTACTTTGGAAAGACTATGTCTATCACTCAACGCAACTTGCATAAGCATCTCCCGCCAGACAGAAGACGAATCTCTGAAAGATATGGCAGAATATGCCGCTACTTTTTATGCTATCCCTTATTATTTGCTGACAAAGGAAACGCCCAGCCTCCCTGCTAAGTATCAAAAAGCATATCAACAGGAAATAGAACATATTAATGCACAAGAAGATGATTTCTCGGAGTTTCTTTCATACAAAGATGCATACTTCCCATACAGTCTTTTCAAACCACGCGGACATTATACCCGTGAACCCCAATTACAGGCATACTTTCAGGCTATGATGTGGCTTCAAACTGCCTGCTTTTGCAGAGAACAACAAGAACAGCTCAAACAAGCAATCTTTCAGGCTACCGTACTATCTACTTATAAGGATATGACCAGGACACCACTAATGGAACTATACCAACGCGTCTATACACCACTTACTTTCCTGATGGGTGAGACTGATAATCTTTCTCTTCTCGATATTGCACAGATTCTGAAGAAAAATAAAAGCAAAATATACTGAAGATGCATTGACTTCGGTTCAAATAGAAAAAGGTGAATCAAGCGCTCATTGAACTGGCAAAAAGCAAGAACAGGATCAAACCTAAAATAGAAATCTCCTGCCGGGACAAAATCAACTTTATGCCACAAAGATATCTGGCAGATAATGAAGTACTTCAGGAATTGGTAGATGTCACCCCAAACAGCAAACGTGCTTATCCGAAAGGATTGGATGTCTTTGCCGCTTTCGGAGTAAACTCCGCCGAGACTTTACTGACTGATTTTTACAAAGAACCGGGCAACTGGAACCAGTATACCGGAGAATTACAAAAACTGAAAGATAAATTCAAAAGCTTCCCAGCCTGCGCAAGTATCTGTCTACGAATTATGGATGAAAAGTCTGTTCACCATGCAGAAAACGGATAAGAACCAGCCGGGATTTATGCAAACACCCGAATGGGGATACAAGAACCTGAATACAGCTCTGGCATCTTGGGCTGAACTGAAGCATGACGCGATCCTTTACGGAGAACAGCCCATGGCTGCAGAATGTGGAGGTGCCGGACCTCCTGATCCGATCGTAGTGGGATATGTAGAACCGAATCTTCCTTTCTGGAAGAAAATGTCAGGGATTCTGCAAGCCACCCAACTGGTTCTGCAACAAAGCAATTGCCTGACGGATGACTTGAAAGGAAAGACAGAGCAGTTGCAAGACTATGTCAGCTTTCTGATTCAAGTAACAGAAAAGGAACTGCGGGGAGAAAAACTGACCGAACAGGAATATCGCACTCTTGAGTATATGGGAAGTAGTATAGAATATTTTCACTCTGTCTGTCTGTGCTCGATCCGGTTTACATCTGGATAACTGGTCATTAGTGCAAGGTCCGGACAAGTCGATAGCTGTAGTGGCTGATATTTATACCCGCAACGTGAGTGGATGTGATAAGAATGGAGTACTGCATGTGGCAACAGGAAATGCCAACAATATCTATGTGGTAGTAGAAATAGAGGGTAATCTCTATCTTACCCGTGGTGCCACATTTAGTTACTACGAGTTTGTCCAGCCACTGGATACCCGGCTCACGGACGAAGAGTGGCAGAAAATGCTGGAAGAAAAGAAAGCACCTGCCGTCCCGGAATGGATGAAAAAGATCCTGCTGGAGAAAGAACCGAAAAGTAGATGACAGAGTTTTTTATAGTTCAGGATGCTAATATCCTTTTCCCGAATTAACCGGATTATAGGTAGTATAGGTCTGTTATTGCTTACTGCCTGCCAGCACCCGTCAGAAGAAGAATGTCTCTCTATCGCTTTCACCGGAGATGTTCTTCTGGGACAGAGGGGTACGCCAACAGATTCAACGGGGAGGTGTCGAAGATTTATTTGCGTCAGTAGCTCCTCTCTTTTCATCAAATGGACGCTACGGTAATCAACCTGGAATGTCCCGTCACTTCGGTTCGTTCGCCACTACACAAAAATATATCTTTCGCGCGGAACCGAGATGGATGGAAGAATTGGTTAAAGCCGGCATCAGTCATGCGGCTTTAGCGAATAATCATACTATGGATCAGGGACGAAGCGGATTGACAGATACTTATCAGCATCTCTTATCGGCAGGAATCACTCCGATAGGATATGGTAATACTTCTTCCGAGAGTTGCCAACCCGTAGTGATAAAGAAAGGAAAAATTAAAGTAGCACTCTTCAATTCAGTTACACTTCCTTTGGAGAATTGGGTATATTTAGAAAATGATCCCGGTATTTGCCAGCAAACCACGGAAGAAATAGAAGAGGAAATCAAGAACTTCAAGCAAGAGAATCCCGAAAGTTATGTGGTCGTTATTCTCCATTGGGGAATTGAGTACCAATCCTCTCCTACTCTAAACCAAAGAAAGGGAGCACACCGACTCGTTCGTGCAGGTGCGGATGCTATCATCGGACATCATCCGCACGTCATTCAGAAAGAGGAATATTTCAATGGTAAGCCCATCTTTTATAGTCTGGGCAACTTTGTATTCGACCAACGAAAACCGGAAACATCACAAAAGCCAGATTGTGCAGCTTGATTTCACATCTACGGCATGCAAAGTTAAAGCACATCCCGTAACGATCCATCAATGCAAACCGGAAATCCAATAAATTAAATAGCTTTCCAGAAAGTTTGGAAATCTCGGTATCTGCCGTAACAAACCAGTTCATCTCCTTCTTCCACTTTCTCATTCTCCGGTAATTCATTCTTCACATGAAGCTCGGTCAGAGAAATACCCAGGCAGTTGGTGATCTTATTCGCCCGTTTCAAGCCTATCATTTTTAAATGAAACTCTTCATCCAAGTTTAACTCATTTACAAAATATCCTACAAATTTCTCCGGAACCGTGAACTTCACAACATAATAATCCTGATCGATGCGGAATCCTTCCATGTTAGTACCGAAATCGAGCAGTTGTACCAGGCTGCGGGCAGCATCTTCTTCCGGAGTCAGGATTCGTTCCAGATCAAAAGCTTCAAGCACCGCTTTATGTACGGCATCAATAGCACGGGCAAAAATACGGGGAACCTTTTTCTGCTTCAACAGGGCAACGACTCGTATCGACGCACCAAAATTCTCTCCAATCGCTACAATAACTATATCTACACTATTCAAAGGCAGCACCGACAATGACTGCTCGTCCGTAGCATCAATGACAAAAAAAGCGGTAGCAACCTTGTCTTTGATTGAATCTACACGACTTTTCGCTTATATCCGCACCTATAATTTCGTGTCCCAAGGCGGACAGTTCTTCCGCCAACACATGTCCGTAATTTCCCTAAACCAATAATAATATACTTCATAGCTTGTTAGTTTATGATGATGTTATCACTCGGATAACGGTATTTTGTATTCTTTTTCTGTTTGACGATTCCTAGCATCAATGTTATTAACCCCACACGACCAATAAACATCAACAAAGACACCAATAGTTTGCTCGCGTCGCACAAATGAGGGGTCAGATTCAACTGGAACCCACGGTACTAAGCGCAGAGACACATTCGAAAGTCAATGCCATAATGGAAACACCCGGTTCGAGTATGCTCAATGTAAAAATAAAAAAATGAATAAGACTCCCAATGACATGACTACTGTTGCATTGGAACGCCGGATTGAATCGTAAGACAGTTCTCTGCCGAACACTTCCACTCGTTCAGTGCCACGCAATACGGCTACAAGATTCAGAACTACGACCGCAAAAGCATTCACTTTCACACCTCCTGCCGTGGACTGTGATCCACCGCCCACCCACATCAGGAAGAGATAAACCAATAATGTCTGCACACTCAATGATGCCAGGTCGACACTGCTGAAACCGGCTGTTCGCGGACAAGTGGCATTAAAGAAAGCTTGAGTCCATTTATCTGCGACAGGCATACCGGCAAAAGGGAAGCATTCCACTCAAAAAAGCAGCAACAGCCAATGTACCGATTAATAAAAGCAAAAAAGTCATGATTAACACGATTTTCGTATTCAGGTTATAGAGGTGCTGCATTTTATGCCGATCCAGTTTGCGGGTACGAATCAATTTCCAGAAACGACGGAGGTGATACAATACAATATCCTTTGAAATTGACAAGGATGATGGGGAAACCGATACCACCAAAGATAATCAATAGAGAAACAGTAATAAACAGCCAATTGTGGTTAGTCATCACCATCGGATTTCCTAAATTGCCGGAAAGCGTAGAAAAACCCGCATTACAAAAAAAAGCTGAAATAGAATGGAAAGCAGCAAAACCCAACTCTCCTTCCAGGGTCATTCCCAACGTTCCGTGAATACTAAACCAAATCGAAACCATACCGATCCCTTCAATCACTAAGGTAAAGCCTAATATATATAATAAAGTAGACAGCAAAGAACCTAATGAATTGGAACTAACCATATCACGCACAACAAGCTGGTTATAAATGGAAGTATTCCCCATAAAGAACATGGCGAAGAAACTGGTTAATGTCATCACTCCCAATCCGCCAATCTGAATCAGCAGGATAATGACAACTAATCCCGAAGTGGTGAATGTAGTGGACACATCTACCGGTACCAAGCCTGTAACACATACGGCACTGGTAGCTGTAAATAAAGAGTCTACCCAGGTAATACCATTCACCGTGCAACGCGGAAGCATCAGTAGGCCTGCTCCAATCAGAATAATAGCCATAAAACTGACTGCCAATATCAGAGACGGATTGGTACGCCGTCCTAACAGACGCACCAGCCCATTGGACAAGTTGAGGAAAGAAAGAACTAACAATAACAAAAGATGATAAAACTTCCCATGTAAGAATTCCCAAATATGCAAAATAGCTCCTTCTTCTTCCGGACGATGGAATATAACAGGTACTAAAGTGAGATATAACAACCCACTCAAGATCCAGGCTAATCGCCGGTATTGTTTTTTGGTATTCCGGTATTCCAGCGAAATATGCAATGTGACATCAATCAGGAAGATGATCCATACAGCTTTATACAATGTCTGTAAATTCGCCACTTCATCAATAGACAAGGGAAAGCCATGTTCATATACTACTCCGACAATCAATAATAATGACGCCAGATAGGTGAGTGCTTCTACCAGCCCTAACAAGATACGTACATAGGGTTTTAGCAGTTTATTCTGATACAATAAAAACTTATGATAAATCTTCATATCATCTTTTTTAACGGGGTCGTGCAAACTTAACTAAAATAACAATCAAATGCGATTCTTTGTTGACAAAATTACACGAATATTAAAAATTTGAGTACTTTTGGCAACAGAAAACTAAAAAACTACAATATTATGAGTGAAAAAAGAAAACGGTATATTCTACCGGAAGAAGAAATTCCACATTACTGGTACAACATTCAGGCTGACATGGTGAACAAGCCTATGCCTCCGTTGCACCCGGGAACCAAACAACCGCTGAAAGCAGAAGATTTATATCCGATTTTCGCAAAAGAGCTGTGTCATCAGGAGCTGAATCAGACGGATGCATGGATCGAAATACCGGAAGAAGTGCGTGAAATGTACAAGTACTATCGCAGCACTCCGCTGGTTCGTGCTTATGGTTTGGAAAAAAGCACTCGGCACTCCGGCTCATATCTATTTTAAGAACGAGAGCGTAAGCCCTATCGGTTCACACAAAGTTGAATTCCGCACTGGCACAAGCTTATTATTGCAAAGAAGAAGGGGTGACCAACATCACCACTGAAACCGGTGCCGGACAATGGGGAGCCGCTCTTTCTTACGCAGCCAAGGTTTTCGGTCTGGAAGCTGCCGTTTATCAGGTAAAAATCAGTTATGAACAAAAACCATACCGCCGCAGCATCATGCAGACTTTCGGAGCACAGGTCACTCCTTCTCCATCTATGTCTACCCGTGCCGGTAAGGATATTCTGACTAAACACCCCACTTATCAAGGTTCATTGGGAACTGCTATTTCGGAAGCTATCGAACTGGCACAAATGACTCCTAACTGTAAATATACGCTCGGTTCCGTACTTAGCCACGTGACTCTCCACCAGACTATTATCGGACTGGAAGCTGAAAACAGATGGAAATGGCAGGCGAGTATCCGGATATCGTGATCGGTTGTTTCGGAGGTGGTTCCAACTTCGGAGGTATCTCTTTCCCATTCATGCGCCACACCATACAGGAAGGAAAAAAGACTCGTTTCGTTGCTGCCGAACCAGCTTCTTGTCCGAAACTGACACGTGGTAAGTTCCAGTATGACTTCGGTGATGAAGCCGGGTATACTCCGTTGCTGCCGATGTTTACTTTGGGGCACAATTTTGCTCCTGCTCATATCCATGCCGGTGGACTTCGTTATCACGGCGCAGGTGTAATCGTTTCACAGTTGCTCAAAGATAATCTGATGGAAGCGGTAGATATACAGCAATTGGAGTCTTTCGAAGCCGGTTGTCTGTTTGCGCAGTCTGAAGGTATTATTCCGGCTCCCGAATCCAGCCACGCTATTGCAGCGGCTATCCGCGAAGCTAACAAATGTAAGGAGACAGGAGAAGAAAAAGTGATTCTTTTCAATCTTTCGGGACATGGTCTGATTGATATGACTTCTTATGATAAGTATTTGGCCGGTGATCTGGTGAATTATACATTGAATGACGAAGATATTCAGAAGAATTTAGATGAGATAGGAGATTTAGCTAAATAATAAATTACCTACCAGTTTCAAGTTTCACCACCGATTACACAGATTAACACAGATTTAATTGTAATTCGAAGATTGTCGATATAAAAAAATCCGTGCTAATCTGTGTAATTGGTGGTATTTTTTCATTCCCTATATTTACTTTCTCTCTATTGAATACCTCCATATAAAAGATTTTGCTATCTTTGATGCCATTATTAATCTTATGAACTAATAATGAACAGCCTTAAAAAAACAACAATCTGTCTACTCTTTCTATGTATAGGGGTTAATTGCGTTTTTTCTGAAGTTCCGGAGCAAATTAACTTCTCTTATATTTCTATTAACGAAGGATTGTCACAAAGCACCGTATTTTCTATCGATCAGGACCAAAGAGGTAATATGTGGTTCGCTACCTATGATGGAGTAAACAAGTATGACGGGTATTCATTTACAGTTTATCAACATAATGAAGAGGATCCGAACAGTATTGCTAATGACATTTCACGAATCGTAAAAACTGACAGTCAGGGACGTGTCTGGATCGGTACGCGGGATGGTTTGTCATATTATGACGAGGAAAAAGACAAATTCAGAAATTTCTTCTACGAGAAAAAGGGCAAACGGCAACAAATCAATGGTATTGCAGAAATCTCACCGGAACAGTTGCTTATAAGCACACAGGAAGGACTGACCATGTTCGATATTAAAGAATCCAAGTTTGTAGACGATTCTTTTAGTACCGCTATGCACAAGCTTATAGCTTCAGCTCTTTACAGACAGGGGGATATTATCTATATCGGTACCCCGGTTGACGGGCTTTACAGCTATTCCATTCCTCAAAAGAAACTGGAAAAGATTACTCCGATAACGGAAACAAAACAGATTCAAGCCATTTTGCAGCAATCTCCTACCCGTATATGGGTAGCTACCGAAGGAGCCGGTCTGCTTCTGCTCAATCCGAAAACGAAAGAGGTCAAGGCTTATCATCATTCTTCTTCCAATCCTAAAAGTATCAGTTCCAATTATATCCGCTCTCTGGCACTGGATTCGCAAAACCGCTTATGGATAGGAACGTTCAATGATCTAAACATTTATCATGAAGGAAGCGATTCTTTCGTTTCCTACAGTAGCAGTCCGGTAGAAAACGGCAGTTTGTCACAACGTTCGGTTCGCAGTATCTTTATGGATTCGCAAGGAGGTATGTGGCTTGGAACCTATTTCGGGGGATTGAACTATTACCATCCTATCCGCAACAGATTCAAGAATATCCAGCGTATTCCCTATAAGAATTCTCTAAGCGATAACGTAGTCAGCTGCATTACGGAAGATAAGGATAAGAATTTATGGATAGGAACGAATGATGGTGGTTTGAATCTGTATAATACAAAAGACACAACAGTTTACGCACTATATCTTACAGGAAGACGAACGGGAAATCGGTATTGGTTCCAACAATATCAAAGCCGTATATGTAGATGAACAAAAATCACTTGTATATATAGGGACACATGCCGGCGGACTGACTGTCCTCCATCGAAACAGTGGAAAAATGGAAAGTTTCAATCAGCTGAACAGCCAGTTGGTGAATGAGAATGTATATGCAATTCTTCCTGACAAAGGGGAATCTCTTATTGGGGACATTAAGTGCTCTGGTTAGTTTTAACCCGGAAAAAAAGAGTTTTACCACCATTGATAAGGAAAAGGACGGTACTCCATTTACTTCACAACGAATCACAATCCTGTTCAGAGATTCCCATAAACGGCTTTGGGTCGGGGGTGAGGAAGGTATATCTGTCTTTCAGCAGGAAGGAATCGAGATAGAAAAGGTGCCTATTCTGCCGGAATCATCTGTAACAAAGACGTTTACCAATTGCATTTACGAGGCTGCCAACGGTATCATCTGGGTAGGTACGCGTGAAGGCTTCTACTGTTTTAATGAAAAAGAAAAGAAAATCAAACGATATACTACGGCTAACGGTTTGCCTAACAATGTGGTATATGGTATTCTGGAAGATACTTTCGGACGTCTTTGGGTAAGTACCAACCGTGGTATTTCCTGTTTCAATCCGGAAACAGAGAGGTTCCGTAATTTTACGGAATCCGACGGATTACAGAGTAATCAGTTTAATACTTCTTCGTTCTGCCGTACTTTCAAGCGGTCAAATGTATTTCGGGGGTATCAACGGGATCACTACTTTCCGCCCGGAACTGTTGCTGGATAACCCTTATACGCCTCCGGTAGTTATCACCAAACTTCAACTGTTTAACAAGACAGTTCGCCCGGATGATGAAACCGGTATACTGACTAAGAATATCAATGAGACAGAAAGTATTACCCTGAAATCATGGCAAACTGCTTTCACGATTGAATTTGTAGTATCCAATTATATTTCCGGACAACATAATACTTTTCGCTTATAAACTGGAAGGATATGACAAAAAGAGTGGTATTATCTGACAGATAAAAAGTGCTGTCTCCTATTCCAACTTACCGCAAGGCACTTATCATTTTTGGTAAAAGCTGCTAATAGTGACGGGAAATGGAACACTGTACCTACGATGTTAGAAATCATTGTTCTCCTATATGGTACAAGACCTGGTGGGCAATCATGATTTTCCTCGCCACTTTCGTCGGTTTCATCACTTTCGTATTCCGCTTCTTCTGGATGCGTAAAAGCATGGAGGCACAGTTGGAGATAGAACGCAGAGATAAAGAACATCAGGAAGAAATCAACCAGATGAAGATGCGTTTCTTCATCAATATTTCCCATGAGCTTCACGCCATTAACTTTCATCTTAGTCCTTTACAAGAAATAATCAATAAGATTAGTGATCGTTGGACTCATAACCAACTGGAATATATCCAACGCAACGCCAATCGTCTGTTGCATCTTGTCAACCAGTTGATGGATTATCGCCGTGCCGAATGGGGAGTTTTTGAGCTGAAAGTGAAGAAAGAGAATGCGCATCAACTGATGTACAGGATAATTTCTTGTTCTACGATAAACTGGCACGCCACAAGAAGATTACTTATACTCTCCACTCCGAACTGGAAGAAAAAAAAAGAGGAACTTTTCGATCCGAATTATCTGGAACTGATCGTTAATAACTCAAAAGCTTTCCAATGCTTTCAAATATACAGAAAGCG
>VOFK01001784.1_pt1 | contig 33515 bp, 65 predicted proteins | sample 5384121 | NCBI WGS metagenome assembly VOFK01 (sample SAMN12384730, study PRJNA508395) | human gut metagenome | isolation source: healthy gut J | host: Homo sapiens | reverse complement strand
AAAGCGACCGCCGAGAATCGACCTAGTCGCTCACGGCCGTCTGCCGCTCATGATCTTCGAAACGCCATCCAGCACGCTGGCTTAACCAAATTTCTTAAACTCATCTTCCATTACCTCAAAATTTTTAACTGAACTTCCTTTTAGTAACATAATACTTGCACCAGCCTCTATTAAGGTATCTTTTTATTGGAGCAATTTTATGGAATCCATGTGTACTAAAAGTCAATCTAACTCTAAACTTACGCATTTGGTATGACATCTGTTCTACATTTACAAAACTTCCTCTTGCTTGTTGTAATTCATCACATATGACGTTGACTATTCTAAGTTTTTCATTCACATACACTCTAGATCTAACCTCAGAGGCTATCATAATTTTACTCATAATATATGATACAATTACATTTTTAACTTGAGGACTTGATACCTCGTATTGTGGCATCTTAAAGAATATGGCCTTACCTTCTTGCATACATTTAACCAAATCTATATTATTAGTAGTAGATTTGACATACATAAATTCTAAAAGGTGGTTTTTCTTCAATTTATTAATTCTAGTTAATATTCCTTCAATTTTGCTATATTTCGTTCCAGTTATATTATTTGTTTTTTTATCAACTTCGTTAAGTTCGAAAAGAGTATTCATTTTCTCCTGTATAATTTCTCTGTATTCTTCAGGCATGCTTTCTTTAAAATCATTAAGATCATTTATATATTCGTATCATCCTGATTTGAAAATCCGAAAGACAAGCGACTATATCTTTAATCGCCTTATCTGGATGGATTAATACTGCAGTACACGCAGCATCTAAGAACATTTCCATGCTAGCACTCAACTCTTCATCCCCAAGATTATCTATAAAGTTACATATTTGAACCGTTTGAAGTGATGCACAAACATATCTACTCATAACATCTCCTGGATCTAGTAGGTGATTAATTTCATTAAATCCAAATCCCTGAAGGTTTTTATAATCTGTAAAATCTATCGTAATTACTTTTTCTTTTGGGATATTTTTTATTATATTATCACTCATTTCGCAGTTTTTAATAAAGTCTATAACTATTAGTCCTTCACCATGTTTTACAGAGTCAACTCCCATGTTTTCAAATAAAGTAGATTTACCTCCCCCCCATTTTACCCATAATCACAATAGGCATACATGCTGCATCTTCATTGCTAGATAAAGTAGTTTTTGTTTTAATTCCTCTATAAGAGTTTTCTCCTATACAAACATTCCCATCTTTTAGTTCCTCTGGTACTATAGTTTCTACAGTTTGGACTGCTTCTAATTTATATTCATCGATTAACTCTCTTCCTGGAAGTGAAATAAAGTTTGAACATTCTTCAGAGCTGATTCTACTTTGATTTGCCTTATCAAAACTAAATGTTTCTAAATTTACATAATCAACTTTAGAATTTGATTCATTTCTTTCGATACCAATTACAGTATCATTTTTTTTATACTTCTTCTTTATACCTATGTTCTTGGCAACTAATTCATTATCTGAGCTTATTGATTTATAAGTATTTATTAATGTTTTTAGCATTATCCTCTTCTCTTTTTATATCTTTAGATTGAGAATACAATAATATTTGTGTATTGATAATATTTGCATTTTCTTTCTTTATAGTAGCTTTAGTTAGCTCTTGTACTGGAACTAATCTTGTATATAGACTATCCTTATTTTTATTACTTTTACTATCTGAAAAAAGTCCATTTGTACGGCTTCAACGACAGAATCTATTATATCAAATAATATTTGTGTTATTAATTTAAATATTTTTTTTATATTAAATTCTTTGTCCATACAAGCACCTTTGCTTATATTTCTTAATCATGTCTTTATGATAAGAACTCCATGTATTCAATGCGTACTTTGATAATGGCATAAAGTTATAAACTATAGTCACTCTATCATCATCTTTCAATATGTCCATAATTGATAAATTAGCTGTTAATAAATCATTATCTCTTTTATCTACCGCCAAGCTAAAACTATCATCTTTTTTATAACCTAAACTATATTGAGTACATTCTTTATTTATCTTAAGAGGTTCAGATTCTTCTATAGTTATTTTGCCGAATACCTCAGTTATCTTTTGTTTAAACTCATTTACAAATACATCAGGTATAAGCATATAAAAGTCTGCACTTTCATTTGTTATATCAATTATAAAAGATATCTTATTGGGTACACTGTAAGAAAAACCTTTATTTTGATTTTCAAATCTATCTAAAATGCTTTTGTAACAATTATTTATGATAGCTGCTATGTCACTAGTGTTTCTATTTCTAACAGAAGTATTACTAATAAGTTTTAAATAAATATAATTGGGTTTATTGATTTTAAAAATAATCAGTAATTTTAATTGAATATTCCTTTCTGAACATAAAACCCACCTCCCATAATTTACTCTATTAAACTTTCCATCATACTAAATAATTCAGGTAAAAAATATAATACAGCCATTATAATAAGCCCTCTGCTAACTATAGCCATAACATTATGATTACATCCTCGCATAGCCTCTTTTATACAGTCTCTAGAGCTAACTAATATTACGGTCCAGTATCCTATTACACGGACTAATTTTAATAATTGATTTCCTATTGTATTTATTTTAGATATTGCCTCATCTGGATTTATTGCTAATGATGGTGATATATATCCTTTGAAAAATACAAATGCTAGAGCCATAACTAAAGTTTTATAAGCCTTCTTATTTCTTTTTAAATGGTTCAACAACTTATCTACCCTACTTATTTCTTCATATAGTTCCAGTTCTCTAAATTCATTAAAAGTAAAAGTTTGAGTTCTATATTTTGCAAACGTCATTTTACTACCTCCTAATTATTTAATTTGGATTTCTCTTTTTCAAGAAAGTCTATATTAGCTTGATGCTCATGATTAACCTTTCCATCAAAATGATTGGTTGATTTACGTACATGTATGCAGTTATGGCCATCAGCACCGTTGTCTTTTACATGATCATAGTTTTCTCCTCGTCCATAACCGCAACTTCTATTGTTAACTATCTTTAAATATTCTTCATTATCTAAACCTGCGTGAAATATTACAAAACTACTGGCACAATAAACTGATCCATCTTCAAATACTATTAAAACAGGTCTTTTTTTCCAATTTTTTCTATCTTTGTAAACTCTTTTAAGACTCTTAGTAGCATCTTTATCTATAAGTTTCTATGTCAGCGTGGTTAGCACCCATCCAGCGCTCTGCAACCCAGTAATAACCGGTATAATAATCTACTACTATAAATCTACTACCAATTCTCATAATATCTTGAAAGTTCTCCCAATCTGTCACTTGAGATTTTTTCAATAACTCATTTATCATTTCTCTATCAATTTGATATTTTTCATTAGATATGTTTTCTGTGATTTTATAAGAAGTGTTTTCTTGAGCATATGATTTGCTAGTATTCATCATTGGGACTACCAATATAAGTAGTATTAATAGTATAGATACTGTCTTCTTACAGTATTTTAATGCAATGCTTATAAGTTTCATATGTCACTTCTACATTAAAGCTATTGTAACTATTTTAATCAATATAGTTAACCATATCCATTTGTCTAAATTATCAAAACCCAATATCTTAAGTATTATCAAGGTCATAATCACTACTATACTTAATTTATCTATTGCAGTTACAATAATGATTGGATTCATTATAATCGTTGTAAACCAATCTACAGTTTTTATAACTATTTTAGCCAAACTTGCAATAGTCTCTAATGATTCTGCTACACCATCTTTCAATTCTATGGCACTATTCCAGCCATTTGATACACCATCTTTTAAACTGTTATAACCATTAGCTGCTTTTTCTAATAAATTAAGGCTATTTTCCTGTCTTATTGGAATCACAATAGTCACCTGCCTTTAAGGAACTTTTCATATCATTCTCAATAAGTTTTTTAATATATGAAGAAAACCCATAAATTTGAGATTGATCCTCAGCCCATTTTAATAACATGTTATCCATAACATTGTTTTTAAAACTAACATGCTTTCTTCTATCAGTCATATTTACCCTCCTTTGATACATCTTATATTATAATCTATGCATATATATCGAAGAAGTGTACCATAAATGTGAAAAATTTCTGTATAAAATATATTTTTTTAGAAACACTAATAAAAAACTTAATAGTAATTTAACCCTAACTGAGAGGAGTGATTAACTTGAAAAAAATAATAACTACTACATTCATATTAATAGCATTAACTGGAAATTCTATGGCATACACACATGAATTAAATAACAATGAATATATAAATAAATTAAATACCTATGTAGGTGAAATGAAGTTAGAAACAGATGTTTCTGGAGGTTCAATTTTAAAATCACTAGTATTTGGTGTAGATGAAGGATATTTACAACCAGATATATCCAAATTAAAAAAAATTAGAAGCTCATTATGTGGATTAATATCAAATATAGAAAATGAGTCAATTCAAGATAAAGAACTACAAGCAAGACACAATGAGTTTATATCAGAATCTAAAATAGTAGTAAAATTACTAGACAAAGATATAGACGCCAAAAAAGAAGTTTTAGAAACACAAGTCAATGGATTAGTAAAGATTGGTAAACTATTAAAAATAGATAATAATGAAAGTAAAAAAGTAAATGATCATATAGAAAAAGCCAATGAAATTTATAAAGAAATGAATGAAAAATTTTAATCCCTAGAAATAGGGATTTTTTATATTCTGAATGATATGTCAAAATTACTTGCACGATTTAGTCATCTTTTACATATAATTTAGCATAGACATTTTCATGTACTGTAATGAAACTTGTTTTATGAAAGTACATGAAAATGGATATGTAAATATATATAACGATAACACGCTAATATGAATGTATTTTTTTTGAAGTTGCATTTTCCCGTTTAGAATGTGTACTGCAATATGCATAGGAAAAGAGGTGTGTTAAATAATACAATTGTATATAGAATCCAAAATAACAAAAGCTATATTCTTAATTATTAATTGATACTCTATTTTTTTATCTTCTAATTGTCGTTCTAATTCTTCTTTCTCTTCATTCCTGTGCTTTTAATTACTCCGACTTTTTCTCCATATTCTTTTCTCTCATATAACTAGTTTCTGTACCTAATACTTTACAACCAGTTTTTATACACGGATCTGTTGTTTTATCCATGAATGATTTTACTAAAATACCTAATTAACTTCTAAGTGAACTTAAGAAATTCCCTTCCATTTATATCACATAATATTCATATACTAATAAAAAATATGTAATATCCATAAAACATACCAATATTATGCCAATACTTTTGGTACACATTTTACAAATATTACATATTATAGATTAAATAACCTTGATTTATACCAATACTTTTGGTACAATATTGGTATAAATTAATTGAATTGGAGGGAATATTATGGAATTAAGACAATATATATTATCAGGTGATTTTGGTAAAGACACGTCAAAAATGATTGGTAAAAATTTACACGACTCTGAAAATAACATAAAGTATGTAGACTTTAAAACTAAACTATACAACTTAAAAAGAAGGTTATATAGATGTAGAAGGGAATTCATTTAAAGTTGCATTTGAAGATGAAGAGTATATAATAGGTGAACAAGGTCAAGAAAAATCTTATGAAACAAGTAAAACAAATTTAATTCATAAGTTAGCTTGTTATACTTCCATAGCTCAATACTTAGAGCCAAATACTAAAAATAATGAAATATATTTGGCACTTGCATGTCCGCTATCTGTTTTATTAGACGCTGAAGCGAAAGAAGAGTACAAAAACTATATTAAAGGTGATGGTGAAATAGAGATAACTGTAAATGGAAAGGATTATTCATTTACTATTAAAGATGTTATAATCAAGGCTGAAGGTTCAGGGGAATCCTTTATACTAAACCAGAGTGGTTTGCTGGGAAAGATGTACTTGTAATAGATTTAGGTGGTTTAAATATGGGCATAAATGTTTATAGAAATGGTGTATGTAAAAAGGAAGATAGATACCCTGAAGAATGTGGAAATGATGAATTAGTTAAACATGTTAGAGAACAAATGAGTAAATATTATAAAGGTAATATAATTTCTAAAGAAACTGCCGAGTCAATACTTACTAACGGATATGCTTTAAAACAAGGAAAACCTGATCCTAAAAGTGTTGAATATCTTGATAGAGCGAGATTAAACTATTTTAAGGATGTTTTAATTAATGTAAAGGATAAAAAATTAAACCTTAATGATTTTGCTGAAATAATATTTGTTGGAGGAACGGTGCAAAGGATAACTGAAATTATCCATCAAGAGATACCTCATGCTAAAATAGCACCTAATAGTCAATGGTCTACTGCGGAAGGTTTATATGCTGTAGTTTATGCTAAACATGGGAAGTAAGCTATCATGGCCAGTCTAAACTCAAATAAATTTACTATATCTTTTTCTAAGCAAAATCAAGATATAAAAGATGATCTAATTAAGAAAAAAGAAAATAATATCAATATAAGCAATTATATATGTGATGCAATTAGATTTTATGAAAGCAACAAAAACAATAATTATACACAAAGCAATATAGATATAGAGAAAATAATAGAAACTAAACTAAGTGAAATGTTGAAGGATAAAATTATATTCAATGATAATGAAAAACTAGATGAATCAACTAATTTAGAGGATTTAGCAAAGACAAATCAGTTCATTAATTTTGAAGATGATTAAAAAAGACTAGGATTAATTCCTAGTCTTTTTTTATGCTTTATCCCAGAATTGTTCAAGTTTGATCTTATGTTCTTCATCTTGTGCCTCCTGATCTAAATAATAGTCGATCTTGTTTCTTAAAAAGTACCTCTAAAAAATTTGTATGAATAATTCATATATATTTTTTCAGTATCATCTCGTTCTAAAGTTATATTGACAGCATCATTAAATGCCATTTCTAAATATCTATTGTTAAAATCATACTCAGCAAAATCCGTTTTGAATGCTCTCAATGTTCCTACTGTAAATACAGATTTATCTGGTACATACATATTATTTTTGTTTTAGGTGTACTTTTTTTTTCTTTGTACAGAATTACAAATATCAAATTGACCTTGATCATCCTTAAAATAAATTCTTTTATCTAGGTCTTTAACATCGAATGTGATTGAATCTACTTTTCTACCCTTTTTATTTTCAATGAATGATATATCAAACATATTTGTATTATTTAACTCTTTAACAGCAGGTGTTATTACTCTTTTTTTTGAAATCTGAATACTTATTATATTTATTTTCTAACATAAGTAATTCTTTCATCTCTTCTACATCATAACTAATTAGGTTTTTTGTATTAGACCATAATCTAAGTAGGTCATATAACCTTTGAGAATTTGGATTGTTTAATGAAACATATACTTTTAAATTTATAGGTGTATATCCTCCAGTATTCATATATGTCATTAATAAATCATATACCCTTTGTGAACATTCTATCTTGAATGAATTTAATTCATCATCATACTCATATCCATTGATTAAAGCATATTCCCCCCATAAATTTCCCTTTTTGTTGTACTTTTTTTGTACAAAATATACTCTCGAACTTAACATTTCTTGTAATATATTCTGTATTGCTAATAATGAGTGTTGATTTTTATTGCCTATTATAGCTTTAAATTCATCATGAGAAATAGTGCAACTCATTCCTCCATTACTTTTTTGTAACTTGTATAAAATTGTTATAAATATTCTGTTCTCTATCAATCCCAAATTATATCTTGCAGTAACGAACATATTATTTTTCATAAGAATTTTATCTTTTTCTTTATCCATAGCAATTCTCCTTATGATAGTTTATTCCCTTGTATTATATCATATACCTACTTAATTTAAAACTTTCCTTAATGTGTCTCTTTTATTAATATTAAAGGTAACAGTTTAAGGAATGTAATTAGATATTTAACTGTATTATTTTTGTTTTATTTATTATAAAAGTATAAGGTGAAGAAAAGTCTATATCTTTACTAGTCTTTATAGTATTTATATAGATATATAGTATTTAATAGTATTTAATAGTATTTAGACATGGCTCAAATAGTTGGAAACTCTAGACAAATTGTGATTAAAGGTGACACATTAAGGTCGAAAGATGACACATTAAGGACTAAGTGCGACACATTAAGGAATCTAAAGATGACACATTAAGGATTAAAGGCGACTGATTAAGGATTAAAGGCGACTGATTAAGGAGCTTAAAAGAGACACATTAAGGAAATTATTAATAATTAACATTATTATCAACAAAAACAAAAGGAAGATGTTAATAAATATTACACTTATCAACATCTTATCCACATCATTTAGCTTGTTTTTTAGGAAATCCATTATAAGTCTTCATAATCTTATAATACTCAGCAGATGCTACATCAAATGAATCATACACTATTTTATGAATTTCTCTACAATTTCTGTATGAAGCACATGTATTGTGTATCTTTTTTTAATATAATTAGTCCGATGTAAATGACATATGCAATATAGCTCCATATAAAGGTTTTATAAAAAGAAATGGTGATTTATATGAATCTAAATAAAATGTGTCATGCATATAGATTTATTGACATACATGGCAAATATATGTTGTCAAATTCAATGTTTATTACTAAGGATAAAATCAGTGTTTAGGATTAAAACTTAAAAATGTTAAACTTGATAGAAACGATTTTTACGAAAGAAATTAGAAAACCTATCAAGTGTTCAGAAACGACATTGAAACGTCTCCTAGGGTGCATAGAATGGCTCTAATGATGGTTTATGTAGCATTCATATGTATAATAGTAATGTCATTATCTACATACTTTTAGTGTGTAGATTTATTTACAACAAATAAAATATAAAATAATGATTGACATACGAGTCATATAAACGTATAATTAAACCATAAACATGTTAGTGAATTATTTACTAACAAATAAAATTCAAGAGGTGATAGTTTGGGAGTTTTTAAGTATGATGAAGAAAATTTAATGAGAAGTATTTTAGAGGAATCTAATAATTTTCCTATAACATCAGCAAAGATTAATCTTATGAATAAGAAAGTAGATTACAAGGTATTGATGTTGATGACGTTACTATCTAATGTGCAACTACATAAGGAAGCATTAGAAACAGGAAATGAAGAGAGGTGGAGATATTTGTATAGAATAAATTAAAGGAGTATAAGGATCTGGTTGAAAGTTTAAGTCAGACAAAATTAAATACGGTCTTAAGAACAATAAAGAAAATGGAAAAATTAGATTGTAAAGTAATTGCAGTTAGAAAAACAGAAGGGAATGAGATTGTTTATGATATAAACTATGGAACAAGGGAATATGTAACAATTGAAACTAAAATTATGGAAGCATTAATACACTCATTTAATAGTAATTCTATTAAAATTTATGTGTTACTGAAGTATATGTGTAGAGATGGTAAAAAGAAAATAACTCAAGAATGGTTATTAAAACAAATAGGGTTAAGCTCAGACTCAAAGAATAATAGACAAATGTTAAGTGATATAACAACTGAATTACATTGCGGAGGGTATATAAATAAAGAAACAATATCTGTTGAAGGTAATAAGATAATTAATTATTATGAAGTTAATTCATTGGATGAATGGAAATCAATACGTAAATTAGGAAATAGAAAATAACACGTTTACAAATAAATTTGAAAACGTATAAAAAGTATCTATAATTATTATCTATAAATATTATCTATATACTTATATCCCTATTTTCGTTACATACCCATCCCTAAAATCATTACATAGCCATCCCTATTTTCGTTACATGGATATTTTAGGGTGGTGTAGGGAGATATGTTATGGAAATAATATTGAAGGAATATCGACCTTTTAAAATCGATTTTAAGACAAAAAGTTGAATATAGGATTAATTAGTCGTTGAAGGATAGATAGTGTCTTAGAATGGCGTATATTAGATAATTTACATGTTCTGTAATGAATGTGTGTTTTGAAATACTGTGGATGGGGTATGGTATAAATAAACAAATAAAATATAAAATAAAAAGGAGAATTGAGTATGAAGAGAGATTTAAGTATTAGGGAGCTTTATAAAATGAATAAAGAAGAGATTAATGACTTACATATAAACTATGAATCATTAAGGAGTATGGATGAAGATATATACTATGATGATTTGAAATACAACTATGATAATTATAGTTACGAATACGATATGAGTAAGGAAAAATCAATAGATTATACCTGCGAGTTTTTAAGAGAAGAGATACTTAAGGATAAATTTCTATTAGAGGAATGTAGGTTTTATTTAAATGATATATATGATAACTCTGAACTTTATAATTTGTATAAGAGTGGGATATTAAGTGATATACTTAAGGATTTTGGTATAGGTGCGTTGGAATTTTATTCTGAGAAATACGATAAAGACAAATTATTAAAAGACGGCATCACAACAATTTCTTACAATTCAGATGATAATTATAGTGGAACTGTAAAAAAAGTAATATGGAATTGCCCTATGTGTCATAAGGAAAATTACACAGTTATAGATATCAATAGAAAAGATAAAATAACATGTTATAATTGTGGATTTGAAACCAATGAATCTCAAAGGTCTAAGTCTAAAGGTGAAATATTAGTAGAAAAACTATTAAATAAACATAATTTAAATTATAAAAAACAACATAGATTATATTATTGTGAAAATTCTTATCCATTGAGATATGATTTTATAGTTACCCAACGCGATAAGACATATTATATTGAGGTAAATGGATTACAACATTATAAACCTATAAGTTACTTTGGGGGAGTAAATGCCTTTCATAAAGATAAGAAACGATACGAAATAAAGAAAAAACATGCTGAAGAAAATGGTATATTTATTGAGTTAGATTATAGGGAAAGTGATTTAGGATTACTTAAAAATAGATTTTATAATATTTTTTACAATAAACATATAAAAAACAAGGAGGGAGAAATATAATGATAGATATGAGTAATTATTATAATCCATTCAATGAAAAAACAATACTAGATAATGGGGAATACAGTCAAGGAACTTACGTTGATAGAAAACCAATATGTGGAGTCTATTTAGAAGCACGTAAAGGGACATTATTGTTTGATTTAGAAATTAAGGCCAAGGCTAAGTTTAAGTTAGAGAAAGATCCAGAGAATTATTGTCAAGAAGTTAGATTTCATTATTTTAAAATGTTAGATAAGTACATAGATAAATTTGGCGAACCAGTAAATAAACAAGATGAATTACATATGAAAAATTATATTGCTAAAGGATGTTTGAACGAATTAAAGAATTTAGCAAAGAAAATGAAGAGTAACACTTCATATTATGATGATGAAAAAGGTGAATTTATAATTCAGAAATTGGTCAGTATCGGAAGTAAGGATAGAAGCGGTGAAATATCTTTAGATACATTGGAATATGACATACATAATAGACATGAAACTAATGTAAATTGTTATAGTGATTTTGGAGTATGGTTTAATAATTACAAAACAAGTATTTTAACAAAAAAACAATTAGACTATTTAGATGATCCTAGTATAGTTGATTATAGTAATAAGAGTAAGATAGAAAAAAACATTAGAAAAAGAATAGATTTAGCTTATCACGATTTAACAGTTAAAGATTGTAGGAATTATGAACTGCTTCGAAAAATTAAGTTACTAGAAAGATTATTGAGCTACAATACCAACATTGATATGGTTAAAGGTATTGTAAATGTCATGGATGATGAACCTTGGTTATTAGAGGAGTTATATTCTTCAGATATAGATGTTTGTAGGATGATTACAGATTTTGTAAATTGTTTCTTCTATGATGATAAAGTTATTTCAAGGAAAATTAGTGGAATATTAATAAAAAAAATAAAAGAATTTGAAAATATAGTGCAAAAATAGTAAAAACTACTATTTTAACTTGTATAATAATTATGTAAGGGGTATTAAATAGTAAGTAAAATTAGGCGTAAATACGTACTAATTTATACCTCATTTTTAAGTGAAATTTAAACAAATAAAAAATAAAATTATTCAAGGGAGAGATATTGATATGAAAAAGGTTGAAGTTATAAAATTAGTACAAGAGAAAGCAATAGGAAATGGTTTAGAGTTAACACAAAAGGATGTATCAGCACTATTTAACACAATAGATGAGGTTATAGTTGAAATATTTAATCAAGGTGAAAAAGCAACTATAGGAAATGCTATAAAGGTTGAAGTTAAAGAGGTTGCTGCTAGAAGTGGGATAACGCATCTTGAGGGTGTTGAAGATACAGAATGGAGTACACCAGCATGTAAGAAGATAAATATAAAGGTTGTTAAATCATTTGCAGATAAGCATAAAGTTCTTATATAACAAATAAAATATAAAGTATTTGATTACAGATAGGGGATTATAATATGATATTTGATAATAAAAGAGAAGTGAAAGGTAAAGAATACACTGAACAAACAGTAAAATCTATCACCGAAGAATACTATTTATCTACGAGTAAGGATACTCAAGTTGGAGGGAGTTGGGGAATTAGAGAACCTCAACAAAAAAATGGTAAATATATATGGGTAAGAAGTAAGATAGTTTATAGCAATCCAACTTCTGCAGTGTATACGAGTCCCATATGTATGAATATAGAAAAATAAAAAATATAATTGGATAAAATTGAAGATTAAGGGGAGATAAAATGAAAAATAGTACATCAACTAGTTTAAAAAATTGTCAGTTATTATTTGAAGAGGATAAAGTTATTGTAATAGAGAGTACAAAAGACGAAGATAAAGAATTTGATTTAGTTGAAGATGTATTAAAAAAGTATGAAGGTATAAGTGGAATATCAATAAAAATTGGGTTCGATAAAGAGGTATAATACATAGATAAATTTTAGAGTTCTCTTAATTGAGGACTCTTTTTATTTTAGGAGATTGAAGTATGAATAATATATTAGGAAAAAGGGATAATGAAACTGACTTTGAATGGGAAGTTAGATTAAATGTAGGGAAAGTTGATAGAGAAGTTCCATATGTAGACTACGACTGGAAAGAAATAGTAGATATATTGGGTACAGATGTTCATTATGATACTCAAAGAAAGTCTGCATATAGAGATAAAAAATGGGTAGAATATGTGAATCAAAAGAAAATCAACAATGTTTCACAAGAAACACTAGATGAAATTAATGAAAAACTTTTAGAAATTAAAAAAGAAAAAGTTAAGTTTAGGGATGAAAGAAACGAAACTAATAGACAAATAAGATCATTAGCTAGGATTGAAAATATAATAGATTTACTTAAAGAAAGTATATATGAATTATCATATGAAAAGCCCATGTTAAGTAAATTAAATATTAAAGAAGAATCTAGCGGAAAAAGACGGACTTTTATGCTTGTCAGATTTACATATAGGGTTAGAAACATACAATTCTGTAAATGAGTATAACATAGAGATTGCAAAAGAAAGACTCAAAAGAGTAATTGAAAAAACAATAACATATGGGAATAAATCTAATATAGATAAGTTACATATAATACTTAATGGTGATTTAATATCAGCCGAATTACATAATAGTATAAAATTATCTAATGCAGAGTCTTTAACAAGACAAATTGTATTGGCATCTGAAATTGTAGCAGAATGTATATATGAATTATCAAAACATTTTTATTGTTGTGTTCAACACAATTTAGGAAATCACGAAGCAGTGGATATTCTAAAGGATGATCGTAGTAATAGGAATAACTATTCAATGATCATAAATGAAATGCTCAAATTAAGACTAAAAAGACAATGACAATGTAATGTTTGTGAACTCAATAAATAATTATGAAATGACTGTTTCGAGAATTAAAAACCTTAATGTAATTTCAGCACATGGTGATCAAGTTACATTGAATAAATGCAGTGAACAACTTGAAATGGCAACTGGAGTTAAACCAGATTTAATAATATTAGGTCATTATCACAAACCCATGATGATGACTCATTATGATACGGAAATATATGTTAATGGTTCGTTGGTTTCAACAGACGATTATGCATATAAGAAAAAATTATATAATCCTCCTAGTCAATTATTATTAATATTGGATGATTATGGTGTGGAAAGTTCTTATATATTGAAAGTATAAATATTATGAGAATAAATAAAATTTAGAATAGATGGTTAAAAATCACACAATAACCATCTATTTTGTTTTGTGGACTAATACGGTTATACATATTTATGCATTATTATATTAATCCACAATGATGGGCTAATTCATATTCAATCTCCCTTCTGGGTGGGTATTCTTGCTCACCCTAACCCTTTTTCTAAAGGAAGGTGATAAGATGGCGAAGAAAATAAAATGTACTTGTTGTGGTACAGAAAAGACAAATACAAGAGAGTTTTATGCAAGTAATAGTTATTTATATAAGGATATAGGAAGAATACCTATATGTAAGAGTTGTATAGAAGAAAAATATAATACAATTGCTAATAAATTTAAAGATAAAAAGATATCGGTAATGAAGATATTCCAGTCTATAGACGTGTATTTTGATGAAGAGTTATTTGATTCGACTATTATAAAATATCCAGACGATAATAAGTGGATAGGTGAATATATGAGGATAATAAACTCTAATGCTAAATATAAAGGTAAGACTAGTGAAGATAACATTGAAGTTGAAATACCGATAATCAAAAACATTGATAATGAAGAAAATGTAGTGGATGAAATAGATGACGACTTAATTGATAAATGGGGAGAACGAGAAGAAAAAGATTATAAAAGATTGGAAAGAAAATATAAAAAGTATATAAAGAAATACCCATCAAAAGATTTGGAACAACAAGTAATAATAAGGTCGATATGTGAGTTAGAGTTAGAAAAAGAAGTATGCAGAAAAGATAAGAACTATACAGCGCTAAATGCGTTAGATAAACGTATATCAGAGAGAATGGCAGAACTAGATATAATTCCATCTAAGAAAAAAAGTTACGAAGAAGATGAAAAAGTAACATTTGGTAATATCATGAAAATATATGAACAAGAAGAACCTATAATGGATACTCAAGGGATTTACAAGGATGTTGACTTTATAAATAGTTATTGGAATAGAACCTTTATAAAACCATTTGCTATGGCATGGGGTTGGGCTAAAGGTTTTTATACTGTTGATGACGGTGATAAGAATATAGAGTTTAATGATGATATGAAAGAAATAATTGAGGGCAAATCCAATGATAACTAAGTCAGTAAGAAGAAAGGATTTAGTTAAAGATCCCAAAGAGAATTTAATAAGAGGTGTAGGTAAATATTGGGGGGCTTTTTTATAAGGAAAATCCTCATAGATTTGCAATGGATTACTTTGGAGTTAAACTTTATATATTTCAACAGATTATATTATACAAGATGAATAAATCAGACCAGACATGTATAATAGCTACACGTGGTATCGGGAAATCATGGCTTTTAGGACTATATGCGTGTATAATTTCAGTTCTTAGACCTGGATCATCTATATTAGTTGCGGCAAAAAGAAAAAAAAGCAAAATTACTTATAACAAGTAAGATAATGGGAGATTTATATTTAAAATCAGAAGCACTAAGGAGAGAAATTAAATCCCTACAAAATAACAATAATGAATGTATTGTAGAATTTTGGAATGGTAGTAGAATAGAGGCTGTAGTTTCAAATGATGACGCAAGGGGTTACAGATCGAATTGTTTAATAATAGATGAGTATAGAATGGTCGATCAAAATACGGTAGATACAGTTTTACTTCCTTTTCTAAACACGCCAAGGCAGCCAGGCTACCTAAATAATCCCAAATATTCTCATATGGTTGAAGAAAATATAGAGGTTTACTTATCTTCAGGTTGGTTTTCAAATGAATGGAGTTTTCAAAGATATAAGGAAACTGTTAAAGGTATGCTTAAAGGTGAGAGTATGTTCGCTTGTAATTTACCTTTCACCGTATCTCTGGAGCATGGACTTCTTACAAAGAAAAGAATAAAAAAAGAAATGCAGAAAGAGAGTATGAGTAATGCATCGTTTTTGATGGAATACTGTGGAATGTTTTATAATGAGAATGATTCGGCATTCTTTAAATCAAGTTTTATAAATCCATGTAGAACTCTTGAAAGTGTATTTTATCCTCCATCAAATACAGAATATATTAAGTATAAAAATTCAAAAAATAAAAAATATAAGATGCCTAAAGTTGCTGGAGAATACAGAATTATAGGTGCAGATATTGCTGTATCAAAAATTGCTGGAAGTGATAATTCTATATATACATTAATGAGGTTAGTTCCTGATGGTGATAGATATAAAAGACTAGTAGTACATATAGAGTCATATCGAGGTATGGAGGCTGAAAGTCAATGTATTAGATTAAAGCAACTTATGAATGACTTTGATGCGGACAATCTTATTATTGATACAAATGGAGTAGGACATACTGTTTGGAGTTATATACAGAAAACTAACTATGATGCTGAAAGAGATGAATGGTATGATGCTTATACATGTTTTAATGATGATAATACCGTAGATAAAAGTATAGCAAAGAATGCTTTAGAGATAGTGTATTCTATGAAAGCACATGGAGATATAAATAGTAGAATGGCATTTTTATTAAGAGAGTCATTTATAAATAAGAATATACTATTACCAATAAATAATATAGATGCGAAAGAAATGGTTTTTGAAAAGAATAATGTGAAATCAGGTGATATTGAAGAGAAGGCTCATATAGAAGCAAAATTATTACAACCATTTGAGCAAACAGATATTCTTGTTAATGAAATGATAAATTTAGAGTCAGAAATAAAAGAAGGAAAAGTAAAGATTACCGAAAAGGGAAGATCACATAAAGACAGATATTCCTCTTTATTATATACGAATTTCTTAGCAAACTTAATAGAAGAACGAGAATATAAAAATAAAAACAATGATACCGGTTCAGATTTCTTATTCTTAAATTAGGAGGTGAATAAATGGATAATGAAAAAGTAGAATTAGATATGGATATAGAAAATTTGGAATTTGCTAGAAATATGGCCAATTCTGATTTAAATGTTCCATATTTAAATAGAATTAGTACAGATTTATTTGGAGTTTCTAGCATTAAGAAAGAACAAGTTAAAAAATTAATGTCTGATCCAATCAAAAATGCTAGTGAATTGCAAAAAGTTTACAATATAATAAAAAATACGTCTGGTACTTTAAAAGAAATAGTATTATATAAAACAAATATATTAACATATGACCATTTTATAGTACCTCTTGATATGAATAAATATAACAACAAAGATAAGTTAGAAAAGGCTGAGTTTAATGCTGCTTCTCAATTAGAAAAATATCAGTTGAAATATAATTTACCATGGATTGTGCAGAGAGTTGTAGAACAAGGTGTTATTTATCTATATAAAGTTGAAACGTCTACTGAAATATATTTTATTGAAATTCCAGCATCAATGTGTACAATGACATCGTTTAAAGATGGAGTATGGAGATTTGGGATCAACGTTAAGAAACTAACTGAAAAAAATATAGTATGTTATCCTGATGAAATACAAGACATATATATCAAAAATAAATCAGGTGGACTTAGGGATAAATTGATAGATAATACATATTATGAATTAAGTGAAAATGCATTTGCTTTTACGTTAGAGAGATTTAGTGACAAAGGCACACCTTATTATTCTCATTTATTATATGATTTGTTGTCTTTAGATGAGTTAAAAGGTATGGAAACTGAAAGTGCTAAATTAGATAACTATAAACTTATACATCAAATTCCTTTAACAGATAAGGACGGTAAGATGCAACACACAAATGATGTAAATACGATGTATCATAATGCATTAAAGAAACAAGTTCCTAATGGGGTAGGTGTTGTTACTTCTCCTTTGAAAATTGATTCTGTTACATTGGGTAATTCAAAAGAAAGTAAAATGAATTACTATAATAAATTAGAAGAATCTATTTATTCTAGTTCAGGAATCAACTCAGAATTAATGAATGGTATAGTAAGAGTTCCAATGAAGCAGTCGCATTAGGAGCGATTATTGATACTCTGTTGGCATTTAAAGTATTAAATGAAATTAAACACTGGTTAAATATAGACTTAAAAAGAAATGCCAAAACTAAGAACTGGAAGGTTACATTTGTTGAATCAACTAAACATAATAGACAACAGATGATAAATGATGCCAAATCAACTATCACTACATGGTTTGGTAAAAGAATGTATATGGCATTACAAGGTTATACTCCTTTAGATTCTATAAATATAATCAAATATGAAGATATGTTGGGATTAAGTGATGTTTTAAAACCATTAATGACATCACATACTGCTAGTTCAAGTGATTCTGGAAGACCTTCTAATAGTGAAACAGAAGGAAGTTTAACTCAAACAGGGGAGGCTGAGTAATGAATTTTATATATGCTATGAATGAAACAGATAAAATGGAACTTTTATCAAAAGGTTATAATTTCATCTGTGAACAAACAATTAATGGTAAAGTTGCCTATTTGTTTGAAAATAATATGCCTGATAAGATATCTACATTTACTGAAAATGGTGAATGTAGATTTTTTTATAGCAACAAATTAACTTTTTAGATAAGGAGGTGAAATTTTGAAAATACAGAAGTTACCATGTAATATCAAAAAATTTTCAGACGAATCTTATGATGGTTTAGTTAAGGCTAAAGTTATTATAATGCATGAAGGAAAAAAAAAAATCGAAATGGGAGTTCGTTCAGTGTTGATGCTATGGAAGATGCTAAAGAAACATTGAAAAGAAGACCTTTACTTGCCTATATAAAAAACGTGATGAAGATGGGGTTGCTGAAGATTTTGATGAACATAATTACATACAAAAAATCGTACAAGGTGACGATGGGTATGAAATACAAACTTATTATCTTGAAAGACCTATAGGTTGTTTCTTTGATGATTGTAACCCTAGATTTGAAGTAATTGATGATGTAACTCATTTAGTTGCTGACTGTTATATTTGGGAAGATTATAGTAATGAATCGTTGCAATTATTAGATGACACAAATGGTCAAAAAGATGTAAGTATGGAAATAGAGGTTGTAGAGCATCAGTATAATAAGAAAAATAAAGTGTTAGATATAAATAAGTTTAAATTTAGAGCTGTTACTATTTTAGGTGATGATGTAACTCAGGGAATGAATGGTACATGTAATCTAAATCTATATACAAATAAGAATAACTATGATGACTTTATTATGCAGGTGGAATGCAAACTTAATAATTTAAAAAAGGAAGGTGAAGATATGTCAGTAAATCAAGAACCTACTGTACCAAATACTTATGGTTTATCAGTTACAAATTTAAGTGAACAAGCATATACTCAGATAGCAGCAATGACAGTTACTAAAACTGATTATTGGGGAGATGAATATGAGGCAAGAATGTTCTACTACAGAGATTTATTGCCTAATGAAAATATAGTTGTAGTCGAAAGTGCTTCAGATTACTCATATTTTTGGAGTTCCTTATACTGTAAATGAGGATACAATAACATTAGATTTTGACAGTAAGAAAGAATACATAAGTGAGTGGAGAGAAAAAGAAAGGGACTGAAGATACGCAACTTCAATTTGATTTAGATAGGGATCAATTAAAAGATATAGTATTATCTAAATTTAATGCTAAAGAAGAAGAAATTAGTAAGCTTAAAGGCGATTTTGCTCAAAAAAAGAAACTGAAATAACTAACCTTAATGTTGAACTAGAAGGGTTAAAAAACAATTCAAACAATCTGTTTTAGATACTGAATATAAATCAGAAATAGAAAATATAGCAGCAGAATTCACATTAGGTGAAGATAATGTGCTGATTCAATTATCTGATGAAGAAATATCTGAATTTAAAGAAAAGGCTATAAACAAACAAATAACAAAAGAAGAATTCAAGGGTGAATTATATAAACTTCAAGGTATGAAATTTATGGCCAACAAGGAAGCATTATTAAATTCTAAACATGAAAAATTCAGTGCAAAAGACACTGGAATAGATTTAAAAATAAACAAAGAAACTAAATCTACTGTAAAGCCTTACGGTGGAATTTTAGGATAATTAAAAATTTAGGAGGAAAAAAGAATGGCAAATTTATTAGAAGAAAGAAGAGTACCTTATGTATTTCCAATCAATGTAAAGCATAACTTAGACACACCATTAGAAAGAGGTATGTTAGTATCTGTGGATGGTATAAATGCACAAGAATTTGATGTGTATGATGTGGTTGCGGTTACTGCTGAGAAAAGAGTTGCAATGATAACTGAAGTTGCAATAGGATATGAAGATACTTTTGATGAAAGAGATATGGTTTTACCAAAAGGAAAAGTTGGTAGAGCGAATTACTTACAAAGAGGGGAAATATATACTGTTGCTAAGTCTTTATTAAGTGGAACTAAAACTGTTGGTACTTTAATAAAAAACCAAAGGCTTCTGGACGTGATTGGGAAGATGCCACAGGTGCTGAAGATGCGGTTGCAATAGTATTAAAAGAAACAAATTACGAAGGTCAAGAATCTGTTTGGATAGAGATACTTTAATAACAAACAAATAATAAAATTGGAGGAAAAGAAATGAAATTAAATGATATACAACAATTAGCACTAGATTTATACAACGGTGAGGTTATACCTAGTGAGTCTTATTCAAATGCAAGAGAAGCAGAAGATAGATTAAGAGATATGTTAAATGCAAAAAAATAGCAGAATGTAAAGATTTTTATGATGTAAAAAGAGAAGCAATATCAAATATTTAGAATAGTGTCTCAATTAGTAGAAATACCTGTTGAAAGATTATTAAGAGAAACTTTTGATCCGTTTGCTGATTATCAAAATGTTGATTACAATGAATTAGCTGAGTATGAGATAGACGATGATAGATTATATGATTGTTCTATAGTAGCGAGAGATAACAATAACTTACAAAGACAAAGAATACTTGGTAAAAAGTTAAGATTAGACGGATTTGAAATAGGTCTTGCTGTTTACGATCACTTCGCTAATTTCCTTTTGCAGGAAAGATAAACTTCTCTAAATTTATAGATAAGGTTGAAAGAACAATAGAAGAAAAAGAGTTACTAAAGAAGTCGGAAGAACTTTCACTGCTGCATATGGTACAGCTCATACTAATTTAAAAGTTTCTGGAACTGTTGATGAAAGTAAATTATTAGAGTTATGTGAGAAAGTTGGTAAAGATTCTGTTATATATGGAACAAGAATAGCATTAAATAAAAGTACCTGGATTACAAGCATATGATCCTGATAATAAAGACAAGAGAGATAATGGATATGTTAAATTATTCAATGGTCATAAATGTGTAGTTGTAGAGAATGTTTACGATGAAACATCAAATACTTGGGCATTTGAAAGTAAAAAATTATACATAGTTCCAGATGGAGTTAAACCAATTAAAATTGCTATGGAAGGTGCTCCATTAGTATTAGAAGATACAACTGGTAAATAAGTTAGATGCTAGTATTTCATTCCAAATGAAACAAAGAATACAAGTTGGTGCAATAAAAACTAAGAAACATGGTTTATATGAAATAAGTGAATAGTTAAGATTATTTAAGAGATGTTTTTAGCATCTCTTATTTTTTATATTTATATAAGGGAGAGATGTGTAAATGGAAGAACAAGTAAAAGAAACTAAAAAGGTTACTAAAACTAAAAAAACAACTAAGAAAGCAACACCTAAAAAAGCTATAAATATAAAAAATGAGTTAAAAAAGAAGTCTAAAGAAATAGAAGTCGAAGTCATGAATATAAATGATGGTGCTGTTTACTACAGAGATAAAAAGAAGGAAATGAACTAGATATAGAATATACTGGTGATACAGATGTTGTATCCTTGAAGTTCTTAGAAAGCATAAAAACAAGAAGGGATATGTTAGAAAAACTTTATGTATCTATATGTGATGTATATGACGATGACTATACTGTAGAAGATATAATATCTTATTTAGGTCTTACAGATTTATATTCTAAAATTCAATTAAATCTAGAGTCAATAGATGATGTATTAGAAAACTCATCAATAGAGGAATTTGAGGAATTATTAAAACAATCTAATAATGTTATGATTGCTAGACTATGCGAAAGAGCAGCAAGATTGGCTAAAGAAAATAGATTCGATAGTAACTATAAAAAAGAATGATGCTTGAAGAAATTACAGGTAATCCATATATATTCAAGGCTTATTAAAGGGGTGATATAAATGTCAACTCCTTTATCTAAAATTTATAATATATTCCTTAATCAAATAGAAGATGATATTCTAGCATTGGTAGAAAGAGAAGTTGTTGAGGATATGTTAATGGTGTATCTGCAAGGAGCAACTGTTGAATTCACCGAATGTAGTAAAAGATTTAACTATAGTTGAACCATCTGAATCTAATGGATTTGAAGGGTTTATTATTTCAGATCTAGACTTAGATGAGATTTTTATATTAGCAAATGGAATGATTCTTTATTGGTTGAAACCTAAGATATTAAGAGAAGATAACCTTAAAACTTTACTTACAGATTCCGATTATAATCAGAAGTCTCCCGCAAATATGTTACAAAAAACTTATTTCATTGAAATCTGTTATTGAAGAAGATTTTGAAAATAGAAAAATCAAATACACATATAAAGACTTTAAGGGTTGGGATTAATGAGTTATTGGGATAATTATCAAAGTAGAGTTTTGAAAGGTGCAACAACTTCAAAAGAGAGAATAACAAATGATTTAGAACAAACATTTGAAAAATATTTAAATCAATCACCTACATGCATTGAAGTTCCAATATCTATACCTAATCAATTTCCAGATTTAACTAAACTTAATAAAGAGTTAGTATCAATAAATGATATAAGTAATAATGATAAGAAATCATTAGATGAGAAGAAGTTGTTAACTAGAAATAGTCTAAATATAGGTTTAGGTTGTTACTTATACTATGACAATTCCTGGTGGTTGGTTATATTCAAAGAGTCTAAAACAATAAATTCTTATCAAAAATACATAATTAGAAGATGTAATCAAATTATAAAATATAAATATAGTGGTAAGGTTTATGACATACCTGTAAGTATACTTAATATGACACTATATGCGGATGGATTACAGAGTAATGTGTATACAACTCGTCAAGATGCCAAACGTGATGTATGGTATGGTTCTAATGAAATAACTAACAGTATTGATATAAAAACAAGATTAATGCTTACTAGAAAAACTGTATTTGAAGTTACACATGTTAATGATTTTGAGTATCCAGGATTAATAAAAGTATTAGTTAATCAAGTTGAATCATTTGATACGGATGATAAAGACAATAATGTAGCATGGAATCCAGATGATAAAGATAACAGTTTTGAAACAACGCATAAAAATACAAGGTAATAAATTTATATATCAAGGTGGGAAAAACACTTATAAAATAGATGGATTAAGCACAATAGAGTGGGTTGTTAAAAAAGAATCTAGTGAATACGTGACGTTAATTAACAATAGTGATGGAACATGTACTATACAAGCAAGTTCTTTGTCTCAAAGTATAGGAACTAAAGTAATACTAATCGCAAGAGATAAATCAAGTAGCGTTGTGGTAGACTCATTAACCATAACTATTAGGGGTGATTAAGTGGATATACTTTATGGGTTTCCTAACAAGCTAATTCACAATATAGGTACAAAAATAATGTTAGACGATGTCGTGAATAGATTTTTGGTATACAAAGATAATGAGGATGACAATGTATTTGATCTACCTGAGATAGATAATCCTATTGAACTTCTTAAAGATAAAAAAAGTATTCTATGGGAAAAGAGTTGCAACAGTTCTTAAAGAAGCAGATATAAGTATGTATATTACTTTATATGACTATAGACCTTATGTTAAAAGATATGATAAAAGTAGGTTGATAACTACAACTAAAATTGAAATAGGGATTGTATGTCATGATAACTGTAGAAACTCACTTAATGGCTTAAGAGAGATAGCAGTCGGAAGTAGGATAATTGATATATTTAAAGAAGAACAAAATTTAGGTACTATTGGTAGGATAGAATTAGAAAGTTTTAAAGCATTATACAATATGCCGGTAGATTATCATGGTTTTCAGATAATACTATCAGCAGAAAGCGAAGTTAGTAACAATGTTTAATGTAGAACATTATTTACTTAGTGGATTACCTATAAAACATAAAAGTATAGGGACAATATACCAACCTAAATTAGAGTACCTTATATCAGAAAATATAGATTATATACATTTGATACAACCTTTTATTGTTATAAAGAAACTGATTAATAAAACTCAAAATGAGTATCTTGATTTAATTGAGCAATTTTACCATATTAGCAAAATAGAACAAATAAATGATAATAATTCTGTGAAATTTCTATATGAAGAAATTATAACTTCTATGAAAATATTATATAGATGTGATGATATAAATTTTGTCTCAGTTGGTGAAATAAAAGGTATTTTAATTAAGCAAGAAGAATCTTACCTGATTACAAATGACAATATGGATGAGTTTCTAAATATCATATTCAAGATGTTTTGTATTGATATAGATAAAATACTTGAAGAAGATAAGAAAGAACTTAGCGATATTGAAAAATATATTCTGTCTAAGCGTGAAGAGTATAACCCAAAGTTGAAGAAAAAAGAAAGATGCAATATCATTGATGGTTACTTATATAACACATTGTGATGGATCAAGATATGATTTGTATAATATTTGGGGTTTAACAATATATCAATTAAATCATACATTTGAAACCTTTAAAAAGAAAGAAAAGTATGATGTAAATTTAAAAAGTACAACTTACAGGTATGTCAAAGGAAAATAAAACTGAATATTGGATAGAGAGTTAGCATTTATTGTGCTAACTTTTATTTTTTGAAAAAAATAGGAGGAAACAATATGGCAATGAAAATTTTCGCGATACAAGATATCGTAAAAGGTAAACTAACACCAATAGATGGGGGTGGGGAAGCAATAAATATAGATTATGCTAATGATTGTCAATTAACTTTAGAAGGTACTAGAACATTTGCACGAAAAAATGGTAATGATTATATGCCGTTTGATGGTGCTAGAAAAGGTACATTTACACTAAATTCTGAGTTTATAGGCATGGATGCTCTTGCATTAGTATTAGGAGGAACTTATGAAGCAAGTACAGATACAATAACTGTCACAGGTGATATGGTAACTAAATCTTTTACATTTGAAGGTACTATCAATGTAAAAGAGGATGGTAATAATACACCAACAGTTGTAGATGTTAAGTTCTATAATATATCACCTCAAATAAGTTCAGACATATCTTTAAATGCGTCCGAAATAGCAGGATTCTCTATAGTGTTCGATATGATGGTTGACAGTTCAAATAAATTCTTAGATTGGAAAAAACATTCTGTAGGACTTATGGGAATAGTTGGAGAAGGTAAAGTCGGAAAAGCAAGAGTTGGAAAATCAGAATAATAACTATTAATTAAGGAGTGATACAGTATGGCTTATCGAAAACACACTTGGACAGATAATGAACTTATAACAAAAGATTTGTTAAATAATATAGAAAATGGGATTGCAGAAATAACAGTTCCAGAAGATGCTACTACAGAAGTTAAAGGAATAGTAAAAATGGCTGCTAAAGTAGACGTTATAGGAACAGCTGACGCAGTAACTGCTAAAGAAACCTATACACAAGCTGACATAAATGGTATGGTTACTCTTATAAACAAAAATAAAGAGAAAATAAATGAAATATTGACAGCTTTGAAAAATGCCGGAATAATGAAAAATGCATAAAAGAAATACATATTACCTATAAATTTAAGTAATAAATTAATAATACCCTAGTTCTTGAACTAGGGTATTTTCTCTTGTTATCAATATAAATTGATGGTGAGAGAGAATAAAATTTAATTTTTTATAAAATAGGGGAGAGTTATATGAATAAGAAAAGTGTGATATATCAATGTTTTAGTGGTAGGTTAAAGGAATTTTTATTAAGCAAAGGTCATGATATTTTATGTTCAGGATTACATTGTGGCACAAATAAGAAGTTTTGGGTTTTTGAAATGAATAATAAATTAAGTAATGATTTAGATGAATTTACTAAATTGAAAAATAACAGTCTTGGCAAATGCTAAGGCTTTTTATTTTATAAAAACATATTATAAAGGAGAGATAGTAAGTGGAAGTTTATTTAAGTAAAGAAGATGCTTTAAAAATGATTAACTGTGAAAATCATAATGAAAAACCAAACAGAATTGCTAAAAGATTGAAGGTGATTGGTATGTATGATGATGTTACTTATACGGAAGAGGAAGTAATGTAGTATTTACATGTATAAAATCTAATGATGAATTAAGAAATTATTATGATATTTTCAAACAAATATGTATATTTTGAATATGGATTTGGATGCAAAAAACTGATTTCAATAAATTACTAGAGTATGTTAATTATAATGTAATTAATTATAGTAGCAAAAAAGGCAGAGACGTTAGAGGAAATAGCCAACAATCTTAATATGTCAGAAAGAGTATTGAAGAAATATAGAAGTAAACTTGTAAATAAAATTATAAAAGATATAAGACTTTGTGATAAAACTCCGTATGTTAATTCGATAGATAATGTAAATGAATATAAAGAGTTAGCGGTTGAATATTATAACAATATGATATTGACTTCGTATTACTCTCAATTACATAAGTTAAATAAAAAATTTGAAAATACAAATAGTCCGTATTTGAAAGTCGCACTAATTTGGAACAATGAAATTAATGATTTTACTTATTTATTCAATGATGAGGATGATTATGAAATAAAATTGAAAAGTATGCATAATTTAAATACAAAAGTTACAGGAGAATATTTTGTATTTTCACTTTGATCGCAACGGAAGAGTATTAAAGAAATAATGAATATCCTATTTTAAACGAGTGGTTTACAAGAGCTTTGTTTTCTATGATATTAAGAGGTAATAATATAAATAACGTCGTGTGGAAGTATATACATACTGTGACAGATGAATTTATGATGGATACTCATATGAAAAATATAGTATTAAAAGCAATAGAATATATAAATATTTAAAATGGACAATACCATGCACTTTCGTAGTATATATTATATGAACAGAAGTGTACGATGTTGTCCATTTTAAATATTTACTACATTATAGCTGTCGTTAAGTTTTTCTAATCGTGAATATTAATTTCCTAGTGGGAATAAAATACCGATTTTATAGGGAGAGCCTAGATTGATTACTAGGCTATTTCCCCATTGAATATAGTTTATATCTTATATAATCTACTACCTCATCGAATAATATATCTTGTTCTCTTTCAGTAAAATCGACTGGCGTGTTCTTATTAGCGTATGTTATTAATTCAACTAATGAGTTATTCAACTTATCCTTTTGTGATAATGGTTTATCATGATGTATTTCATATTCGGTAGATTTTTTAGTTATATTTGCTGCTTGGTAATCTTTTATTTATATCTGATATATATTCTATATATTTTTTATTAAAGATCATTATTTGGTTCTTTTGTATATTTCATATGCAAGTAAATTATACATGTTTAAAATATCAACTTCATTTTCTTCTTGTTCTTCTTTCATTATCAAGTTAAATTTTAATCTAGTTTCGTTACCAATTAGTGTTTCTTTGTTTATATTAAATACATTAGCTATATCTTCTAATACCGAAACTGGAATATTTGTAGAATCAGATTCATACTTCTTAACACTAGCCTCTGTTTTATTGATTTTTTCAGCTAGTTGTTTCTGAGTCATATTATTTAACTTTCTCGCTAATTGTATATTGCTTCCGACAGTAATTTTGATCACCTCCTCTATATAATGTAATTATACCACATAGGAAATGATAATTCACTAAGAATATAATTAAATTTTAGGAGAAAATAGTTGACATTATCCTTAAGGATAATTACAATTAAGTTATAGATAAGATGATGGAATAAAAAAAGAGCCTACACACACAAATGGTATAAGCCCTAACCACAATTAGATTATATCATAGTTGGGTAGGTAATGTAACCACTAATTATCTATACATATAATCTAATTTAAGGGAGAGATTGAAATGAAAAGTATAAGAGTACATAATGAATTTGTTAATGGAGTAATAGAATTAGGGAAGAAGTATAAGATAACTGATGATTTTTATTATGAATTAGAAGGTGTTGTAGTTGGTATAAGTAAATATTTTGTTTGTACTGATGGTGATGTTAGTGTAGAAGAGGTTGAAAATGTGCTTGTAAGATTAGAAGATACATGGGATGAGAGAAGGATATTAGTTGATGATATAAGTGGATTAAGTCTGGTACAGTGACTATTGTGAGGTGATAGTTATGAGTATAAAGGATATTAAGTTGAGAAAAGGTATGAGTAGAGATGAAGTTAATAATTTAATAGGTGAATGGTTAACTTTAGAAGATGATATTTATTTAGGTGCAAGACATAAACACAAATGGAGATGTGAATGTGACAATGTATTTGAGAGACGATGGGATGGTATTGGGCGTCGAAATTCATTTTATGTATAGAATGCATAATAAAAAATAGGAATAAGAATAAAAAATGTAGGAAAAGAAGTGGTAGAAAACTATCCCATGAAAAAGTTGCCGAAATATTAAATGCAAGTGGATATGAATTAATAGGAGAATATGTAGATAGTAAAACACCTCTTGTTATGAAATGTCCCAGTGGTCATATAACAGATACAATGATTCTAAGTAGTTTTAAGAAAGGTTGTAGATGCTCTGTATGCAGTAGGAAGGCTAAGCTTACATATTATTTTGTGAAATCTGAATTTGAAAAAGAAGGGTATATTATGATTAGTGAAACATATAAAAATGCAAATACAAAGTTACACGTACGATGTCCCAATGATCACGATTGGTATGTCAAATATGGTCATTTTATAGTGGTAAAAGATGTGGAATATGTTCAAATAATAAAAGATTAAGTTATGATTTTATAAAATCTGAATTTGAAAAAGAAGGGTACAAGTTATTAAGCGATGAATACATAAATGCTCAATCTAAATTAAAAATAATATGTAATTTTGGCCATGAGACACATACGATGACTTGGAATAACTTTCAGAGAGGTCAAAGATGTAGTGAATGTAATATATCAAAAAGGTGAAAAAAAGGATAAATAATTGGTTAACAATTAACAATATTGAGTTTATATCCCAAAAAAACATTTGATGGTTTAATAGGAACTCGAGGGGGAAATCTATCCTATGATTTCTATTTACCTGATTATAATTTACTTATAGAATATCAAGGTGAGTATCATGATGGCAACGTGCAGTACCAAACACAAGAAGAATTTGAGAATCAACAAGAACATGATAGACGTAAGAGAGAATATGCTAAAGAGAATAACATTGGTTTATTAGAGATTTGGTATTATGATTTTGATAATATAGAAGAGATACTTAAAAATGAATTAAATATATGAGATTACAAATTAAAAAACAAATAAATATACCTGTACCTTTTGATTAAAAATTGTTTATAATATAAGTATAAATATAATCTGGAGGTCTTGGTATGAATTTTTACAGCTATATTATTGCTTTGTGGTCTAATGACAATAATAACATTAGTTTTCAATAGTGGTGAATTTAAAAGTAATAGAAACAAAAAAAGAGAAGAACGAATAACTGCAGCAAATGAAAGAAATAAAATCTATGAAGATGGTATAATAAAAAATACGGTTTGGATGATAATGTTAAACTAGAAGTTTATGATAAAGAGTATAAATTAGTGCTTAATGGTAACAATGAACTTTTTCATTTATCATATTGGTTTAATAAAAAGTATCAAAGATAAATTTAGAAGATATATTAGACGTGAAATTTAATATATCTGTAAAAGAACAAAAATAAAATGAAGGTAGTTTCATTAGTTCCAACGTTTAATAAGAAAAAACTAAGTTTGAATACGCTGTATTTGAAATTTTAACAGTAGATGAAGATTACTGTGTTCAAATAGATAATAACACATATAATAGTGTTAAAAATCTCACAAATGCTAAAAGATATGGAAAGAATGAAATTATTAATAGAACGTGAAATGAAAAATTTAAATAAAAAGTAATAATTAGAGATGATAAATTTATCATTTCTTTTTTATTGTAAAAAAATAGGAGGGTTAGTATGGGAATACAAGTTAGTAATTTATTAAAAGAAGATATTAAAGCGATAATTCCAATAATGGAAAATGGAGTAGAAAATTATATTGAGGTTAAAAAAATCCAACAAAAAGAAGTAAATGATAAAATAGTTAAGATAATAGAAGGAAGTATAGATGATCCAAGTAAAAGAATTAATGATGTAGAGATAATGGAAATGCTTATTAAAGAACTAACAAATATAGAATTAAATATACCATTGAGTGAATTATTAGAGATGGAATGTAGTTATGAATTAGAAATGGTGTTGTTCCATGTATCTGAAATATTAGCACAAATAGAAAATAAAATACTAATGAATGCTAAGATATTAACTACAAAAAAGTAAAAAAATAATGATTTAAAAAATCAGTAAGTAAAGAAATAAAAAGAAGTTGAAAGAACAAATAAAATGTAAGGAAGGTGATATTCATGACTTTTTAATAGTCTTGAAGAAATGATATCTTACATAGAAAAAGCACAATCGAGTATAATGCCAGATTTAGCTGATGAAATTAAGAATGTTATTGATAGGGAAGTTCATAATCAAGTTACAGGTTGGAGTGGACAAATATTTGATTCCGTAGTTCCACATTCAACTTCTAATACAGCCGAAGCAGGATTTGAAGATACTGGTGATTGGACTTCTTTAATTACAGGGGAGAGTGTTGGAAACCCCTATAAAATTTTTAGAGTCTGGTTCAACATGGAACAGAGGTCAAAGTTTCATAATGGATGCGTCTGAGGCTGAAGCAGAAAGTGTTATACCTAGAGAGTATTTACAATTAATGAGAAGCAAAGGAATACCTATAAAATAGACCACCTTGCATAAGAGGTGGTTTTTTTCTTATGCAATAAATTAAATAAGGTGGTGGTGAATTGAGCGCTGAATTCAAAATTAAGTCATCTGTTGATTTAAGTACAGATGAGGCGAAACAAAAATTAAATGACTTGAAGGATTTTGAGAAAAAACCTATTGAAATCAAAGTTAAGATTAGTAACACATTAGGTGAGTTATCTAAATTAGAAACAGCATTAAAAAAAGTATTGGTAAATTATCAACAAATACCCGTACAAATCCATTTAAAAGTGTAACTACAGGTGCTGAGAAAACACAAACTGAAGTTTTAGCTATGGCTAAAGTTATTAGTAATACTATCAATGGATTAAACAAACAACTAAACCAGTGGGAAATTAACTGTTGATGGTGTTAGTGATGTAAAAGGTCAAATAGAAGATTTAAATAAGGCATTAGATAATTACAAAGGTATTATGAATGATGCTACAAAGGTTAAATTTGATTTATTCCAGGAATCAAATAGTGTCAAATCTATTAAAGAAATGAGTTCTAATCTAAATAAGATTGAATCTAGTGCTGAAGCAGTATCAAAAAAGCAATAAATGGGATTAATTTTGATGGATTGTCAGATACAAATAAAATATCTTCTTTGAAGAGTGAACTTAATGACATATCTGATAAAGCAAAACAAGGATTAATTTTAGATGTTGATGTAGGTACAACATTAAATAGAATACAAGATATAAAAAGAAGAAATTAAACAATTAGAGCAAGTAAGTGATATATCACTAAAGATTGATTCATCAGGATTACCACTTGATGAAATAGAAAGATTGAAAACATCTGTAAAAAGAACTGGAAGATAATGCTAGTAATTTGGATGGTAGTTTTAAATCGTCATTCAATGGTGTAAGTTCGCAATTAAGTTCATCAATGTTAACCATGCAAAAGATGAATAAGGAAACCTCTGCGTTGCATAAACAATGGGAGATTTTAAAAGTTCATTTGCCGCTTATTCATTAGGGAACATAGCTGGAGATTTCATTATTGATGGAGTAAGAGGACTGAAAAATACATTTCTTGAGCTAGATACAGGTATGGCTCATATCAAGAAATTAGCAAATGAAATAGATGTTAACACAACTGGTAAATTAAATAATATAAAAAATGATGCTGTTAACATAGCAAAAGAAGTTGGTCAAAAGTAGTTCTGATGTCATGGAGGCAATTTCAACTACACTACAAATGGGTCTAGGGGAATGCAAGAAAGTATTGAAGTTGCAAAAAGTGCAAGTATCTTAGCGAATGTCGGCGAAATAGCCTCGGATGTTTCAGCTAAAAGTATGGCTTCTATTATCAACGCATGGGGTATAAATCCTTTTAAAAGAAGTTCAAGTAGAAATGAATGGTACAATCAAAAATCTAATGAATTAACTAGTGCATTAGATATGCTTAACTTCGCATCCAACAATTACTCCATAGGGGTTGATGGATTGACATCGGCCATAAGTGCAGGGGATCAACATTGAGTGCATACGGTGTTAGTCTAGGTGACACAATTGCCTTAATGACTGCTGCTAATAACTCAATCCTAGATCCATCACGTGTTGGAAATGGTTTAAAAAACAATATCAGTAGCATTACAAGGTATCAAGACCTCAGCAGATACAGGGGAATTAAGTTTAAATAAAACTGCCAAAGGGTTACGTGAAATTGGTAAAATAGATATTTATTCCGATAAGAAAACTGGTCAGATAAAAAAATATGACACAAATATTGGATGAACTTGCTTCAAAATGGAGTAATTTTAATGATGAACAAAGAGCTGGTCTTAGCGAAGCAATTGCAGGTAAACAGCAGAGTGCAGTATTCCAAAGTTTGATGCAGAACTATGATACATTTAAAAAAAAAAAATACAATCAGAATTTGCTAATAATGAACAATTTGGAAGTGTCATAAAAGAGAACGAAGCCTATGTAAATAGTTTATCTGGGAAAATTAATGAGTTTAAGGAGATATGGAAAGATACAGCAAACTCTTTAGTGACTAATGATTTCTTAAAAGACAGTATGGATGGAGTAAATGCATTTTCTGAAGGAATAAGTGGATTAATAAAAATCATAAAAATATAATGGCTGAATTGCAACATGCTTTGGAATAATGAGAGATTTAGGTTTCCAAGTACTTGTACTGTAAAAATATAAAGTACAGCTCATCATCACTGAAGTAAAATGTCTTAAATTTAAATATATCTTTTTGGTGTCATGCTGAAAGAAATGAATTATTATGTCCTCTCAGGCTGGATTTTGGGAAAAAGTGAGTACCTGCAGCTGTTTCCAATAAATCAGACTCTTAGATATTTTATTAAGTACTCATATTCCTAATC